>ERZ1034913.1063-NODE-1063-length-18084-cov-37.475123_pt1 | contig 18084 bp, 11 predicted proteins | sample MGYA00520697_ERZ1034913 | MGnify/ENA primary metagenome ERZ1034913 (study PRJEB33766, sample SAMN09781786) | gut metagenome | biome: gut microbiome | host: Homo sapiens | place: Madagascar | study: EMG produced TPA metagenomics assembly of the PRJNA485056 data...
TGCACGGCATCGTCCCGGCCGGCTGCGAGCTCATCTGCGAGTACTTCGACGTCGACCCGGTCGCCTTCTTTAGCTGGGACAACATCTTTGCCTCCACGGACGAGTTTGTGGAGAGCCTGGGCGAGAAGCCCGGCGAGCACCGCGTAAAGCCACTGCCCCCGCGCTTCGACTTCTTTAGCAAGCACGAGAGCCAGTACTAAACACTCGACATGTAATGGAATGGGAAGGAAAGACGGATGTCTAAGCCGCGTCGTCGTAAGCAGAAAAAGCAGGTCAAGGCCGAGCTCAAGCTCAGGCAGTTTGCTGCTACCGAGCTTTCCGACCAGCTTGCCGCCCAACCCTCCGCCGCCGACCTGCCGCGCTTTATGGTCGACACAGTTGCCGGTGCCTATGCTCCCGCCGATGCCAAGCTCATGATCGAGGGCTTTGGCGCCGCTGCCACACGCCCGGTCACGCTGCGCGCCAACACGCTCAAGGCGACCGCCGAGGACATCGCCGCCGCACTCGACGAGGCCGGCATCGCGCACCAAACCGTTACCTGGTACCGGGATGCTTTCATCCTGCCCGAGGCCCAGGTTTCCGATCTGTGGGATCTCGACATCTACCGCGACGGCAAGATCTACCTGCAAAGCCTGTCGTCCATGATGCCGCCTTTGGTGTTGGGCGCCCAGGCCGGCGAGGACATCCTGGACATGTGCGCGGCCCCCGGTGGCAAGACGACGCAGATCGCCGCCCTCACCCAGGGCCAGGCTCATCTCACGGCCTGCGAGATGAGCATTCCCCGCGCCGAGAAGCTCGAAGCCAACCTCCACCGCCAAGGCGCAAAAAACGTGCCCGTCATGCGCATCGACGCACGCGAGCTCGACGAGTTCTTCCGCTTTGACCGTATCTTGCTCGACGCTCCCTGCACCGGCACGGGCACCGTCATCAGCGGCAACGAGAAGAGTCTGCGCGGCCTCACCGAGCAGCTGCTTTGCAAGTGCGCCCGCTCGCAGCGAGCACTTCTGGACCGCGCCATGGGAGCCCTCAAACCGGGCGGCACGCTCGTCTATTCGACTTGTTCGATCTTGCCGCAGGAAAACGAGGACGCCCTGCAAGAAGCCCTCGACAAGCACATGGACTGCGAGCTTATCCCCCTCGACGGCACGCCAAGCGAAAGTGAAGCACGCCGCGCCCAGGAAGCTGGTGAGGAGCCGCGCATCGAGTCCAACGCCCTGACCGAGGCAATCGCCGCGGGTCAGGTATCGGCCATCGCCAACGGCCTGCCCGGCACGCTGACCATTCCGCCTAGCCGCGACTTTGAGGGCTTCTACATCGCCCTGATCCGAAAACGCAGCTAGCGCACGGATTCAAAACTCAACAAACTATCTCTGTGCGCGTTTGCCCTGCTGGTCGCGATGCTGTTTAAGCATCGCGCGCTCCTTGCGTTCGGCCCTTTTGCCCTTAATGGCCGTGACCGCAAAGTAGATGACCGCGGCGGCAACGATTGCGGCCACACACAGGCCAATCGAGCCAAACATTGCTGTCAATTCCATACCGCGTCACCTCTCTTTTAAACGGGACTTTCAAGATAGCACCTCGATACCCGCCACCACAGCTCCTTCACGTTCGCCGGCCCTTCGGTCTAACGGATGGCACGGCGGGGAAAAATCAACTCGTCAAACGATTTAGCAATCGTAGCGCCGGTCGTACACTGCCGACCGCACAACATAGAAACGGACCGCCATGGATTCTCTCAACGACCTAAACGAGCGCGTCGACGCCTTTGTCGGCACCAGCTCCTTCGACACGCCGGTCACGGCAAACGACCAAACCCCCATCGATGTTCCCGCCGAGGTTCACGAGGACATCGTCGCCTCGGTCGACTTCTCCGAGGTTGAGCTTGCAGACGAATTTACCGAGCCTCAGGTGGCCGTAACTCCCAACGGCCTTTTGCCCATGGAGCCGCTGCCCATCGACGGGCGCCTGCGCAAGGCGGCCCTCCGCATGCCCGACGAGATCGAGGAGGCCAGCGGCTTTACGCTCTTCGGTCGTCGCATCAAGTCGCTTATCTACACCACCGACGTCGCGGTCATCCGCAACTCCAACGCCGATGCCGTCTTTGCCGTATACCCCTTCACGCCACAGCCTGCCATTACGCAGGCGCTGTTGACCGTCGCCGAGTGCCCGGTCTTTGTAGGCGTGGGTGGCGGAACTACGACCGGTAAGCGCTCCGTACAGATGGCAGCCGTCTCCGAGATGCAGGGCGCGGCGGGCTGTGTGGTCAACTCCCCCGCCACTGCCGAGATGGTCGAGCACATCACCAACATCGCCGACATCCCCGTCATCGCCACGGTCGTACGTTGCGACGATGATGCGCATGCCAAAGTGCGCGCCGGAGCCAAGATCCTCAACATCGCGGCCGGCAAGAACACGCCCCAGGTCCTGCGCGAGCTGCGCGAGCACTATCCCAACCTGCCGCTCATCGCACCGGGCGGCAAGACGCCCGAGAGCATCCGTGAGACCATCGCCGCCGGCGCCAACGCCATCATTTGGACGCCGCCTTCGGCCCAGCAGCTGCAGACCGACATGATGCAGCGCTACCGCAAGATGAAGGAAGACGCCACGCCTGTCATCTCGCGCGACGATGTGCCCATTATCGACCAGGTCGCCGCCGCCGAGGTCAGCCAGGTCGAGAATATGAATCCCGACGTGCCGATTCCCGACGAGGTCATCGAGCGCGTCGCTTCGATCCACGATCATATCGAGGAACGTCGCGCCAACCGCGGACTCAAGCCCTCGCTGCACGGCTTCTTCTTCCGCGGAAAGAAACGCTAACCGCAACAGCAAGGCCCGCCCCGCAAACAACGGGACGGGCCTTTTCTGTTTTCGAATGTCAGGAGTGACAAGCGCAGCTGTTAAAACTGACAGTCAGCGCACGAACGCTAATCCACGCGCTTGTCGCCCATAAAGAAGAGCGCCACCGTACCAGGTCCGGTATGCGAACCGATCAGAGTACCGATGTTATTGATCTCAATCTTGCCTTTAAGCTGCGGAACCTGTTCCTCAATCAGCGCCGCAACTGCCTCGGCATCCTCGCGGCACGCCGAGTGCGACATGATGCACTTACCCGAATAATCCGCACCTTCCTGCACGTGTGCCATCATGGTCTTAGCCATCTCGGAAATCGCGCGCTTCTTAGTGCGAATCTTCTCACGTGGCGACAGCCCACCTTCGCAATCGACCGTCATAAGTGGGCAAATCTTAAGCGCCGTGCCGATGATCGCGCTCGCGGCCGAAATGCGACCGCCTCGTAGGTAGCTCGACAGATCGGTCGAGAAGAACCAGTGATGCAGGTTGAGCTTATGCTCCTCAATCCAAGCGGCCGTCTCGTCGAGCGAAGCGCCACCATCGCGAATGTCGGCGGCACATTCCGCCAGCAGGCCAAAGCCCGAAGACGCCGCCAGCGAATCGATGACGCGCACCTTGCCGCCCTGGGGATAGCGATCCGCGAGCATCTGCGCCGCAACGCAGGCCGATCCATACGTGCCCGAAATACCCGACGACAACGTCAGGTGCAGCACGTCTTTACCCCCGGCAACAAACGGCTCCCAAAACTCCTCGTACTCACCCACGCTCACCTGAGACGTCTTGGGCATGGCGCCCGCGGCAATCTGGGCAAAAAACTCGTCCGGCGTAATCGACTGATACAGATCGTCCGTATAGACAACATCGTCGATCTCGTAATGAAAACACACGACGGGGATATTGCGCGACGCAAAGAACTCACGAGTTCGATCGGCGGCAGATTCACAGGTCAGGACAAAATCACTCATATGAGGCTCCTTAAGTAGTGCTGCGCAAATTATCGCACAGCAAGCCTAAATACGATACAAATGTCCACTATTTACCAATGCGAACCATATGTATTGAATATCTTTATCATGAACATCCCCATCCCCGCCATGGGCCAACGTGGGCAAAATCACCCCTTCGTCTCCACTCAACCACCATATCTACCTCAACTAAATCGATTTACCAAACCGTTCAGCCGACAATTCAGCCGCCGGCGCAAAATCGAAACAAAGCCGGCGCATACTGATAAACGCTTGACGCTGTTTTATCAGTTTTATCAACCATATCGGAAGGTGCTTCATGGTCGCATTCGATCGCAATCCGCAAGACTTTAAGTATCTGCGTCTGCTGTCGAGACAATTTCCCACCGAGCAATCCGCGTTTACCGAGATCATCAATCTCTCGGCCATTCTCAACCTGCCCAAAGGCACCGAGCATTTTATGAGCGACGTGCACGGCGAGTACGAAGCCTTTATGCACATCCTCAACAACTGCTCGGGCGTCGTGCGCGAACATGTCGACGAAATCTTTGGCGACACGCTCACCTTTGACGAAAAAGGCGAGCTGTGCACGCTCATCTACTACCCGCGCGAGAAGATCGAGCTGGTCCGCAGCCAGCACGAAGACTCGCCCACCTGGTACAAGACGATGCTCGATCAGCTCATCATGGTTGCCCGCTCGCTTTCGAGCCGCTATACGCGCTCCAAGGTGCGTAAGGCCATCCCGCGCGATTACGCCTACATCATCGACGAGCTGCTGCACACGCATCCGGACGAGAACAACTATCGTGTGCGCTATCACGAGCGCATCGTTGAGTCCATCCTAGAGACCGCAAGCGCCGACGACTTTATCGAGTCGCTCGCCTCGCTCATCAAGCGCCTGGCCGTCGACCACCTGCACCTGGTGGGCGATATCTTCGACCGTGGCGGCGGCGCTGCCAAGATTATGGACCGCCTGCTCACCTATCATTCGCTCGACATTCAGTGGGGCAACCATGATCTGCTGTGGATGGGCGCCGCTGCCGGCGAGCCCGCCTGCATCGCCACGGTGCTGCGCAACAACCTGCGCTACGACAACTACGAGATCCTCGAGAACGATTACGGCATCTCGCTGCGCGAGCTTGTCGCCTTCGCCGATGCCACCTACACCGCCGGTGAGTCCATCACCCCGCTCATCAAGGCCATCAACGTACTGCTCTTTAAGCTCGAGGGCCAGATTATCCAGCGCCACCCCGAGTTCGATATGACCGACCGCCTGTTGCTCGACAAGATCGACCACGACTCCGGCACGGTCACGCTCGCCGACGGCAGTGTGTGGCCGCTCACGACCAACGATTTCCCCACCGTCGACCCGGCAGACCCCTATACACTCACGCCCCAGGAGCAACACATCATCGATAAGCTCGTGTCCGAGTTTGTCACCGCCGATCACCTGCATCGCCATATCGATTTCCTCTATTCCCACGGCTCGATGTATAAGGTCGCCAACGGCAACCTGCTGTTCCATGGCTGCGTGCCGCTCAACGAAGACGGCACCTTTAGCAGCATGAACTGCCTGGGCACCTGGCATGCTGGCCGCGATTATCTCGATTTTTGCGACCACATAGCCCGCCGCGCCTGGCGCGTGGGCGACCGCGACGCCCTCGACTGGATGTGGTACCTGTGGATTGGCTTTAACTCACCCGCCAGCGGACGCCTGGTGCGTACCTTTGAGCGCGCCTATATCGCCGATAAGAGCACCTGGGTCGAGCCGATGGACCCGTACTTTACACTTACCAAGTCGCCCTCGGTCTGCGACGACATCATGCGCGAGTTTGGCGTCGCGCCCATGGCATGTTCACCGACCGGTCACATCATCAACGGCCACACGCCCGTTAAAACCACCAAGGGCGAGCAGCCCATCCGCGCCAACGGTAAGCTGTTGGTCATCGACGGCGGTTTCTGTCGCGCCTACCACCCCAAAACGGGTATCGCCGGCTATACGCTCATCTCGAGCTCGCGCGGCTGTCGCCTCAAGTCGCACCGGGCCTTTACAACGGTTGCCGAGGCACTCACGCGCAACGTGGACATCGAAAGCGAGACCAACCGTTTTGACCAAGCAGACCGTCGCCGCATGGTGAGCGACACCGATTCCGGAGCCAAGATCCGCAGCCAGATCCAAGACCTGCGCCAGCTGCTCGATGCATATAGAAACGGTGCTATCGAGGAGCGCGTCTAGCACCACCCGTGGGGATTGGCTAAACTTGCTGAGTTTGTCGTCCCCACGGCGCCCCGGCGCCACCATAAGGCAGGTACCATGCAAAAGCTCCTTGCACAGATCATGAAGTTTGGCGTCGTCGGCGTCATCGCCACCGTCATCGACTTTGGCATCATGAATCTGCTCCACTACGGTCTGGGCCTCAATATCCTGATCGCCAACACCAGCGGCTTTATCGTCTCGCTCATCTTTAACTACGTCGCGAGCATGAAGTACGTGTTTGCACACAAGGAGGACATGAGCCGCCGCCGCGAGTTCATCATCTTTGTCGTACTGTCCATTATTGGCCTGGCGCTCAACGACGGCATCGTGCTGGCCCTCAACGCCGGCTTGGGCCTCGAGGCCAATATCGCCAAGATTTGCGCCACCGCGCTTGTTATGGTCTACAACTTTGTGACGCGCAAAATCTTTCTGGAGGGTGAGGAGACCAAATAGCTCGGCTTTCTCGCAGCGTTACGGGGCCCACGGATGACGCGCGTCGAACGCAGCGTGTTCGTGGGCCTTGCTCGTTTACGGGCAAATTTGGCACGTTTGCGGATTGTCTCTTGCAGATTTGGCGAGTTCGTATAGTTCTTGGCAAAGCCCTTACGTTTCCCTTGCAAAAGCTCTAAAGTATCCTCTGCTCGATTCGTCAACGCATTGGATGTGATTACGTGCGCAAGGCACTGGCACAACCTCATACCAAGCAGTTCCTCAAGTTCGCTGTCGTGGGTCTTATCTCCTTTGGCATCGACTGGGGCATGCTCATTGCGCTCGTCGAGCTGTTCCACCTCGACTTTTTGATGAGCACCACGGTCTCGTTTACCACGTCCGTCGTGGTCAACTACTGGCTCAGCATGAAATACGTGTTCGACCACCGCGAGGGCATGAGCCGCAAGCGCGAGTTCACGATTTTCACCATCCTGTCGGTGATTGGTCTGGGTCTCAACGACCTGTACATGTTTGTGGGCGTCACGTTTTTGAGCATCGGCTACCAGGCCATGAAGGCCATCGCCACGTTCCTGGTCACCTGGTACAACTACTTTAGCCGTCGCTTTTTCCTCGAGGGCGCACAGTCGTAGACGACCCAACATAATCTCGCTTCGCAGCCGGTTGGAATTCACGTTCCAACCGGTTTTTTGTTTGTAGAGCCTGCCGGGGAAGGCGTACGAGGTGGGCTACAGCGTCGAAATGGGACGCAGTTTCCCTAGGGGTGCCCCGCGGAAACTGCATCCCACATTGCGCCCTCAGAGCGGGACACAGTTTCCGAAACGCCATCCTAGCGGAAACTGTGTCCCGGAATTCGCCTTCAGAGTGGGATGCAATTTCCGGTTGAGCCTCGATTGGGAAACGGCGTCCCATCCGCATTAAAGACGGGCGGCTCGGATGTTTGTCCGAACCGCCCGTTTGGCGCGTTATGTCGAGGCCTCTAGCCCGTTACGTAATACCAAACGACGGTGTCGCCGTTGGAGAGAACGTAGTTGCTGCAGGCCGTATTGGGCGTTACACCGTTGACGGAGTACATCCAGCCACTCGTGCCGCCGTGCTCCTTCTCGGCCAAACCGCCAATGGCGGCGACATACGTGCCATACGACGAGCCGTGAGCATTCACGGAAAGGCCCAGAGCGCACAGGGCATCGTAGGCCGTAGCACCCTTATTGAAGGTGAACGTACCGCCAGAAGACACAGGATTGCCTACGGCACTCGATGTGACCGAGACCGTCACCGTGACATAGCCAGGCTGCTGCGAGCCGCCCTGGCTGTCCGCAGAGGCACCGCCACCGTTAGAAGCGGACCCACCGCCGGTCGTCGATCCCCCACCCGAAGATGAGCCGTCAGAAGCGCTCGATCCGCCAGTGGACTCAGAATTCTGCGAACCCGATTTATCCCCGGACTTCTTGCCGCCCTTGCCTTCGGACTTCTTCTCTTTCGAGTCCTTGTCCGAAGACTCGGAATCGTCCTTGGAGTCAGATTCGTCCGAATCCTTGGACTCAGAGCTCGCATCATCCGAAGATTTTGAGCCCTTGACTCCAGTCTTACCCGAAGCGGTAGTCGAGCCGGAAACCGACGCATCCTTGGCAACGACGCTCTCCCCTGTCACAGCCTGAGCGATCCAATCGATGGACCAGGCACCGCTGGCGGAAGGGTGAACAAAGCCCAGCGAGACGACAATCAGCGCAATGCAGACGGCCGTCAGAGCGCAAAGCAGCGTCTTGCGCCGAGGGGCGGACGCCGCCGAAGCGGCGCCCTTTTGCTTTACATCGTCAAGCTGGATGAACGACGAGTCGGGCTGCTTGGAGTCAGCGTCCTGAGGCTTATTGGACACAGCCCTCACCTACCGACGCTTGGTGAATACGAACACGCCGATGACGGCAAGACCGATCACGCCTGCCGCAACGCCGACGATGGCAAGCGGATTGAAGCCAGACTGCTGCGCGGGAGCAGCAGTGGACTTCTTAGCAGCGGTCGCTGCAGACGAGCCCGTGTCGGACTTCTTGTCCTTCTTGTCGGACTTATCGGAATTCTTCTTGGAATCCTTATCGTCCTTGGTCTCGGTCGTAGTCGTGGTAGACACCGGCTTCTGACCCGGCGAGACAGCACCGCCGGGCTGCTGCCCGTTCGTACCGTTGCCAGAACCGGAGCCGCCATTGCCGCCAGAACCGCCGTTGTTGTCAGCAGCCTTCTTGATCCACTTGGCATACAGCGTAATATCAGCCGTCACCGCAGCGCTAAAGTCATACGCCTTGGTGCAAGCCTCATCGGTGTACCAACCGGCAAAGGTGTAACCATCGCGCGTCGGATCCGCCGGTTTGGTGACGGTCGAACCAGAAGCAGGCGTCTGATCGCCAGTCGCAGAGCCACCCTGAGCATCAAACTTAACGCGATGGGCCTGGGACTTCACGCAGAACAAGTGGCCGGAATCGTTGGTGTAATACAGGTTACCGAACTCGTCGCACACCACCGAAGCCATGCAATAGTTGGCATATCCAGAACCGGGAACAAACACCTCAGTCGCCTCGGCATCGCCCAGCCTATACATGTACACGCCACCGCCCGTGGTGTAGTTAGGCCAGTTTCCTTTGGCGCCGTTCAGGGTGAAGTATACGTATGTCTTGCCATCATGCGTCGAGACGAGCGGCGTGCTCTTGGACTCAAAGCCAAGCTCTTCACCATCGGCCTTCGTAATCTGCTTCACGCTCATATCGGAAAGGTCAATGATCGAAAGGATGCCCTTGGCATTCCAATTGTTCGCAGTCGCACCGTTGACAAACACGTAGTTTCCGCTGAAAACAGGAGTCGAAGTCGAGTATGCGGCAAACTGCACCTTTGCGGCCTCAGCAATAGAGCCATCCGAACCAATGGTCAGCTTATGCAACGTACCATCATCGCGCGTAATGGCATACACAAAGCCGTCGTGGACGACAAGCGCCGAACGGATGTTGCCACCAGACAGCTTAATCGAACCAACAAGCTTGGACAGATCAGCGGAATACACACGGACCTGACCAAAATCTCCGCCGACAACGTAGTAGCCATTGACCATCAGGCCGCCAGACCAGTAGTAACCTCCGTCAGCGACGGAGGCGCTACCGGCGATGGCGCCCGTGTGAATATTGATGCGCCTGACCGTACCGTTTTGCACGTCATTGCCATTGCCAGACCAATAATCAAGGGTGTTGATATAGACGTAGTCGCCGTCAACGGTCAACGAAGACAGGTTCTGCTTCGTAAATGCATCGGAATACCAAAGCGTCTCAAACGTTTTCGCCGAAACAGCCTGCAGATAGCCGCCGGAAAGCGGAATCAAAATAATGCCTTGCGCAATAACAGGACGGCAGGTGGTATCCATGGAAGAGCCAAGCTCAAGAGATCGCAGAACGGAACCCGTCTCGGGATCAATCTCATTCAGGACAGCATTCCACGTCTTTCCACCCCATACCGAAGCGCCCGTGACAAGGTATACCTTTCCGTTCGCGACAATGGGGTCAGACGCAGAGGCGCTTGCACCTGCCTTCTGCTGCTCTTCGGTCAGAAGATTAAGTGCCCAAGAAGGCGTATCGGTCTTTGTTGTAGGCGTAAGGGCGTCCGTCGAGGATCCCGAGCCGCCGTTCGCAAAACCATTCCATGCCGCATCGACATCGGGATGCTCCGTTCCGGGATTGGTAGCAGGAGCCGTCGAGGGCTTCTGCGTGCCGTCACCCTTAACATAACGGAACTCGACGCAATCGCCGTTCTTGAGGTAGTAGCTCGGAGCACCGACGCTCGCATACCCATTGTTTACAAAGAACGACCAGTAGCTGTACGGCGCGGCGCTCGTTGTGCTCAGCACGCGGCCATCGGGCATCGTCGCACTCGTAAGACCCCATGCATTTGCTTCGAGGTTCGTGCAACCGGCAGCCGTCATAAGCTGCTCGAGCACCAACTCGGCCGTCGTGTCTTCATCGGCAGGAAGCGTGAGCTCGGTCAAGGGCGCCACCGATTGCTCGGTATAATTGCCGTCAGCATCACTTGCGGAAACGCCCGTGACCTTGGCCGTCACCGTAATGGTCTTGCCCTCGTTCGGGTTGTCGAGCCCCGTCGTTCCCTTGACGTTTACCGTCGCAGAAACATCCAAGCCGGCAAGCACCGCGTAGTCCGAATTGTCGGGATAGCGCTCGGCATAACGGGCAAAACGCTCACTCTTCAGACGGCCGCTAATTGTGACTTTCGTGTTGTATTCGGGCTGAGTGAAGATAAGGTTCTCATGCGCGATAACCCTCGGTTTGCTCGACTTGAGCAAACGATAGGTGTTCTCCGTACCGCCGGGGAGCTCACTGAACACGAAGCCGTAGTGGCCTGCAGCCTCTTCGGAGGAATAGCACCAGTTAACTGCATATCCCTGACCGTACACCTTCAACGGCGCATGCAAGTTCCCCGTTACATTGGACGCATCCTGCCCGTCAAGAATACCCTGAGAGAATGTTGACTTTGCAAGGCTCAGGTGGAACAGCTCGGCATCGAGCTCGCCCTGGTCCTGCGGGGCAATCGCAAAATCGAGGGTCTTACTGGCCGTGACCTCGGCGTTGGACTTGTCGGTCACCGTAAGGGTGATCTTCGTCTTTGCCGCCTCGGCACCGGGCAGCGGCTGGTAGACCGTGCCCTTGTAACCGTTGAACGTAATGTCATCGGTGCTGGCAGAGTACTTGACCTCGTAGTACTTGCCGTCGATATTGAGCGTGCTCGTGCGCGGCATCTGCAGGTCGGCGGTCAGGCCATCCTTGTCGGCAGGCGTTTCGGTGCCGGAGTACTTGATATTGCCGTAGATAAAGGCCGCATCGACCTTCTCCTGCAGTGCCTTCTTATCGGCGGCGACCTTCTCGGGATCGCCCTTGACGGTCACGGTGAAGTCGTGCGAGCCGGTAAGCTTGATGTCGCCGCTCGTAACCGTAACCTTGGCGGTCAGCGTCACGTCGCGATCGCTCGATGCGCGCGAAACCTTACCCGTCTTATCTTCCCAGCTATAACCAGAAACAAACAGGCGCTCGGTGTCGGAGCTTGTCCATTCAACAGAGAATTTCTTTGCGGAACCCGCCTTGTACGGAAGCGTGACATTTTGGGTCACGCCATCGGCGGACTCGCCCGCCGCGTAGCCAATCTGTAGGGATTCGGCAGCACCGTCAAGAAGGTCTTGCAGTCTAGCCTCGTCCCAAGCAACCTGCACCGACTTGTTGGGCTGGTAATACTCGGTCTTGCCATCGCGCGACAGTTCAAACGCCACATCGGCGCTACGCAGGCCGTCGATGTTGTAACCGGTGTAGTCGTTGGGGTCAATGAAGAAGAATGTCACATCGCCGTTGGTCTTATCCTGGGCGTCGGAAATGCCAACCGTGGCCTTGTCATCCTCTGCCCTAAAGAGCACGCCACCCTTGGAGACCTTAACGTCAACGTCGGTAAATCCCAGATCGGCAAGCTGCGCCTTCAGAACATCGTTGACGTTGCCGCCCTTGGCGCTGTAATCAACGGCGATCTGCTTATTGACATCGTTGAGCTTTTGGACTGCAGCCTCGAGCGAGCCCGCGGCGATAACCTTGTTGGCGGAGACGAGCTCGACCGTCGAGCTGCCGCTCTTGGCGACAGCCTTCAGATACTTGCCAGCAGCAGAAGCCGAAACCGTTGCCGTGGCGCCCGACATGTCGGGCAGAAGCGTCCAGTCGGCCTCCGGAGCCTTCGCATCGTCCGCCGCATACCAGGCAACAGTCGCCTGACCGGTGACGTCGATACCGTTGGTGGTCGAACCGTCGGCGCGCTTGGCCTGCGCCGTCGCCTTGACGCTATCACCCGAGACGAGATGGACCGAATCGCTATTGATCTGCGGGTTGGCGATCACGCGCAGCAGGCTATACTCCCCCGCCGCGGTGACGCTATCGGACGAAACCCATTCAACCGTGTTGTCGAGAGCGCTCGCCGTAACTTTGATACGCTTGCCGACAAGCGCATCCGTAAGAGTCAGGCTGCCATCGGTCGTATCGATACCGTCGGTGAGCTCGGTCCAATCGGCATCGCCCTCGCCCTTGGCATACCACGCCATGGTGAGTTCGGCATCCTCGGGCACGTCCTTGGTCGAGCCCGACCAGCTACCCGGAACCTGCACGCTCGGTGTGATCTTTGAGCCCACGCTGAGCGTAACGTTCTTATCGGCAAGCTCAATGCCCGCCAGCTTGTACTGGCCCTTAAGCGTCACGGGGCCGAGCGGGGCAACGGACTGCGTGCCGCCGTAGGAGCTCTTCTTCTGCGTGCTGGAGACGGTATTTTCGCTCGTCACCTTCACGCGCAGGTACTTGCCGGCATAGGCGGCGTCAACGGTATAGGCGGCCTCGGTAGCACCGGGGATATCGGTATAGGCGGAGTCGTAGCTCGAGCTGCTGTTTGCATACTGCCACTGGTAGGTCACGTTATCGGTGCGGTCGATATAGTGATAGTTGGAGCCGTCCTTTTTGCGCACCTTAGTCTTGAGCGTATCACCCACACGTACGCCGTTGGTGGCGGGAGAGCCCTCGAACTGCACGTCGTAAAGCTCAACTTGGCCAGCGACGGAGACAGGACCCGCCGCATAGTACGGCTTCTGCTCGCCATAGCCGCCGTTGGCCTTGGCCACGACGTACCAGCCCTTAAGGGCGGCGGTCACCGTCAGGGTGTTACCGGTCTCACCCTCGATAGGCGTGTTGCACGAGCTGGCGGTATTCGACTTGCCCTTGTACCACTGCCACGTGACATGCGAGTCGGAGGTAACGTCGGTGGAGCCCGCCTTGGCGGTCGCCGTAATCGTGGAACCAACCTCGACTTTGCCCGAAGTCGGGCTCATAGTCACGCTCGAGACATTAATTGAACCAGCAGCAGCGACGAGAGCGCCCGTCGAGTTGGTCAAGCTCGAAGAGCCGATCTTCGAGGACACCTTGCACTTGAGGTACTTGCCACCCAAAGCATCGGTTAGCTCGAGGGTCTCACCCGTGGCACCCGCAATGTCGGCATACGTGCCACTCTTGGTGTCAGAGCACTGCCACTGATAGTTGAGCTTGCTCGCGTCGACGAACGCGCCGTACGCGCCGCCCTTCTCCTTGGCGCGAGCCTTAGCGGTATCCCCCACCGCAAAGACGCTCGTGTTGTCCTTGGTGTTGATGATGGACACGGCCGAGATCTCGACCGCACCGGCCTGTTTGACCTTGCTGGAAGTGGTCTTGTTCACCGTGTTAACGCCGGCGTTGGCCTCGACCCTGATGTACTTCCCCTCAAGGTCGTCGCCCACCACGAGCGTAGCGCCCGTCTCGCCCTCGATCTTGGTAAAGCCCGAGTACTGCGAGGTGGATGCGGACCATGTGTAGGTAACCTTGGCGTCGGCGGGGGCTTGCTGATAAGAGCTTATGTACGGAGTCGCCGTCAGGGTATCGCCTATGCTCGGCGTGTCGCTATTCAGCTTGACGCTGTTAAGCTCCATCTGACCGGCGCCCAGCACGGGGCCAGGAATGTAGTTGGCATTGATGCCCGAGCCGGAAGAAACGGACGGACCATAGTAGTCCTTGCCATCAACCGTTACCTTGCAGATGAAGTATTTGCCTTCCATCGCGGCGGTGACGGTGAGCGACTGCTCGTGGCCTACGACCTCGGTGTAGTCGGCGACATTGCTGCTGGCCCTGGTCGTGCCGGCGAGCCAGGTGTAAGTCCAGGTACCGGGATTGGCAACGGACTCAGTCGAAGTGCCGTACCAGTCGTCCTCGACCTCATCGTACATATTTGCCCAGAGCGTATCGCCCGCGCTGAGCGCGCCAGACTTCGTGGAATACGAGTTGTCCTTATCTTTGGCGTCCTGAATGAAGACCTTTGCCTCATCGGAAAGCGTTGTGGCGGACGCGGCGGCAACCCCTGTCTCGCCCTGCTCCGAAGCGGCAGGCACCGCGGGAGAGTTCTCGGACTCAGTCGCGTTGTCTGCGGCGGTGTCAGCACCATTCGCGGCACTCGCAGTTGCGCCCTGATCTGCGCCGGCGCCATCGACAGCAGCGCTCGCCGCCGCACTGTTCGCGCCGGTGCCGGCAGCAGCGCCATCGTCGTCCGCCGCACCCTCGCCGCCCGTCGCAGCAGCCACGACCTCGGCGATGCCCTCGGCGCCCTCGGCCCAAAGTTGCGCCGGCGTGGTGCCAAAAGCCATGGCAAAAGCCAGGAACGCCACCAGGCCGCGTTTGGCTACGCCACGGACAATCGTTCCATACGAACGCCACGAGGCGCACTGGCACTCGTCCTCAAACATATCCATTTGTCTCCTATTGTCTGCACTTGGAGCATTGCCCAGCGGCTGCCCCACGTCATCGCGCACATTGCGCTCGAGTACCCCCATCGGGGTCCCCCTTCCCTCCAGAGCCCAACGCGTACCGGCGGCATGCGCCGCGGCCGCGTACAAGATGGGAGGCGATCCGACTTAACCTTACCGACCCGGGCGCGCCGTCCGATCTGCAACGCGACCATCCCGGGCCAAGAGGAATTACGGTTACTGGTACAGCCGGGGACTTGCACCCCGATTCTCCCAAACGCACAGGAAAACCGCGCATTCGTGCGTCTCCGCACCACCATCTAGGCCATCGATTATTACTGTCAGTATGGTATCACGCAAAAGGGCCTCAAACACAGGCGAAGCCCAAGGTAAAAGCTATGGTTTGCGATAGGAAGGACTGTCGTCGGACCTTGCAAGAACAGCCCGTTTCAAAACTATGCCGGATTACGGGGCTGATTCAGCACTTCGCAACCATATCTGCCATTTTCGAAAACCTACGACTCATCTACCTGCGGTTTTAAAAGCACGGATTCCGGCATGGTCGAGGTTCGGCACTCCAGCCCCGTAAACCGGCATAGTTTTGTTCAGACCAGCCCACGCCGGCGCGACGCGAGGCAAAATAACCCGTTTCCCCGACCCCGGGAAATCGTTACCGCTTGCCGCCGTGGCTGTTGCGCCAGATCTCGCGGCCCAGCATCAGCGCCAGCACCAGCGCGCTCACGTAGCCCATAAAGCCAATGACCGGGATACCAAACACAACCGGCTCGATGCGCGCGTAGTACACCACCGACGAGCCGATAAACAGGCCGGCGATCACAATTGCCATCGACATGCGGTCGATAATTCCACCCAGCTGCCGCAGCGCCTTATCGCTGCTCATGATCTGCGTGTTCACCTTAAGCTGGCCGCGCGTGAGCATGCGCGACGCCAAGCCCAGATACTCGGCCGCCTCGAGCGAGCCTTTTGCCGCGCGATAGCTGCTCGCGGCAAGATCGCGCCCCATATCGCGCACGCGGGCATAGGTGCTCTTCTCGTTTTTGATATGCGCCTGAATGATCTGGATCATGTTGACGTTGGGCATGTACTCGGTCAGAAGGCCCTCGAGCGTCACCATGCCGCGCGCGAACATCGTCACCACGCTCGGCAGCTCAACGTCGTTTTTGCGCGCCAGGTTCACCAGCGAGGTCAAAAACTCGCCGATATCCAGGTCCTTCAGATTGAGGCCCGCAAAGTCGGCCACGATAAAGTCCAGATCGGACAAAAAGGCCGAATGGTCGAGTTCCGCCGAATCGCCGCGCGTCACGGCAAAGCGCATGAGCGAGTCCTTGAGCTTGGGCACGTCGCCCTCGGCCACGGCGAAAATCATGTCCTTAACGATACCGCGGTCGTGGCTCGACATGCGTCCGACCATGCCCAGGTCGATAAAGTAAACGACGCCGTCCTTGAGAATGATGTTTCCCGCATGCGGGTCGGCATGGAAAAAGCCATCATCGAGCACCTGCGTCGAATAGTCCTCGACAATCGCTGAGCCGATTTTTTCCAGGTCATAGCCCTCGGCCACCAAGCGCTCGGGATCGGCAATCGAGATGCCGTCGACGTAATCCATGACCACGACATGCTCGGTGCACAGATCCTGATAGGACTTGGGGCACGTCACGCCATGGACGCTCTTATGGAACTCATAGAAATCGTTGAGGTTTTTGGCCTCGGCCAAAAAGTTGGTCTCCTCGCGAAACGAGGTCCACAGCTCCTCGACGACGGCATGCAGGTCGACAAACTGGTCGGTGTTGACGAACTTGGAAACGATGCGCACCACCGAGCGGATGATGTCAATGTCCTGCGCCATGACCTGCTGCGCGCCGGGGCGCTGCACCTTAACGGCCACGTCCTCGCCGGTCACCAGGCGGGCGCGGTGCACCTGTGCAAGAGAAGCGCTTCCAAGCGGGTTGGGATCGATCGCGTCGAACATCTGCCCCAAGCGCTGGCCGTATTCCTCTTCCAGACAGCGGAGCACTACCTCATATGGCACCGGCTCTACGTCGGAGCGCAGGCGGCGCAGCTCGTCGCAAAACCGCTGCGGCAAAATCTCGGAGCGGTTGGCCAGAATCTGCCCCATCTTAACGAACATGGGGCCGAGCTCTTCGAGCAGACGACGCAGACGCACCGGCGTGAGGTTATCCCATACGCGATACTTTTTGATCAGGCGAACGATCTGCCCAATGCGTTCGCGGCGGCCCGCCGGCGTGAGCTGATACTCCTCGTCCGGCGCCATCGCGTCGGGCTCCTCGGGCACCATGTCCACGGCACGCGGCTTCTTGCGAGCGCCCGAGACGGCGGCCTCGACCTCGTCGACAACCGCCGCCTCGTCACACAAGGGATCTTGATTGTTGTAATCGGTGGTGGAATCTGCCATCTGCGCTACTACTCGGCCTCTTCGGCGTCCTCTGCATCGTCGGGCTCAACAGACTCGACGGGCACCGAAGTCACGTTGTCCTCGACCGAATCGACGATGTCGCGCACGTGGGCCAGGAAGGCCGTGCGCTCGGGGGCGGTCATGACGCGGACGCGGGCAAGGATGAGCTCGTCAAGCACGCGCTGGGCCGCAGTCTCGCCCTGCATGCCTAGGCGCTCGGTCAGGTCGGAGATGGTGCCACCCGCCTGCTCGAACATATCGGACACACTGCGGGCGATATCGGGGGCGCCGGCATCCTTGCGGACCTGCTCGCCCTTGGTACTGAGGTCGTCGAGAACCTTCTTGCCGCCCTCGACGGCAACGGCGGCAGCGCCGAAGCCCACATTGATGGCGCCGTTAACAAGCTGATCGAATTTCATAACCATGGTTGGCTCCAATCATGAACAACTGCATTGGCCTTCTTGTACCCAAGATTGGGAGAACGACACAAAATCGTTTTACCGCCAAGATAGAAATCGAGCGGGTCAAAGCCTTGACGGCGCTTGCCCCGCTCGCTCGTTGCAATACGGCTTTTACCTCACGTTGTCGTTCATCGCGAAGGAATTCTTCATGGCGCAGCTCGTGGTGTAGAGTACCTTGCCCAGCAGGGCATCGGTCTCCACGCGCACGAGCTCGGCAAAGGCCTCGTTGGCACGCGCAAGCTCGGCGGGAACCTCGGCCTCGGGCAGGGCGGCCACGGCAGCGTCAACGTCGTGAATCTGCTTGTGGCCCATGCCGCCGACCTTCTCCTGATAATCCTCGA
>ERZ1034913.1064-NODE-1064-length-18058-cov-7.072488_pt1 | contig 18058 bp, 13 predicted proteins | sample MGYA00520697_ERZ1034913 | MGnify/ENA primary metagenome ERZ1034913 (study PRJEB33766, sample SAMN09781786) | gut metagenome | biome: gut microbiome | host: Homo sapiens | place: Madagascar | study: EMG produced TPA metagenomics assembly of the PRJNA485056 data...
TCCATGGGTTATACCCTAAGAGCAAACCACCCGCTATGCGGGTGGTCCTGATTTGCGCTTCGCGACTGCGGCAATGCCGGCAGCGGAGGGGCCGCTGACCGGCTATGCGTTATGGGGCGCTGCCCTATCGGGGAAGCGTGCTGCTGCGCGTTGGAGCAGCACGCAGCATCAGTGGGGAGCGGCCATGGGCTGCGCAGTGCGTGCGGACTTTTCGCACATGCGCGAAAAACCATCTGGCTGGCGTATAATCTGCCTGTTCGAAAGCTATTCGGCTGCGCGCGGCGCGGCCTTTTATATGCCTGGCGAAACTTGCCGGGCGTGCGACAAGGAGCATCTCGATGAAAACGAGCGATTTCGATTACGATCTTCCCCAGGAGCTTATCGCGCAGGAGCCGGCGGCGGTGCGCGATGCATGCCGCATGCTGGTCATGGACCGCGAAACCGGCGCGATCGAGGACCGCATCTTCCGCGACATCATCGATTATCTTGAGCCCGGTGATTTGCTGGTGGCCAACGAAACGCGCGTTTTGCCCGCGCGCCTGCTCGGCGCGAAGCGCGGCACGGGCGGACAGTCCGAAGTGTTCCTGCTTCGCCAGCTTGTGGGCTCGAAGGCGCAGCCGTATGCGGATGTGCCCCATATTGCCGGTCAGCCCACGCCTGGCGAAAACCAGCAGGCCATTTGGGAGGTGCTCGTGCGCCCTGGCAAGCGCTTGAAGCCCGGCAGCGGCGCGGTGGTGGATTTCACGGATGGCGAAGGCAACGTTGCGCTGTCCGCCGAGATCGTCGACTGGGCCGAGGGCGCCCAGCGCGGCGAGCGCGTGGCGCGCCTGACCACCACGTACCCTTCGCTTGACGAGGCGCTTCACGCGGTGGGGCATACGCCGCTGCCTCCCTATATCAAACACTACGCCGGCGACGAGGAGCTGTACCAAACGGTGTATTCCCGTCGCGAAAGCTCGGCGGCGGCACCTACGGCGGGTCTGCATTTCACGCCCGAGCTGATCGAGCGCCTGCGCGAGAAGGGCATTGATTGGGAAACCGTCGAGCTTGAGGTGGGCCTGGACACGTTCCGCATCGTGGACGAGGAGGACCCGCTGGCTCACAAGATGCACACCGAGTTCTACACGGTGCCGCAGAAGACGGTCGACGCCATCAACCGCACGCACGCCAACGGCGGCCGCGTGATTGCCGTGGGTACCACTAGCGTGCGCAGCTTGGAAAGCGCTTGGGATCCGTCGGCCGACAACGGGGCCGGTGCCATCACCGCGCGCGACCGCGACGCCACCAGCCTGTATCTGCTGCCGGGCAGCACGTTCCACGTGGTGGATGCCCTGGTCACGAACTTCCACGTGCCGCGCAGCACGCTCATGATGCTGGTCAGCGCGTTCAGCACCCGCGAGAACATCATGAACGCCTATCAGCACGCTATCGCGGAACGCTACCGCATGCTGTCGTTCGGCGACGCCATGTTCATCCGCTAGCATCCGCTTAAGAGGGAAGCGGCTAGCGAAAGGGATTGAACTGCATCTCGACGTTCGGGTGCTCTGTATAAAGATTGCTCCGCAATGGATCGGGCCGAGCGCCTCTTGTTTCTCGGGCAACGAGAGACAAGAGGCGCTTTTGCGCGCATGAGCCTTAGTGTGAAGCGAGATGGGGGGCGGGGAAAAGGACGGCCGGGTTCCTTGCTTTGGGATGTAGTTGCCAACTCATCGCTAGCCGCTATGTGACTGCGTGTTTGCTTCCGGTATCTTCTTGTTTGCGAGTTCGTTGCGTCCGCTCGCAGTGGGTTGCGATTGTGGGCGAATTGGGCACTGGCGTCCGGTTATTTCCCCTGTTCGCGCAGCGCTTTTAGGATGGCGCGTTTGCGTGCCTGCTTCTTGTCGTAGGCAGCTCGCTCGGCTTTGTGCGCGGCGCGTGCGGCTTCCTCGGCGGCGCGTTCGTCGGCGTGGGCTGCGCGTTCGGCGGCTTTTGCGGCTGCGCGCTGTTCCTTGCGCTCGGCGCGCTCGGCGGCCGCTTCCAGGTCGCTGATGCGGCAGCCGCAGAAGTTCTGCCGGTACATTCCCAGCTCGCGGCTTTCGCGCGTGGCCTCGTCATAGTAGGGGCGGAAGTCCTCGAACACGGGCACAACCCCGGCTTGCGTCGCTGCGCGCTCGACTTCCTCGCGGATGACCTGCGTATATTGATAGGGGCTCACCGAAAGCGTGGTGCCGATGCCCTCGAAGCCTTGTTCTGCGGCAACCCGCGCCGTTTCCTCTAGGCGAAGGCGGTAGCAGGCACGGCAACGCGCCTCTCTGCGTGCGGGGTCGACCGACAGTACGGCGGCGCGAGGTGAGGCGCTGTTCGCGGTACTTGCGGAAAGGGTAGCGCCAGCAGGGAAAGCAGCTCCGCGATTCGTGTCGGTAACCGGCCTGCACCGGTTGCTAGCGGCTTCGACGCGACTCCCGATTTCGCCCCTGCCTTCGCTGGCGCACTCGCTTTCCACGCCAGCCCCAGCGCGTGCCCTTTCGACTTCGGCGATCGCGGCGTCCCCGATGCGGCCAGCACACGTTTCCCACGTGGCCGGGTCGTACGGGCCTTCCAACACCTCGAATCCCGCATCCGCGGCCCATGCGCGCAGCGTTGCCAGCCGGTGCTCGTATTCCTCGGCGGGGTGGATGTTCGAGTTCGCGTAGAAAATGGTGATGTCGTGCCCCGCGGCCTTCAACAGGCGCGTCGGCTCGAGCGAGCACGGCCCGCAGCACGCATGCAGCAACAACTTCATTCGCGAACTCCTTTTTCGATGGGCATTTCGCCGCCGGCGCGGCGCTTCCCCTATACTACCACGCAGGCAAAAACTATCCCCACCTGCGGCAATCTGCAGAAAGGCATGATATATGGAGAAACGAACCTTCCGCGCCGTCTTCTTCGATCTTGACGGCACGCTGCTGCCCATGGACGTCGACGTCTTCATGAAGAGCTACTTCCGCGCCCTTGGCGGGTACGTCGCGCGCATGGGCATCGCCCCCGACCAGTTCATGACCGGCATGAAGCGCGGCATCACCGCCATGGCCACCAACGATTCCGGTCACGCGAACGCCGAGTCGTTCTGGCCCGAGTTCCTGGCCTGCATCGATATGCCCGAGGGCGTCACGGCAGACACGCTGCAGGCCGCCATCGGCGACTTCTACGAGAACGAGTTCGGCAAACTGGGCGCCGACGTGAAGCCGAATCCCGCTGCCGCGCGCGCAATCGAGGCGCTCGCCGCCAAGGGCTATCCGCTGGTGCTCGCCACCATGCCGATGTTCCCTCGCCGCGCCGTGGAGTGGCGCCTGCGCTGGGCCGGCATCGACCCGGCGGTGTTCTCGCGCATCACCACGTTCGAGAACTCCACCGCCGTCAAGCCTAAGCCCGACTACTACGCGGAGAACCTTGCCGCTGCGGGCGTTGAAGGCCGCGATGTGCTCATGGTCGGCAACAACACCAAGGAGGACCTGGCCGCATGCCAGCTGGGCTGCGAGGGCTTCCTGGTCACCGATTTCCTGATCGACCCCGTCGGCTTCGAGGTGTTCAGCGTGCGCCACGGGTCTATGGAGAAGTTCGCGGACTGGGTGGAGGCTCTTCCCGAATGCGCCGATCCCGCGCAGGGCATCAGCGACGCCATCGTGCCCGCCGCCGCGCGCGAGCGCGTGCTTGCGGCGTGCGGCATCGCCGATGGCCAGGCCGGCGGCGCGAAAACGCTTGAGGAGGCGGGCCGCTCCGGCGGCACCGATTTCGTCATCAACGGGATGGAGGACTAGCCCATGGCCCTGTTCGACTGCACCATCGAGGCCACCTGCGGCCACGCCCGCGCGCTTTCGTACGAAACCGCGCACGGCACCTTCCATACCCCCATGTTCATGCCCGTCGGCACGTCGGCCACGGTCAAGGGCATCACGGTCGATCAGCTTCACCGGCTGAACAGCCAGGTGGTGCTCGCGAACACCTACCACCTGTCCATGCGCCCCGGCGCCGACTTGGTGGAAGAGGCCGGCGGCGTGCACAAGTTCATGAACTACGACGGCCCCATGCTCACCGACTCGGGCGGCTTCCAGGTGTTCTCCCTGGCTGACACGCTCAAGCTCGACGCCGACGGCCTGACATTCCGCAGCATCTATGACGGAAGCTACGTGCGCTGGACGCCCGAGTCCAACATGCGCATCCAGGAGCAGATCGGCGCCGACATCGCCATGCAACTCGACCAGTGCACGCCCTACCCGGCCGAGCGCAGCTTCGTGGCCAACGCCGTGGACCTGTCGGCGAACTGGGCGCGCCGCTGCCTGGCGGCGCACAGGCGCCCTGATCAGACGCTCTTCGGCATCGTGCAGGGCGGCATGGAACTCGACCTGCGACTGGAGAGCATCCGCCGTCTGCGCGAGATCGAGGACGAGAGCCTGGCCGCGGGCGGTCGCCGCTTCGGCGGCTTCGGCATCGGCGGCTATTCGGTGGGCGAAGACCACGAGACCATGTTCGAGACGCTCGGCCAGGTGGCCCGCGCCTTGCCGGAGGACCGTCCGCGTTACCTGATGGGCGTGGGCAATCCCACCACGCTCGTGCGCGCCGTGCGCGAAGGCGTCGACATGTTCGACTGCGTGCTGCCCACCCGCACCGCGCGCATGGGCACGGCGTTCTCCAGCACGGGACGCATGAACATGCGCAATGCGAAGTACACGCGCGATTTCACGCCGCTCGACCACAGCTGCACCTGCCCGACGTGCCAGAACTACACGCGAGCCTATCTGCGCCACCTGGTGAAGCAGAACGAGATGCTCGGCGCCATCCTGCTGTCGGTGCACAACCTGCACTTCCTGCTCGACCTCATGTGCCGTGCCCGCGAGGCCGTGCTGGCGGGCGAGTACGAGCAGTTCTACGAGGAATGGATGAACAGCCCGGCCGCCAAGGACTACTAATATACTGCTCGGGCGGATTCCCTCCTCTTGATGCTTTCGTATTCTCCTCGATTGTGGGAAAATAAGTAAGTTAGGGTATATATGGCGGCGTTCGACGCTGCCACGGAAGGGACGGCCCGCCAGGGCCGTCCTATGGTTTGCAAGGCTAGGAGAAGCTCGCATGGCGAAAGCGCAAAACGCCAAGGCAAAGAAGAAGGGCGGCAACGCCAACCGTCGCAACGTGTGGCTGTTGGTGCTGACCACCGTCTTGGTGCTGGGGTCCATCTTCATGTTCACCCCTCCGCAGGAAAAGATCAACCAGGGCCTGGACATCCAAGGCGGCCTGTCGGTGGTGCTGTCGGCGAAAAGCACCGACGGCGACGCCGTGACCTCCGAGGATATGGAGAAGTCGCGCGCCATCATCGAGCAGCGCGTCAACGCGCTCGGCGCCTCCGAGGCCGTGGTGCAGCTGCAGGGATCCGACCAGATCCTCGTGCAGATCCCCGGCCTTTCCGATACGGAAACGGCCCTGTCCACCATCGGCAAAACCGGCAAGCTGGAGTTCGCCCGCCTGGATTCGTTTACCGACGATGACGTGAAAACCAAGATCGAGAACGGCCAGTACGGTTCCAGCGGCACCATCACCGATGACTTCGGCAACACGCTGCCTTCCGGCAAGACCGAGCATCTGACGGTGGAGGAGGGCACGTACACGCCGCTGATCACCGGCAGCAACATCACGAAGGTCGACATCGGCCGCGCTTCCGAAACCGGCACCGACTATTCGGTCAACATCTCCCTTGATTCCGAGGGCACGAAGGCGTTCGCCGACGCCACGAAGGACCTGGCAAGCACCAAGGGCAAGATCGTCATCATCCTCGACGGCGAGGTGCAGTCCGCGCCGGCCGTGCAGTCCGAGATCACCGGCGGCCAGGTGTCCATCACCGGCGGTTACGACAAGGAAGAGGCATCTTCCATGGAGACGGTGCTCGAGTCCGGCTCGCTGCCCGTGAGCTTCGAGTACGCGCAGTCCCAGGTGGTCGGCCCGACGCTCGGTCAGGACGCGCTGACCTCCGGCGTTCTGGTGGCTGCCATCGGCCTTGCGCTGGTCATGCTGTACCTGCTGGTGTTCTACCAGGGCCTGGGCCTGATCACCGCGGCCGCCATGGCCGTGTTCGCCGTGCTGTACCTGGGCATTCTGGCCGTGCTTTCGCATTTCGGCCTGTTCAGCCTGTCCATGGCCGGCATCGCCGGCGTCGTGCTGACCATCGGCATGGCGGCGGACTCCTCCATCCTCACCCTTGAGCGCTTCCGCGAGGAGATCCGCATGGGCCGCAGCGTCCGCGCGGCCTCCGTCACCGGCGTGCGCCACGGAATCTTCACGTCCATCGACGCCGACCTGGTCACCATGGTCTCGGCGCTTACGCTGTTCTTCCTGGCAAGCGCCTCGGTCAAGGGCTTCGGCCTGACGCTGGCGCTCGGCATCATCTGCGACATCGTCATGATGCTGCTGTTCAAGGCGCCCATCATCCGCCTGCTGGCGCCGAAGTGCATCGCCAAGCACCCCGGCTTCTGGGGCGTGAAGGACTGCAAGGAGGCCGCCCCGTACTTCCAAGGCGAGAAGCCTGCTTCCTCGCGTCATGACGTGCGCGGCCGCTTCATCAAGCTCGACATCAACCTGCTGGGCTATCGCAAGGTGTTCCTGTCCATCGCGGCTGTGACGGTCGTGCTGGTCGTGGCGCTCGTCGGCGTTCGCGGCGTGAACTTCGGCATCGAGTTCGTGGGCGGCACCTCGGTCACGTTCCATCAGGGCGGCAATGACGCCACCACCGAGCAGGTGCGCTCGGCCTTCGCCGATGCCGGCGAGCCCGACGCCGTGGTGCAGACCACCGACTCCGATGGTCAGGCTGGCTTCCTCGTGCGCACCACCGACACGTCGGCGGAAAGCGCAGCCGCGGCGGCCAACAAGGTTGCCGATCAGTTCGGTTGGGATGCGGAAAGCTTCGAGGTGACCACCATCGGCCCGGACTGGGGCGCAAGCGTCATCCAAAGCTCCTGCATCGCGTTCTTCGTGTCGCTGCTGCTCATCATCGCCTACATCTCGGTGCGCTTCCGCGATCCGAAGATGGGCGTGTCGGCGGTTATCGCCTTGCTGCATGACCTGGTCATCGTGCTTGGCGTGTATGTGCTCGTCGGCCGCGAGGTCACGCCGAACACCATCGCCGCGCTGCTCACCATCCTTGGCTATTCGCTCTACGACACGGTGGTCGTGTTCCATCGCATCAACGAGAACATGAAGGGCGATTCGCCGAAGTGCACGTTCGCCACCATGGCGAACCACTCCGTCAACGAGGTTCTGGTGCGTTCGCTCAACACCTCCATCACCTCGCTTATCCCGGTTGCGGCCATGCTTATCTTCGGCGGCGAGACGCTGCGCGACTTCGCTCTGGCTATGACCGTGGGTCTGGTGTGCGGCTGCTACTCGTCCTACGCCATCGCAACGCCTATCTACGTGATGTGGAAGACGCGCGAGCCGCAGTTCGCGAAGCTGCAGAAGAAGTACGGCACGGATATCCAGCGTTGGTTCCTGAACCGACTGCCGCAGGCTGCCGCCGCTACCGCTGTTGCCGGTGCGGACGCTGCGGATGCCGCTACGAACGACGCCGCCGGCCAGGATGCCGTTGCAACGCCCACCGCATCGCAGGGCCAGCAGGCTGCAAGCAAGCCCGCCAAGACGCAAAACCGCTCCAAGAAGAAGCGCAAGAAGGTTCAAGGCTAAGGTTTAACGTTAGCTAGTTGATTCGGGCCGCTCGGAAACGGGTGTCCCGTTTCGTTGCATACATACAAAAAGCCTGCCTCTGATTGCAAAGCGCGGTCAGAGGCAGGCTTAGGTATCTTGTTTGGCAGCTTGGGTTGGCAATCGCCCGAAGACGCGTATCGGCTTGCCGGGACTAGAAGCCGAAGTCCAAGTCGCTCAGACGGATCTCGCCGTCGTCATCGTCCTCGTCTTCTTCTTCGTCATCCTCGCCAAGGCTGCTGTAGCGGGAGATGATGGCTTCCATCTGCTCTTCGATGGAGCTGGTGCCGGCGAAGGCATCGCGGAACAGCCTCATATCCTCTTCGCCGAAGCTGGCGCCGGCGCCTTCCATAATCGCGCCGATGTTGGCCATCTTCTTCACTGCCTCGTCTTCTTCCATGGGCTTCATCTTCTCGGGATCCATCATCGGGAACATGTTCGATCCTCCTTGCACAAGTTTCGGAATGACGCTTTGTCCTGCGATAATGCTCTTCGCAGGCAGGGACTCGCGCCGTTGTTTCACTGTCTAGTAGTATAGCAGTCGGATAGATTACGGGAGGTCAACGAGCGCATTGCAACCTATTGTGATACGCTGATGAAATCGCATGAACCCATGCACGCAGGCTATGGAGGAATCGGCCGCAAGCGATGTCGGCCATGTTATAAGGAGTTGCCATGCGCGAAGGAAGCGCCCCGAATTTCTGCCCGCCCACCGAGGAAGGTATCACCCTTACGTTCCAGGACGAGAAGGGCGATCAGATCGACCTTGAGTTCCTCGGCTTGATTCTGCACGAGGGCCGCCGCTACGGCTTCTTCTTCCCGGTCACCGAGGATAGCCCGGCATGCAGCTCGGGTGAGATCATCCCGCTCGAAGTCACCGAGCTTGACGAGGATGGACAGCCCGCCGCGTTCGAGCTGGTCGAGGACCAGGCTATCGCCCAGGAAGTCTACGAGGACTTCAAGCAGGCAGCCAAGGACCTGTACGACTTCGAATAGGCGCTATCGATTTGTTAAACGGTACGCATAAGGAAGGGCACGGCTCGCAGCCGTGCCCTTCTTGTTTTTCGTTATATGCAGGCACCCCTACAGCTCGATCGGCTTCCACTCCTCGTGGTTGCAAATCCATGCCTCGGGCTCCTCGACGCTGAAGAACACCAGCGTGGGGTCATTGGGGCCGTCGTAGCTCTCGCCAAGGCTGCACAGGTGCGCGTAACCGGCGTAACGCATGTCGGCGTTCGCCTTGTCCTCAAGGCCGGCCTTGCCGCGAAGGATCAGCCAGCCATGGCCGGGCCACCAGCTGGATGCCTCGAACTTCTGGTTCTGCTGCAGCTCTTCCCATACGTCCTTGGTGGTGGCGGTGACGAACCAGATCTTGCCGTCCTGCTCGGCGGCGAAGCTGAACGGGCGCACGTGGGGCTGGTCGTTCACGCTGGTGGCCAGGTACCACGCGGGGACGTTCGTCAGATACTGCAGGATGGTCTCGTTGCCGGTCATGTGATCCTCCTAGTCTTGGAACCGGTCGGTTATAGCAAGTAGCCGATGACTGCGACGCAGCCGGCCAAAACGGCCATGAAGGCGGCGGCAGCGCCGTCGCGCGGGGCGAAGCGAAGCGGATGCAGGTGCGTGCGCCCTTCGCCTCCGTGGTAGCAGCGCGCGTCCATGGCGGCCGAAAGCGTTTCGGCGTGACGGAACACGCTGGTGAACAAGGGTACCATGAGCGAAGTGAGCATGCGCACTTCGCGCGCGGGGCTGTTCGACAGGCGGGCTCCGCGGCTGACCTGAGCGTGGTAGACCACGGCAAGCTCGTTTGCGAACTGCGGCATGAAGCGCAGCGCGATGCCCATGATCATGCCCAGCTCATGGGCGGGTACGCCGAAGCGGGCGAAGGGCTTGAGCACCCACTCGAACGCCTCGGTCAGGTCGATGGTCATGGTGGTCAGGGTGATCAGGCTCATTCCCAGCATCATGATGGTCAGGCGCGCGCCCATGAACAGGCAGGTTTGCACACCCGCTTCGCTGATGCGCAGGATGCCCCAGTCCACAAGCACCTGGCCGCCTTGCGTGACGAACAGGTTCAGCACCGCCACGATGATCACGATGGCCATAAGCGGCGCCAACGACCGCGCCGCCTTGCTCGGCGGGATCTGCGCCAGCGCGTAGCAAAGCGCAGTGAACGCCGTGCATACCGCCAAGGCCGCAGCGCTCTTCGCGCACAGCAGCACCACGATGAACACGCAGCCTGCTATGAGCTTCGTGCGCGGGTCGAGCCGATGCACGCAGCTGGTGCCGGCGACGTAGCTGCCGAAGGAAAAGCCCGGGTTCATTCGACCACCTGACCTTCAGAGTCGGCCGGGGAAGGCCAGGCGGCGCCGTTTCCGCCGCTGCCCGCGCCGCAAGCCGCGGCGATCATGTTCGCCAAGTCCTTTTCCGTGTGCAGCTTCCCCTGCTCAAGAGGCCACCCGCCTGCGCGCAGCGCTTCCGCGAAGGCTTGCGGCTCGGTGGTTCCCAGGCCCACCTCCTTGAGCTTGCGGGCGTGCAGGAACAGGCGCTCGGGCGCGCCGATGCCCAGCAGCCGGCCTTCGTTCATGATGGCCACGCGGTCGCACATGGCGGCAAGGTCGTCCATGCAGTGCGACACCATGACCACGGTCAAGCCCTGGTCATACAGGCGGGAAATCATCTGCAGGAAGGAGCGCTTGCTGGCGGGGTCCAGACCAGCCGCCGGCTCGTCGAGCACGAGCACCTGCGGGTCCATGGCAAGCACGCCGGCGAACGCCACGCGGCGCTGCTGGCCGCCCGAAAGCTCGAACGGGCTCTTCTCGGCCAGCTCGTCGAAGGAAAGCCCCACGCGCTCGAGCGAGCTGCGTACGAGCGCATCCACTTCTTCGTTGGAAAGCCCCAGGTTGCGCGGGCCGAACGCCACGTCCTTGTACACGGTTTCGGCGAATAGCTGGTGCTCGGGGTACTGGAACACCACGCCGATCGAGCCGCGCACCTTCGACTCGGCGCCCTTGGAGGCGATGTCGGTGCCGTCGATGAGCACGCGCCCCGAGGTGGGTTTCAGGATGCCGTTCATGTGCTGGATGAGCGTCGATTTGCCGCTGCCGGTATGCCCGGCCACGCCGAGGAACTCGCCGCGGCGTACCTGAAGCGAGATGTCGCGCACCGCCCACAGGCTGTCGGGGCTGTTGCCCCATTTCGCCTGGCGGGCCGCAGGCGCCTGCTTGCGCTTGCGCTGTCGCTTGGCCTCTGCGGCATCGTAGGTGAAGCTGACGCCTTGGAACTCGATGAGCGCCGGGGCGTTGACGTCGCCCTCGCAGGTGGGGAAGTCGACATCGGCGTCGGCCGCGTCGGGCGATTCCGCGCTCGTGCCGGCGGCACATATGCCGGCGGTTTCGCCAAGCGCCAGGACCTCGTGCGCCAACTTCCCTGCGTCCACAGTGGGCTGTACGGCCATGCCGGCATCGCGCAAATCCAGCGACAAGCGGGCCGCGAACGGCACGTCAAGGTTCAGGTGCGCCAGCGCGCGTGCCTGAACGAGCACCTCGTCGGGCGTGCCCTCGAGCGCCACGTGACCGCGCTCCATGACCACCACGCGGTCGGCCTGCGCCGCCTCTTCCATATAATGCGTGATCATCGCGATGGTCATCCCGCGCTCGTGCAGCTCATGGCACACACGCATCAGGCCAGCTCGGCCGCGGGGATCGAGCATGGCGGAAGCCTCGTCGAGCACGAGCACCGCGGGGTTCGTGGCAAGCACGCCGGCGATGGCCACGCGCTGCTTCTGCCCGCCGGACAGGGCGTGCGTTTCGTGGCGTTCGAAGCCCGAAAGCCCTACGTCCTCAAGCGCCTTCGTCACGCGTTCGCGCAGCTCATCGGTGGGGATGCCCAGGTTCTCGGGGCCGAAGGCCACGTCGTCTTCCACAAGCGAGGCAACCAGTTGGTCGTCGGGGTTTTGGAACACCATGCCCACCGTCTCGCGGATGCGGTACGTGCAGTCGGCGTCCGCGGTGGCCATATCCTGCACCTTCACAGCGCCTTCGTCGGGGATGAGCAGGGCGTTCAGGTGCTTTGCCAGCGTCGATTTGCCGCTGCCGTTGCCGCCCAAGATGCACAGGAACTCGCCCTTGCGCACATGCAGGCTCACGCCGTCAAGGGCGAAGCTGGCGCCATCGTAGGTGAAGCGGACGTTTTGAACATCTATCATGATTCGCTCTACGATCCTTTCATGAACCGGCGAATTGCATTGCGTTTTGCGGGGCGCGAAGCGGGGCGGAGGGGCTAGCTTCAAGCGGGGTGGCCTGCTTTGGCCGGTGCCATCTACCCGAGTTGCAGCCCTTCAGACGCCCGGCTCCGGGCGACCTTCTTTGCGAAAGGCGGGCCGCCGCGCCCATCCCGCTATCCCGTCATACGGTCCCGTCGGCAAGCGGGGAGGGGTGCCTGCTTGCCGACGGGACCGTGCCGCACAGTGGCGGCACGGTTGGGAACGAGGTTGCCTAGCGGCCCTTGACCTGGTCCTTCTTCGGGGTGATCAGGTTGGAGACGGCCTTGTACACCAGCAGGGTCAGCGCGCTGTTCAGCACGGTCTTGATCAGGTTGAACGGAACCACGGCGGGGAGCATGAGCGGCATGATGACGTCGGCGCTGCCGTACCAGAACCACACGCCGATGGTCAGGTTCGCGGCGACGGCGCCGATGGTGGCGATCACGCAGCCGACCAGCAGGCCGATGATGGCGCCGGCGAACGTGTGCTTGCGAGCGTAGATGGCGGCGGCGGGCACCACGAAGAACAGCGTGGCGCAGATGTTCATGAGGCCGCCGACCCATTCGCCCAGCATCAGGCTGTGGATGATGGCGGCGACGGCGCCCACGGCGAAGCCGGCGCCCGGGCCGAAGGCGAAGCCGCAGACCATGGCGGGCATGAGCGAGGGGTCGTAGGTCAGAAACGGCGCTGCGGGCAGGATGGGGATCTGCACGAACGACAGCAGCGCGGCGATGGCGCACATAAGGGCCATGGTGACCAGCTGGCGCGTCGACCAGCGGTTCGTGTTCTTGATAGGTGCGTTTGCGGCGGTTGCCTGAGACATGATGAGCCTTCTTCCCGCGAAGCCTTCTTCCCACGGGTTTTGCTCTCAAGCTTCGCGAAAAAGAGACAAGCCCGTATGAATTCCTTCCATACGGGCTTGTATTCGCTCAACAACTTCCCGCCCGGCGATGCGGTGCCGTGCGGTGCGTTTCGCGAACTCTGCCTCTTCCATCCGGACTTTGACCGTTGGTCCTGGAGTTGCACCAGGTCAGCCTTGCGTGCATGCGGTGCGGCCGCTTGACGCACAGGGTCGCGGACTTCCGGCTTGGCTGCGGCTTGCCGCCGCGCGTATCCGGTTACCGCCAGTGAGGATTTCCACCTCGCCCTGAAACAGAATTCAATGGCACCTAGTTTAGCTGCGTCGCCATAGCTTCGCAACCGTTTGGGCTATGGATGTTTTTCGCGTTTTGGGGTGTGAATATATAGCGAACGATTATAGGAAATCGACGCGAAAGGGCTTGTTTTCCTACCGAAGTGCTACGCAATGCGCTTTTTCGCCGAGACTTCGGCGGTCTGCGGCGAAGGCGGCTCTATAATAAGCCGTTCGCGTCCCTAAAGGGGCTCATCTTTAAGGCTACGAGGTTTTGCATGGACTACATCGAAGTGCTCGACAGCATAGACGCCGCCGTCTGGGGGCCGCCTATGATCATCTTGCTGCTGGGCTGCCACATCTACACCACCATCCGTACCAAAGGCATCCAGCGCAAGCTGCCGTTGGCCCTGAAGCTTTCCGTCACGAAGGACAACGGGGCGCAGGGCGACGTCAGCAACTTCGGCGCCATGGCAACCTCGCTCGCCTCTACGCTGGGAACGGGCTCCATCGTCGGCGTGGCCACGGCGGTGCTCTCCGGCGGCCCGGGCGCGGTGCTGTGGATGTGGCTTACCGGCATCCTGGGCATGGCCACGAAGTACACCGAGGTCTACGCCGCCATGAAGTACCGCGTGAAGGACCGCCAAGGACACATGATGGGCGGTGCCATGCACGTGTGGGAGCAGCGCTACAAGCGCCCCGACGGCACCGTGCCGTGGTGGGCGAAGTTCATGGCCATCTGGTTCGCCGTCATGGCGTGCTTCACCATCTTCGGCGTCGGGTCGGCCGTGCAGACCAGCGCCATCACCTCGGTTGCGCAGGCAAACTTCGGCGTGGAGCCCTGGATCGTCGCCGCCGTCGTGTGCGGCAGCGCCCTGCTCATCATCATGGGCGGCTTGGGAACCATCTCCAACATCTGCGAGAAGCTCGTGCCCATCATGGGCTTCGCGTACATCTTGGGCTGCGCCTATATCCTCGTTTGCAACTGGGCGTTTATCGGCGAGTCGTTCAGGTTGATCTTCGAATGCGCCTTCACCCCTCGCGCGGCCTTCGGCGGCGCGGTGGGCAGCGGCATCGTCGTGGCGCTGCAGTTCGGCTGCGCGCGCGGCCTGTTCTCCAACGAGGCGGGCCTGGGCACGGCTCCGCTCATCAGCGCCGCCGCCGAGTCGAAAAACCCCGCGCGCCAGGCGCTTGTGGCCATGACGGGCCCGTTTTGGTGCACGGTTGTCATCTGCTTTGTAACCGCCCTGGTCATCGTCTCGTCGCTGTGCGCGCACCCCACGCTCATCCAAGACGCCGGCGTCACCAACGGCGCCACGCTTGCCAACGCCGTGTTCGCCACCATCCCGTACGTTGGCGCGCCCATCCTTATGCTGGGCATCCTGTGCTTCGCCTATTCCACCATCATCGGCTGGAGCTACTATGGCGAGCGCGTCACCCTGTACCTGTTCGGCCGGCGTTGGGTGCCGCTGTACCTGGGCTTTTACATCTGCATGGGCTTTTTGGGCGGCGTAGGCGTCGGCGATGTGGCCTGGACGGCAACCGACATCTCCAACGCGCTCATGGCGCTGCCCAACATCCTTATGGTGCTGCTGTGCGCCAAGATGGTGGGCAAGGAGACGCAGCATTACGTCTACGACGGCAACATCGACGAAGAGCTGCGCGTCGACATCCACGAGCTCCCCGAGAAAAGCGTCTTCACCCGCAAGAAGGCGTAATGGAAACTATCGCAATCATAGGTGGCGGTGCATCGGGCCTGATGGCGGCTGTGGAGGCATCGCTTGCGCTGCGCCAGGCGGGCGCTGCGGCGCACGTGGCCCTGTTCGAGGCCGACCCCGAGCGCATCGGCCGCTCCATCTTGGCAACCGGCAATGGTCGCTGCAACATCTCAAACGCCTGTATCAGCGCCGACGCGTATCGCAATCAGGCTTTTGTGGAGCAGGCGCTTATGCACCTGCAAAGCGCTTACGCCGCGGAACGTGGTAAAACCAGCATGCGAACCCTTGAGGCGAACCCCGTGCTCGAACGTTTCGCCGATATGGGCCTCATGACGCGCGAGGAGTCCGAGGGTCGCTTGTATCCCATGGCGAACAAGGCCACAAGCGTGCTGGAGGTACTGCGCTCCACCGCCGCCGAGCTGGGCGTCGACGTGCAGACCGACAAGCGTGCCTTGCGTGTGGACGCACCAGCCCCGGGCGACTCGGGCTGCTTCAACATCCGCTTCGCCGACAAGACGATTGCGCATGCGGCGGCGGTCATCGTGGCCGTTGGCGGGCGTGCGGCAAGCGGCATTCAGCTGCCGGAGCCGCTGGCTTGCTCGGACATGCAACCCGTTTTGGGGCCTTTGCGCGTTGACGCGCAAAGCGCGAAGCTCACGCGACAGCTCAACAACATCCGCGTGCGCGGGACCGTGCATCTCGAGCGCAGTGGGCAGCGCATTGCAAGCGAGCGCGGCGAGCTGCTCTTCCGCGACTACGGGGTCTCCGGCGTGTCGGTGTTCAACCTGTCGCGTTTTGCGCAGCCCGGCGACGACCTGGTCGTCGACTTCCTGCCCGACATCCCCTTGCAGGACATGGAGCGCTTCATGATGACGCGTCGCAAGCGGATGCAGAAGCTGATGGGCGGTGCGCCCGCACTCGATCGCTTCCTCGAGGGCCTGCTGCTGCCCGCGGTGTCCGCCGCGGCGCTGCGACGGGCAGGCTTGCGGACCGGTGACCGGTTTTCACAAGAGATGGTTCCCCAGCTTTGCGACATGCTCAAAGGTATGCGTCTGACGGTCGAGGGCATCGGCGACGAACGTCAGTGCCAGGTGCGTCGCGGCGGCTTCCCCGTGGAGCGGTTCAGCCCTGTTACCTGCGAAGCGCTCGATGTGCCGGGCCTGTTCGTCACTGGCGAGGCGATCGACGTCGACGCGCCCTGCGGTGGCTTCAACCTGCATTGGGCCTGGTCAAGCGGCATGCTCGCCGGCCGCGCAGCAGTTGATCGCATACTGGACGGGGAAGAGTTCCCGCGTAGCAAATCCCGCAGCCAGAATAGCGGCGTCCTCGCGGACGAAATTCAGCGCTCGGCCAACAAGCGGTCACCGGTTTACACCGGTGCTTCACGATCTTCCTCGCGCGGCGATTCCCACTCGCAGGCTGCGTCGCATTCGGGCGATTCGCAAGTACCCGCCCGCACCGGTGCCCCTCGTTCCTCTTCTCGCGCGGGAAAACCGCATCACTCGCATCGGGATGAGCGTAGCAAATCTCGCAGCCAGCGCGTCGGGAATGCAGCCCGAAACGCCCGTAATCGCAATCGATAGCCCGGAGGAAACTATGCTTGAGATCTCAAACCTCGCCCTTCCGCTCGATGCCGGGCTCGAAGGCAAGCAAGCGGAAAAGCTCGTGCGCCGCGCCGCGGCCCGAGCGCTTAACATCCCGCCGAACGATATAACTGATATCCGCCTGCTCAAGCGCAGCGTCGATGCGCGCAAAAAGCACGATGTGCACTTCGTCGCGACGCTCGGCGTCGAGCTGGCGGGCGGAGCCCAGGCAGAAGCCGCGGCCATCGAGGCCGCCGCGCACCGCAAAGGCTCGGCGAACGTGAAGGCGCACCGTCCCTACGAGCCGCTGCAGGTTCCGCAGGTCGGCGATTCGCCTCAGGCGCAAAACGAGCCGCGCCCCATCGTGGTGGGCACCGGCCCGGCCGGGTTGTTCTGCGCGCTCTACCTGGCGCGCGCCGGTTTGCGCCCGCTCGTGGTCGAGCGCGGCGCGGCGGTTGACGAGCGCATGGCGGCGGTCGACGCCTTCAACGCCGGCGAGCCGCTCGACCCGCATACCAATATCCAGTACGGCGAAGGCGGGGCGGGGACGTTCTCGGACGGCAAGCTGACCACGAACATCAAAAGCCCCTGGGCGCAGCACGTCCTGCATCTGTTCGTGGAGGCGGGCGCGCCCGAGGAGATCCTATGGCAGGCAAAACCCCATATCGGAACCGACCTGCTCGTGGATATCGTGCGCAACATCCGCAAGCAAATCGAACAAGCCGGCGGCGAAGTGCGCTTCAACACCCAGCTCACCGCCCTGCATTTCGAAAGCGGCCACCTAACCCAAGCCGAAATCACCAGATCCGCCGTCCAAACCGAACGCGCCGCCGAGCTGGTCTCCGCAAGCCGCGTCGTGCTGGCGTGTGGCCATTCCGCCCGCGACACGTTCGAGCTCGTGCGCGACGCGGGCGTGCATATGGAGCAGAAGCCGTTCTCCGTGGGCGTGCGCATCGAGCATCCTCAGCAGCTCATCAACCGCTCGCAGTATGGGAAGGCGGCGGACCATCCGGCGCTCGGTGCCGCCGACTACAAGCTGTCGATGCATTTGCGCCCGCAAAAGGGCGAAGAACAAGGCCGCGGCGTGTACACGTTCTGCATGTGCCCAGGTGGGGAAGTGGTGTGCGCCGCTAGCGAGCCGGAGGGCGTGGTGGTCAACGGCATGAGCCGTTTCGCGCGCGACGGCCGAAACGCCGACAGCGCGCTGCTGGTCGGCGTGGGCCCCGAGGATTTCGACGGCGAAGACCCGCTTGCAGGCATCAAGCTGCAGCGCGAGATGGAGCAGGCTGCCTATCGAACCGCCATCGCTGCCGGCGGCCAACCGTATCAGGCCCCCGCGCAAACTGTCGGCGACTTCTTGGCGCATCGCACCGGCAGCCCGAGCAAGCAGGTGAAACCCACCTACGCGCGCGGCGTCGCATGGTGCGACCTGCATGAGTGTCTTCCGCCGTTCGTGGCGCGCGCCATGGAGCAGGCCCTTCCGCAGCTCGACCGCCGCTTGCACGGTTTCGCCGATCCGCAGGCCGTGCTCACCGGCGTGGAAACCCGCAGCTCAAGCCCCGTGCGCATCGTGCGCGGCAAGAACATGCAGGCGCAGCTGGCCGCGGCGCCTGCCCCGGATCGGGTGCAAAGCGGGGCTCAGACCCAGGCGCCTTCGGGC
>ERZ1034913.1067-NODE-1067-length-18026-cov-21.075677_pt1 | contig 18026 bp, 16 predicted proteins | sample MGYA00520697_ERZ1034913 | MGnify/ENA primary metagenome ERZ1034913 (study PRJEB33766, sample SAMN09781786) | gut metagenome | biome: gut microbiome | host: Homo sapiens | place: Madagascar | study: EMG produced TPA metagenomics assembly of the PRJNA485056 data...
AATTAATAATTAATAATGTATAATGAGGCTTTCGCCTTTGTTTGTAGATATAATGTATAACCAATAAAAAGCCGGAACTCTTTATTAATTATACATTATTAATTATACATTATCAATTATGCATTTGCTGCATTAATCCAGCCCTGGATGTCATCAACAGAAGGCTTCTCGTAGCCGAGCTTGTACTTCTTGTTGATTTCTCCAATCTTCTGCTGCAAGCCTTGTGCTTTTTCTTCACGGATATCAGAGATGAGGTTGAAGCCTGCCTTGCGGAGCACGTATGCCCAATCCTCTGGCACGCCAATCTCTGCCCATTCCTTGATGGTGCTCTGTGGCATCTTCTTCTCTGGCTTCATCTGTGGGAAGAACAATACTTCCTGGATGAAGGTCTTGCCTGTCATCAGCATTACCAAACGGTCGATACCGATACCGATACCTGATGTTGGAGGCATACCGTACTGGAGGGCACGGAGGAAGTCCTGGTCGATGATCATTGCCTCGTCATCACCCTTGTCGGCAAGCTTCATCTGGTCGATGAAACGCTCTTCCTGGTCGATTGGGTCGTTGAGCTCAGAGTATGCGTTGGCAAGCTCCTTACCATTTACCATCAACTCGAAACGCTCGGTCAATCCTGGCTTAGAGCGGTGCATCTTGGTCAATGGAGACATCTCTACAGGATAGTCGGTGATGAAGGTTGGCTGGAGGAAGGTGCCCTCGCAGAACTCGCCGAAGAGCTCGTCAATCAACTTACCCTTACCCATGGTTTCATCTACGTCCATGCCCTTCTCCTTGCAGAATGCGCGGATTTCTTCCTCTGTCTTGCCGTTGCAGTCGAAACCGGTCTTCTCCTTGATGGCATCAAGAATAGGCAGACGGCGATATGGTGCCTTGAAGCTGATGATGTTGCCATCAATCTCGCGCTCTGGCTTGCCGTTAACGGCGATACAGATGGTTTCGAGCAATTTTTCTGTGAATGACATCATCCAGTTGTAGTCCTTGTACTGAACGTAAAGCTCCATACAGGTGAACTCTGGGTTGTGGTTGCGGTCCATACCCTCATTGCGGAAGTTCTTGCCAATCTCATAGACACCCTCGAAACCACCTACGATGAGGCGCTTCAAGTAAAGCTCGGTAGCGATACGCATGTACATATCCTGGTCGAGCGCATTGAAGTGGGTGATGAATGGGCGGGCAGAAGCACCACCGGCAATACTCTGGAGTGTAGGAGTCTCTACCTCTGTATAGCCAGCGTTATCAAGAACGCTGCGCAGGGTGCGGAGCACAGTGGCACGCTGCAGGAAGGTTTCCTTTACACCATCGTTTACGATGAGGTCAACATAGCGCTGACGGTAACGCAACTCTGGGTCGTCGAACTTGTCGTAAGCTACGCCGTCCTTGTACTTCACGATAGGGAGTGGCTTCAAGCTCTTGGAGAGCAGGCACAATTCCTTGGCGTGTACTGAAATCTCGCCAGTCTGTGTGCGGAATACGAAACCCTTTACGCCGATGAAGTCACCGATGTCAAGAAGCTTCTTGAATACTGTATTGTAAAGGTCTTTGTTCTCGTCTGGACAAATCTCGTCGCGGGCGATATAGACCTGGATTCTTCCCTTTGAGTCCTGCAACTCAGCGAAGCTTGCTTTACCCATCACGCGGCGACCCATCATACGGCCAGCGATAACTACCTGGCGTGGCTCGTCCTCGTCCTTGAATTCAGCCTTGATGTCTGTGCTGAATGCATTGGTTGGAAACTCTGCTGCTGGATATGGATCGATGCCCATCTCGCGCAATGCCTGAAGACTCTGTCTGCGAACGATTTCCTGTTCGCTTAACTCTAAAATGTTCATATTATATTCAGATATATCTTTTTATTTCCTTATTTTTGGTGCAAAAATACAAATAATTTTCCAAACTCATGTGCTATTTTTATGCTTTTTAATATAAATAAGGTGATTTATATGAAAAGAATCACCTCTCTAGTTAAAAAAGGCTTATTTATTTTGTTTTGTCTTGGATTTGCATTACTTTTGCAAGAAAATGGGGGACTGGTGAAATTAAAACTAAGTCAAATGGAAACCAAGTCAAGGCGGAATCAAGCATGAGTCAAGCTGGAACATGGTTAGCCTGGAAGTCCTCCCAAACAACCAACTTAAATTTTGATAAGGATGAACATAGACGAATTAGTAAAAAGAATAAGCAAAACCGATGGACTCTCTAAAACCCTCGGAATGCATTTTATCTCAACTCCGGAGCCTGATACGCTTCAGGCTTCGATGAAGGTGGATGAGCGCAATCGTCAGCCTTTCGGTTTCTTGAGCGGTGGTGCTTCTCTGGCACTTGCCGAGAATGTGGCTGGCATCGGTTCCCTGGCAACGTGCCCGGGACAGATAGCTGTGGGTATCAATGTGAGCGGTACTCATGTTCAGGCTGTTAGCGAGGGAGATACGGTTACGGCATACGCCAAACTCGTGCATAAGGGACGAACCTTGCATACCTGGGAGGTAGCCATCAAGAACACTGCGGGTGAACTGATTTGCACCGTGCAGGTAACCAACTATGTGTTTACTCCTAAAAAGAATGAGTCGAAGAAGGAATCAGATAAAGAAAAATCTAATAAGACAGAAGAATAAGGTATGACAGCATTTGCATACTATCGTTTGCCTTATCTGCATCACGCAAATTTTGTGACGCAGTATCAGGGGGAGCCGGAAGTGCTCTCCTCTGTGGCAGAACTGAATGGTAAGGAGGGCTTTGTAATAGCTCCGTTCTCGCCGTCCGGCACCTGTCCTGTGCTGCTCATTCATCCCGATGAAAGCAGGCTTCTGGCTATTTCTGATGCAGCTATCCCTGATGCAAAAGTAGGCTCTTCTGCAAAACCTGCCCGTGATATCTATGCCGAAGATTTTGAATGTTTCCATCGGGAGTTGGAAAAAGGAACTTTCAGAAAGATAGTGCTGGCAAGAAAGGCAACCTTGCGAACGGCTGATAAGGATTTCGAAAAGCTTTTTATGAAGGCTTGCTGCATGTATCCCCGTCTCTTTGTCGCCCTGGTCTATACCCCGCAGTCGGGGATGTGGCTGATGGCCACTCCTGAAATCTTGCTCAAGGGGGAACAGGGAAAGATGCAGACGATGTCGCTTGCCGGAACCCAAAAGGCAGAGCCTTCACGTACTATCGCCGATTATCCGATAGAGGGTGTGGAGTGGTCGCTGAAGAACAGGGAGGAACAGCAGTATGTAACGGATTATATCGAAGATTGTATCAGGGCTTTCTCTGATGATTATCAGTTGAAAGGTCCTTATACCACGATGGCGGCAAATCTCTATCATCTCCGCACCGACATCACTTTCCTTCTTCGTGATGAAGGAAAATTAGGCGACGTGATTCATACGCTTTATCCTACGCCTGCCGTCTGCGGTATCCCGAAGGATGAGGCTCGCCAGTTTATCCTTCAACATGAACATCAGTCTCGCAAATACTATAGTGGTTTTGTGGGGCCTATCTCTCCGCAGGGAAAGACTCATCTTTTCGTCTCTCTCCGCTGCATGAATATCCTGCCGGATGGTATCTGTGAACTCTATGCCGGTGGCGGATTGCTCAAGGAGAGTGAGATGGAAAAGGAGTGGAAGGAAACAGAAGCTAAGATGCAGACCATCAGGCGGGTTCTGATTTAGTTAACAGTTTATAGTTTATAGTTGATAGTTCATGTATAGTAATATAGATAATGTCAATATCCTGACGGGTGTTCTACAATCGCATGGTGTGAGAAGGGTGGTGGTTTGTCCGGGAAGTCGCAATGCACCTATCGTACATAATCTCAATGAGATGAAAGGCATTACCTGCTATCCTGTTACCGATGAGCGTAGCGCCGGTTTTGTGGCCATGGGTATCGCTATGGGTGATCCATCTCCATGTCCCGACCCTGTGGCTGTGTGCGTTACTTCTGGTTCGGCATTGCTCAATCTTTATCCGGCTGTCTGTGAGGCATATTATCAGAAGTTGCCCATCATCGTGATTTCGGCAGATAGACCCGAAGCCTGGATTGGACAGCAGGATGGACAGACTCTTCCGCAAGCCAACGTCTTCGGAACGATGGTGAACCGGAGCGTGAATCTTCCTATCATATCCAATGAAGAGCAGGCTTGGTATTGTGAACGGTTGGTTCATGAGGCTATTATCGATTGCGTGCATCGAAAGATTGGTCCGGTACATATTAATATACAGCTTTCCGAACCGCTTTATCAGTTTACGCTCGATAGACTCCCGAAGATACATTGGGTGGATTATGTGAAGAGTAATCTCTTTGGTGGAAGTTTCCATTATGGTGACATGCTCGATTTTCTGAATGCCAGAAAACCGATGATAGTGGTGGGACAGGATTATCCATGCAGTCAGCTTGTTGGTATCAAACAGATAAATTGGCGAACCGTTACGCTAATTGAGCCAACCGCTTTGGGAACATCGAGCGAAGATCCTGCATGTCGGGATTTCTCTCGTGATCTCCTGGTTACCAATTTTGATGAAGTATTGAATAAGGTAGGAGATGACGAGAGTTATATGCCCGATTTTATCCTCTATGTAGGCGGCGCCCTGGTAAGCAAGCGCCTGAAGCAGTTCCTTCGCCTCGCCGTAAAGAAGGGAGCCAAGGTATGGAGGGCAAGTGCCGATGGTGATTACATCGATACCTTTATGCGTATCGACCGCATCTTCCAATGTGATACCACCCTGCTGGCGGATGCTATGACCTCTTACGATCTGGCTTATCGGGATGATGTGAATGCATACAGAGAGCGTTGGGAGAAGGCACTTCTGGCGGCAAAGCGCCATGCTTTCGATTACGAACCGCCATTCAGCAGTATGGCAGCTGTAAAGGCTTTCCAGGCGGAATATCTGGCTCATTCACTGGATGATACTCGTGAGTGCCGTCTCTTTTATGGCAATAGCATGGCTATTCGTCTGGCTTGCATCTATGCCCGCCAGTATGTGCATTGCAATCGGGGTGTAAATGGTATTGAGGGGTCGCTATCTACGGCAGCAGGTTTGTCTATTTATCTCTCGGAGTATCATCATCCTGATGCCAAGAGCCAACAGAAGGTATTCTGCGTGCTGGGTGACCTGAGTTTCTTCTACGATCAGAATGCTCTCTGGAATCAGAATCTTAATGGCAGCCTACGCATCTTGCTCTTGAATAATGGCGGTGGAGCCATCTTTGCCAAGTTCAAGGGATTGAAGGAGAGTGCGGCACGTGAGAAGCTGGTGATGGCAGAGCACTGCACCTCGGCCTATCACATCTGCCAGGCACAGAATGTAACCTATCAGAATGCCGATGATATGAAGTCGCTACATGAGGGCATCGACTGGCTCATCCATACCGAGTCTGACAGACCGATGCTCTTGGAAGTGCTAACGGATATAGAAACAGATAATCAAGTAATAGAAGAATATTATAATAGTTTTCAAATATGAGAGAATGGAAAAAGATAGAAGGTTTTGATTTCAAGGAAATCATCTTCGAGGAGTATAATCATATCGCTAAGATTACAATCAATCGTGAGCGTTATCGCAATGCCTTCACCCCATTGACCACCTGGGAGATGGCGCAGGCTTTCAACTATTGCCGTGACTGCTTGGATATCCGAGTGGTTATCTTGACGGGTGCTGGCGACAAGGCGTTCTGTGCCGGTGGCGATATGCATGTGAAGGGTAGGGGCGGATACGTAGGCAACGATGGCGTGCCTCGTCTCAATGTGCTCGATGTACAGATGCAGATTCGCCGTTTGCCTAAGCCGGTTATCGCTATGGTGAACGGTTATGCCATCGGTGGCGGCCATGTGCTCCATGTGATGTGCGACCTGACCATTGCTTCAGAGAATGCCATCTTCGGACAGACCGGTCCTAAGGTGGGAAGCTTCGATGCAGGTTTCGGTTCTTCTTATCTGGCACGAATGGTAGGTCAGAAGAAGGCACGCGAAATCTGGTTCCTCTGCAAGCAGTATTCTGCGAAGGAGGCAGAAGAGATGGGAATGGTTAACAAGGTGGTTCCTCTCGACCAGTTGGAAGATACCTGCGTGGAGTGGGCTGAAATCATGATGGAGCGTTCTCCGCTGGCTCTCCGCATGATTAAGGCTGGCTTGAATGCCGAGTTGGATGGTCAGGCTGGTATCCAGGAGTTGGCTGGCGATGCCACCATGCTTTATTATACCATGGATGAGGCGCAGGAAGGCGGCAAGGCATTCCTGGAAAAGCGCAAGCCTCGCTTCGAGGATTATCCTCAGTTCCCATAATAAAAAAACTCGGAAGATACATTTCTATATCTTCCGAGTTTTTTTATTTCGTTTTTTATTCGTGAGTAGCGAATCTCTGTTCTGCGAGCTTCTCATATTTCGTGCCTGGCTTGCCATAGTTGGCATAAGGCCAGATGCTGATGCCGCCACGAGGAGTAAAGATACCTGTTACCTCAATATACTTAGGGTCCATCAGCTTGATGAGGTCCTTCATGATGATGTTTACGCAATCCTCGTGGAAATCGCCGTGGTTGCGGAAACTGAAGAGGTAAAGCTTCAGACTCTTGCTCTCCACCATCTTCACGTCAGGAATATAACTGATGCGGATCTCTGCAAAATCAGGCTGTCCCGTGATAGGGCAGAGTGATGTGAACTCAGGGCAGTTGAAACGTACCCAGTAATCATTGCCAGGGTGCTTGTTCACGAAGGTTTCCAATACCTCTGGTGCATAATCCATTTTATATTGGGTCTTGGCACCCAGTGCCTTCAACCCATCTTCTTTTCTATCCATTGTCTTGATGTTTAATGTTAAATATTGATAGCTCCCAACTTGAAGATGTTGTAGGAGATGTTATTGTCATACACATCCTCGCCCTCGTGTTTCTTGATAGTATTGACCACACGGATGGTGACTGGAAGCACGATGATTTCGTACATGGTCTTCAACACCACCTGCCAGAGCATCAGCCAGGGCAGTTCTGAAGTAGGGACCACTCCACCCAGGGCAAGAGGGAAGAAGATCAGACTATCGCAGCTCTCGCCTGCCACGGTGCTCCAGATGGCACGGGCGGAGAAATGCTTGCCGCCATCACGAATCTTCATTACGCTCATCACATAGGCATTGGCAAAGGAACCTACGATGAATGCCACGAAAGAGGCGGCTGCAATGCGGGGAGCCAGACCGAAGATGGCATGGAAACCGGCATCGTTCGTCCAATAGGGAGCGGCAGGAATCCAGTCGCAGATGGCACCCAGGGCTACAAAGAAGAAATTCATGGCGAAGCCAGTCCAGATGAGAAGACGGGTTTTCTGATAGCCCCATACTTCGCACACCACATCGTTGATGATGTAACTGATAGGGAACACGATGAGGCCACCGGTCAATGAGATGGGGCCTACGGCGATTTGCTTTGTTTCGAGCACGTTTGCTGCAATGAGACAAACGCAGAAGAGTATGCTGAAAAGCATAAACAGCACACTCACTTGAGTTGTTTTCTTTTCCATTTTTCTTGTTTTTTACGAGGTTTACCAAGCACTCGGGTTGATACAATATTACTTATAATTTATAATCGGGCTGCAAAATTACAACTTTTCTTTCTAACCGCCAAATATTTACCCGAGTTTTTCAAATAAAAAAGCCCCAAGTACTATCACTAGCACTTGGGGCTTCTATCTAACTAAACCTAACCTAAACAATCTAATCTATATAAACAAACTAACCTAATCTAAACAATTTAACCTAACCAAACAATCTTTTATGAAACAATCTTCTATGAAAACTAATCAACTTATTGACACTTCCTCTTCTTGCAATCCTCGTACCAAAGTCAAAGGTTCTGCCAAATCGGCAGAAAAGACGAAAGAAAATACCATCTGGAGATAGAAATAATAGAAAAAGGAGGGTGTGTCATAAGTCTAAATAATGGCAGCCGAAGACGGGCTGAAAGCCCAAAAGCTCCTAGCCCAGGGCAGCGCCCTGGGTAATGTTGGCAAGAATCAAGGTCGCCCTGAAAGGGCAAAAGCTTTGAAATTGAAAGCTTTTGCCCTTTCAGGGCGACTTTGTTGTATCTATTCTAAAACCCAGGGCGCTGCCCTGGGCTAAGAGCTTCTGCCCTTTCAGGGCGTATGGGATGTGGCTTATGACACACCGCCTCTATAATTATTTCTCCATAAACTTCTTGGCAGCTCTGAGCTGGTGTCTCATCACGCTCAGGAACTCCTGGCTCTCCTGCAAGATATTCAGGTAAACCAGAGAAATCTGCATCAGCGAGTTATCAGAAAGATGCTGCATGCGGTCGATATGCTTCTGGCGAAGTTTGCTCAACTCATCCTTGCAGGCATCAGCCTCGGCGAGAATCTCGCGATAGTTCTCGTAACGGCTGGTCTCAATCTGCTCGCAGCTCATGCGCATCAGGTCGTTAATCTTCTGGCGAACAGGAGCAAACTCCTTGATATATTCGGCAGGCAGTGGGTTGAAGTTGTTGTCCACGTGCTCCTTGATTGGGTCAAGCATACGGCGAAGAGAGTGGAGGAACTGCTGGTTGCTGTTGGCACCCAAGTGGAACCAGGTGTTGCGCTCGATGGCAATCTCCATAGGCGATTTCTTCAAACCGAGCATCTCCTGGCGGCGGAACTTCTTCAGCATATCTTGTTCCTTCTTCAACTCCTTATTGGCATGGCGAAGCTCCTTAGGCTTCTCGTTGGCAAGACCATCCATAATCTGGTTGAACTCGTTCAGGGCGAAGTGGCAAACGTAAGCCTGGGTGCGTGATACCTGGCGACGAAGTAAATCCCATACGATCTCTGGGTCGTGTGAGCGCATCATCAGCTGGAAGGTGCTGCCCTTGCTCTCTTCCTTTGCCTTTTTGTTGTACTGGATGTTGCTGCGGATGAGCAGGAAGATAACCAATGCCATGAAGCAGGTCTGGATACCTACACCGCCGAAGTGCATGACAAGACAAACGATGGCGCAGGCTGCGAATGCCACACCGGCTGTAATAAACCATCCACCAATCACACTCAATACACCAGTTACACGGAATACGGCACTCTCACGGCTCCAGGCTCTATCGGCAAGTGAAGAACCCATAGCCACCATAAAGGTAACGTAGGTGGTAGAAAGTGGCAACTTCAGGTTGGTACCGATGGTGATAAGCATACTTGCCAATACCAGGTTAACGGCTGCACGAACCACGTCGAAGGCTGCGCTTTCTTCCAACTCTACATCGTTCTTGTCGAATCGGCTGTTAATCCAGTTCATCAAAGCCTTTGGCATGAACTGCTTCAGCCATGAATCTGTAGCCTGGCAGTTGCGTACAATCACGCGAGCTGCAGATGAACTTCCGAACATCTCATCACCCTCGTCCTGACGGCTCAAATCCACAGAAGTCTTGATCACGTTTTGTGCCTTCTTGGAAGTAGCCATGGCGATGATCATCACGGCTCCGGCAGCGAGGAGATATACTGGAGTAGTCTTGGCGCTATCCATCAGGGAAGTCATCATAAACTGGTCTGGAGTAGCACCGTTGGCATTTGCCATATAGTCCTGATAAGAAGAAAGACCAGCGAGAGGCACACCGATGAAGTTCACCAGGTCGTTGCCGGCGAAAGCCATAGCCAGGGCGAAAGTACCCATCAATACGGTAAACTTGAAGATATTGATGCGGCAGAGATGCAGGAACTCCATTACGATGGCAGAACCCACGAAGGTGATGCAGAGCAGCAAGCCCAGGTTCTGGTCGATATAATCACGCCATTCTGCTGGCAGGTAAGGACTCTTACCCAATCCCTTCATGAAGATGAAGTAAGAGAGGGCTGTGAAAGCGATACCACCGAAGATAGCGATGCTGTAGCGTGAATGCTTGCGATAATTGAAAGTGAAGACAATACGGGAAAGCCACATCACGAAAGCACCGAATACGAAGGCGATGATAACGGATGAGAAGATACCCATGATAACCTCCAAGGCCTTGTTGCTGTTGAGCAGCACGCCATAGTTGAGGCTATCGTCGCCATACATCTTCAATGTAGCGAGGATAAAGGCACCTCCCAACAGCTCGAACACCAGCGAAACGGTGGTTGATGTTGGCATACCCAGCGTGTTGAACACGTCCAGGATGATGACATCCGTCACCATGACGGCTAGGAAAAGCGTCATCACTTCTTCGAAGGTAAAGTGGTCTGGACTCATGATGCCGTGTCGGGCGATGTCCATCATTCCTGAAGACATGATGGCTCCCAATACCACACCGCAGGATGCGATGATCAGCACCGTGCGAAACTTAGCCACCTTAGCTCCGATGGCAGATTGCAGGAAGTTAACAGCATCGTTGCTGACTCCTACGAAGAGATCAAACACTGCCAAACAGAGCAGGAAGATCACGATACAAAGATAAATCGTACTCATTATTATATGAATGTTTATTGTTTATTATCCTATATTCCCTCGTTTTCGGGTGCAAAGGTACGTAAGGGATGTTACAGGCTATTTAAACAGGTGTTACAATCCGGTTAAAATAGTAAAAATAGGGTGAAATTTGGTGCTTTTCTTAGTTGAAAGAAGTAAAAGAGTGTGAATGATACAGTTTTTGTGTTAAAATCGTGTTAAAATACACTTAAAAGTATTCTGCTTTCAAAATTTATTTTAACTTTGCATCACCAACTTATAAACATAAGCAAATCGTAAGTACCGAAAGGTGAAAAGCTGTTTTCAAAAACAACTAACATTATTATTATTAGATAACTAACATTATAGAATCAAAAGACCGAAATATGAATAAGGTAAATCTTTTCGCTACAGGAATCCTGTTGGCTTGTGGCGTAACCTGTGCCAAGGCACAGACTTGGACTGATTTCACGGAGAAAATCGTGAATCCGTCTTTCGAAACAGGGACGACGGCTGAGACCGTGGCTGGTGAACTGACTGGCTCTATGGCTGGTGAACTGACTGGCTTAGGTTGGAGTATCCATGATGGATATTTCAGCATTCCTTTCCGTGTTAGCTAACGCTAAAAATAAATCAAAGTAACCAATAATAAATCAAAAGTAATAATAAGTAATGTACGAATGGGACTTGGGCTTTCGTCTTAGTCTCCTAGGAAGTCATTATATTTCAACTAATTTAATTATTTTATTATGAAACCAAAAAATCTACGTATTTTGTTTTCAATGGCACTAGCTTTGGGCCTTTCTGCTCAAAGCTATGGTAGCGAAACAGTGAGTGAGGCTGGCGCAGGTCAGTACTTGCTTTACAATGTTGGAGCCCAGAAGTATTTGTGCCCAGGTAATGCTTGGGGAACCCATGCCTCTTTAGGGGAAGTGGGTATGATGGTAGAGTTGTTGCCACAAGATGATGGTACATATCGTGTGTCAACTGAACCTTATTATAAGGTATCCAATAATTGGTTGGGTGATAACGGTTATGTTGATAATCATGGCAATGGAACATATAGCTTCCAAAAGATAGAAGGGGTAGAGGTGCCAACTTATAAGTTGGTTTGTGGATCTAATACACTTTATTGGTCTGGAACTGGCACTGATTTGACATTGGATGCTAATGCTCCTGCCGAAGGTTCTGAGGCAAACGCTCAGTGGCGTTTGGTTAAGATTGGTACGGAGGATGCTTCTGAGAATAATCCACTGGACATGAGCTATTTGATTACTAATCCTGATTTTGATGCTCGTGGCAATCAAAATGGTCTTGGAGATGTGAAAGGATGGAATGGTTCTCCAGGTGCTGATCGTAAACATTATGTTAGTTGTGCAGAGAAATATAATACAAACTTTGATGTTTATCAGGAAAAGACGGGATTACCTAATGGTAGATATCGCCTTTCTTGCCAGGGCTTCTATCGTGCTGGTGGAGGCGATTCTAAAGATAAAGATACCAAGAATGCTATTTTGTACGCCAATGCAGAGGAGACTCCATTGATGAATATCTTGGAAGAGGAGGGGAAATATTCTGTAAAGCCAAATAATATGGCTCAGGCTCAGGAAAGTTTCTCAGCTGGTCTTTATAAAAATAATTCAGTTGAAGTTACTGTAGTAGATGGTACATTGCGCTTTGGTATCAAGAAGTCGAAAAAGATAGCTGCTGATTGGACCATCTTTGATACTTTCAGATTGGAGTATTTAGGCGAAGTAGATTTGAATGCTGCAGCCGTAGCTGAATTCAAGGTTTTGCAGGATGAGGGAGTTGCGCTCTTGCAGGAAAATTCTGATATGGCTGAAACAGAGGAATATAAGGTATTGCAGAATGTGATTGCAAAGGAGGCCACCGCTGAGAATCTGGCAGAACTCAAGGCAGAGTATTATAGTGCCAAGAATGCTTTCGTTGACTTAAAGGTTTCTTATGAGGCTTGGGATGCTGCCTATGCTGCAGAAAAGACAGTACTCGAAGGCTTAGGCATTTCAGAGCAGTTTGCAAACCGACCAAATACTGCAGCCGAAGCTGCCAAGGGTGCTCAGACTATGAACGTGGCAGAATATGATGCAGTAGTGAAAGATTATACTACCGATATTAAGTTGGGTGATTGGATTACATCGGGTGCTGCAAACTTCAATAATGAGCACTGGAGTGGAAATAAAGTAAACTATTTGAACCAAGATGATAGTGATGGTAAGGGTTGGAACGCTGATAATTGGAGCATGAGCGCCAGCCAGGAAATCACTCTCCCTGCAGGTGAATATGTGTTCAAGGCTGCTGGTCGTAAGTCTGCTGATGCCACAATGACATTGAGTGTAAAGAATGGTGAAACGTCATTGGGCGAAGTTGTAAACTTCCCTAGCGGCAACAGAGGTCGTGGTATTGCAACCGACGGAACTGCTTCTTTCGAGGGCGCATCTTATGCTTGTAAGAATGAAGGCTATGGCTGGCAGTGGCGCTTCGTGCCATTCACTCTTACAGAGAAAACCACAATTACCATTTCTATCGAGGCTGGTGCCAACTTGATTCACAACTGGGCAAGCTTCGGCGATTACTCTGTGATGGCTAAGCCAAACACCGCAGCAAGTGAGGTTGCTTACAACCAGGCTGTAGATGCTGCCAACGCAGCTTTAAATAATGAAGCTAATCAGGTTGTAACCGGTGAGGAGTTGGCAAACTTGAACGCTGCTATTGCTGCCGATAAGGGTACTACCGTAGAGAGCATTGATGCAGCTACTGCTGCAGTGAAGGCTGCTACAGAAACTTATGTTGCTGCCGTTCCTTCTTACCAGGCTCTTGCTGATGCCAAGACCATGGAACTTGACTTCGCTTATGCTTCTGCAGAGAAGAAGGCTGCTTTTGCTGAGGCTCTCCAGGTAGAAGCAGCTACATCTGCCAAGGATGCTACTGACAAGACAAATGCCATCTATACTGCAGCTCGCGCTTATGCAGAGAGCAATGGTAAGGCTGAGGGCGTAGAGGGCGCTGTAGATTGCACTGCTAGCGTGGTAAATGCAAACTTTACTGATAAACTGAATGGATGGTCTAGCTCTCAGAATGGTGGAAACTTGCAGACCCTTAGCGGTGAGTCTTGGACCACATCTGAAGGTGTTACCGAAACTCCTTATTATGATTACTGGAATGGCAGCGCCAACAACCAGCATGCTTATCAGAACGTATCTGGTCTCCAGGCAGGTAAATATATCGTAACCATCAAGGCTCGTGCATTGGCTGGTTTCAACCTCTATATGCTGATCAATGATGAGAAGAAGGTTGATATCAACGAAATCGGCAATACTGGTGGTTTGTTCGGTCGTGGATGGAATGACTATACAGCCGAGTTTGAGGTAGGCAATGATGGTATGGTGAAGTTGGAAGTAGCCAATATGCCAGCACAGAACCAGGCTGGTTGGTTCGGCTTCGGCGACGTTCGCCTCTTCAAGGTAGCCGATTTGGATGCTATCACTCTCAACGAGAATGAGACTTGCACTCCTGAGGCTAAGGTGGCTGATGTAACTCTCAACCGTACATTGACCACACATTGGAACTCTATCGTATTGCCATTCGCAGTAAACAAGGAGCAGATTGCAGCTCAGTTTGGCGAGGGAACAGTGGTAGCAGCTTACAAGGATGCTACTATTGATGAAACCTCTACAACCCTTAACTTCGAGGTGGTAGAGGAGATGCAGGCTAATGTGCCTTATCTCATCAAGCCAGCTCAGGCAGGTAATACTTACACCTTCCAGGGCGTAGCTATCAAGGCAGCTGACAACCTGGAGGCAGGCGAAGGCGAGATCAAGTTCGTAGGTAACTATGAGAACGGCAAGCAGCTTGCTGAGGGCGATTACTTCATCGATGCTAACCGTAACCTGTTCTATAGTGCCAACGGTACTGAGACCATGAAGGCATTCCGTGCCATCTTCGTGAGCACAGCGGCAGCGCCAGCTAAGGCAATGTTCTTCTCTATCCGCGGCAATAGCGGTGAGACAACAGGCATTGAGGATGTGAAGACGCTCGCAGGTAAGACCTTCGACGTTTACAGCATCGATGGTATGCTCGTAAGAAAGAATGCTACAAGCTTGAATGGTCTTGCTAAGGGCGTTTACGTAGTGAACGGCAAAAAGTATATTGCCAAGTAATCATCGTCATGCGCATGTTAGATAAATAGAATAATAATTTTTAAATTGATAAACAAAATGAAGAAATATATGAAACCAGCCATTGAGGTGGCGAGAATTGAGAATGAGTGCAGCATCATGGCTGCTTCTGGTAACTTGGGTACATCAGGTCTTCCTGAGCCTGATGCTCCTGGATATGGAGAGGTGAACTCTGATGGTTGCGTAGGATCTCGCAAGTATTACTCTATTTGGGACGAGTAAGAATCGCTCTGAAAAAGAGTCAAGAGTAGTTATATATGGGGTGGGGTGCACAAAGCATTTCACCCCTTTTTGTTTTACTCTTAGAAACAGTTTGTTTCTATATTAGAAATACCTTGTTTCTATATAAGAAACGGAGTGTTTCTATTATTGAAACAAATTCCAGTTAAAATCGGGTCGTTTTGTGCTTTTCTTGAAAGAAAGAAAAAAGGAGATAAAGATAATAAAAAACAGATTTTTCCGATAATAATAGAAAAGAAAAAGAATATGATGGAGAAATTAAAACATATCAAAGCGATAGCTTTTGATGCCGATGATACGTTGTGGGCATTGCAAAACTACTTCGAGGAGGTGGAACATGAGTATTGCCAACTGCTTTCGGAGTTTGGAAGCGAAAAGGAAATCTCTGCCGCCCTCCTGGAAACGGAGAGTAAGAATATGCCCGACCTGGGTTACGGCTGCAAGGCTTTCACCATCTCGCTGGTAGAGAATGCCGTGAAGGTGAGTCATGGAAAGGTGGAGGCAAATGTCATCGCCCAAATAGTGGATTTGGGCAAGAGTCTGTTGCATCTTGATGCCAAGCCTTTGGAAGGCGTAGAGAAGACAATAGCCTGTCTGAAGGATAGATTAATACAAAATGCAGGAAATGCATCTTTGAAATACAAGCTCGCAGTTTTTACTAAAGGCGAGTTGATGGACCAGGAGAACAAGTTGTGGCGTTCGGGCTTGCAGCGTTATTTCGATGTGGTAAGCATCGTGAGCGACAAGACTCCCGAGGCTTATCGCCGTCTTTGCAAGGAATTAGAGGTAAATCCTGATGAACTCGTGATGGTGGGCAATAGCTTCAAAAGCGATATTGCTCCGGCATTAAAAATCGGAGCTTCGGCTGTCCATATCCCTTTTCATACCACTTGGGCGCATGAAAAGACAGAGGAATTTGAACATCCCAAGCTCCGCCGTATTTCAAGATTCGAGGAACTCCTCGATGTCTTGTAACTCGATGTCTTGTAACTCGATATTTTATAAGGGTCTTATAAAACCCTTATAAAATTCTCATACCACTTTATTCTTCTCCTTCTTCATCATTCAGCGATTCCAAAGTCTCTACAAAAGGACTGTGGAAGGTGCTGAAGAGATGGAGAATCTCCTTGCGCTGCTCCTCTTCCTCATCCCAGAGGCTGATTTCACCCTTCTGATGAGCCTTGATGAGCTTGGCGCAACGCTTAATCTTGCGCTTGTTGTTGCGAGCCTGCAACTGGTCGCCCTGGATTGGCTTCTGGGTAACGAACGAGAAGGCTACAAGCTGGTTCATGAACATGTCGAATATAGGGTCGTCGTGACTCCAGTCGCTGTCTTTCAGCCAGAACCACTGGAACAGATATTTCTGCTCCATGGCAATGAGCTGCTGTCCCAGGGTATCCATGTCGATGCCCTTAGCCATCTGCTCCTTAACAAAGGCTACAAGACTTTCTGGATTGATTTCCATTTCTGCTTCGTGGGCGATAGAGCTGCCTGCAATGTTGATGCGCCAACGGTAGTTCTTGTTTTTGATAAGCGCAGAATGGGCGTTCATCATCAGTTCGCTCAACTTGCCCTCGGATGGAATCTGGTCAACCACAGCAAGGCGCTGGCGTTGGTCGCGTACCACCAACTGGGCATCCTCGTGGCGCAAAACGCAGAGATAAATCAGTTTGTTCTCGTCGAGTTGCAGGGTGAAACGGTCGTTGTTGTCATCGCCCACAAACTCATAGCGGTAGTTATCTACCTGGTCGTAAGGAATCTCAATCTCCTCGTGCACCTTGTTGTTCTCAGCATCATAGAGCGAGAAACCGATGTAAGGAATCACAAGGTTCATGGTGAAAGGCTCACCCTCCTCAGGAATCAGAGTCAGGCGCAAGCCCTCGTCGCCGAAGTCTTCCTTCTTGCAAACAAAACCATCGTCGGTTTTCTCTGCCTTCTCCACCTTCACGTCGCCATGGCGCCAGTAGATGTCGAAGGTGATGGTGCTGTCATCCTCGGCAGCTACCTGAATGAAGTCGTCGATGTCCTGTCCCAGATAAACCACGCTGGCAGGTTCGTAAACCTCCGTATCGTCGTCCTCAAGTGGTTTCACCTGAATCAGACCTGGCATTGGGTCATCCTCCCATTCGTCCTCTTCGGCAGCGGAAGCCGATTTGAAAACGAGGAAAATCATTCTCTGTTCCTCCTTGCTGCCATCTTCGCGGCAAAGGAATACTTTCGACTCCTTAGGAATGAAGAAAGGAGTAGATAAGTATGGGTTCTTACATAATGCTGTGTATTCCACCTCAGTCCAGATAGGCAAGGTGTGCTTGTTCGTATTATCTGTCATATCTGTTTTTTATCTATTATCCTAGTTTTATTAAATTGCGGAGTTGAATTTCCGAAAACGGCTGCAAAGTTACAGAGAATTACAGACAATACAAAATTTCGAGTCGATTTTTTTTAGATAATTGCTTTGTTTTTCTATTTTGGGGCTTCATGATTTGGCACTTTCAAATATTTATAGTAGTTTTGCAGAAAATTTAGCTAGATTAATGAGTAATATGACAATGAAAATCAAAACATGGGGTGCGATGGCGCTGGCTATGCTGGCACTGGCGGCGTGCCATAGGGGCAATAAGCGCCCTCCACGCATGGATAATTCCAAGCTTGCCATCAGCCTTTCCAAGCCTGCCAAGGGCGACAGGGCTATCTATGGACTTGCCTGCATGGGCTGCTCGGATACTGCCGTGGTGCTGCTGCCCAATGGCGGCGGCGACCCCGTGAGATACAATATCCTGGATGCCAGCAGAAACCATCAGGTGTTTGGCGACATTGAAATTGGCGACTGGATTTGCGTGATGCCTAGTACAAACAAGAACGACCGCAACGGGGCGGATATGGTGATAGACCTCGATAAGCTGAAGGCCACCTGGACTTATCCTGTGATGCCTCATTTGCGCGATGTATCGCATCTGTCGAAGCGCCAGCAGGCACGCATTCTTGCCAATATGCCCGATAGCATTGTAGAGAATTATATGGTGTCACGCCAGTATGGCTTCACTTTGAAGCGCATGAGCGAGGCTCTCTCCGTGGGTCATGTGATGGCAAATGCCGATGTGGAGGATGATAGCCCTGTGGAATATCCGGAAGTACCTTTCTATACAGAATGGCATCCTTATAACGGCAAGCTGATTCTGGTGAAAGGCAGAAGGGAGTTGG
>ERZ1034913.1073-NODE-1073-length-17938-cov-6.441816_pt1 | contig 17938 bp, 30 predicted proteins | sample MGYA00520697_ERZ1034913 | MGnify/ENA primary metagenome ERZ1034913 (study PRJEB33766, sample SAMN09781786) | gut metagenome | biome: gut microbiome | host: Homo sapiens | place: Madagascar | study: EMG produced TPA metagenomics assembly of the PRJNA485056 data...
GGTGAGAGCCCCTCCGGGGCTCCCTGCGCACGCACCCACGCATCCGCCCGCCTGCCTGGGCGTGTGCTGGAGCGCAGGCGTAGCTTCCCGGCCAAACCCCGCGCTAAAATCCGCCGTTTTTGCGCCGTTCTTCGGCCTGCTCCCTGGCCGTCTTCTGGTCGTGGTGATACTTGCACAGGCTCTGGTGATTTGCTGGGGCCACGAACAGCGCCCAGTCCCCACGGAAAGGCTGCACATGGTCAACGACCGTGGCACGTGTACGGCTGCGAGGATCCTCCGGCGGGTAGAGCCTGGCACACTCCCGGCAGAACGGCTCCCTGAGCAACTGTGCCGGGCGAAGGTCATCCGTCCAGATCGGCAGCAGGTACCAGCCGTGATACTCGGCGCTGGCGCGGCGCCGGTGCTGCGGCTTGTGCTTCGGGCACCAGCCATCACGGGTAAGCTCAGAACATCCTGGGTGCCTACAGGGGCGCAGTGGTTTGCTCGCCATGGGCTATCACCTCCACGGTCTCCGGGCAAAACAAAAGCCGGAGCCAACAACCACGCATTGCTGCGTAAGTCATTGGCTCCGGCTCTCAAAGCACTGGCCCCGGTCGATATCCACGATGGACTCGGTTTTGCAATCCCGGCAGTAGGCGACCACCCTGGTGGCCACCGTGTCCGAGTTGATTCGCATCACCCGTTTGTTTCGGCGGCAGATCGGACACACCAAGTATCCGTCTTTCACTGTCAACAGTTTACCATGATTTTTGTTGGTTTGCAATGCTTTTCAAGCTCCTTTCCCTAAAGTTAATATACTCCTCAAGGCTGAAAATTTAATAAAAGGTCACGCCCGCGGGGCTCTCCTGCGGCGGCGTTTGGCCTTGGGCTTTGCAGCGGAAGTCCAGCCGGCGCCAAGGTACTTGATGTAGCGGAAGTGGCCGTAGGCGGTGCAGACGTCGCCGGTGTCGGCCAGCACCATGGCGTTCGCGGGAGGTGTGAGCGGGGTGTCGTTGGGAACGCGGAAGCACTCGCGCTCAGGTTTGCGGAGATTGCGGGATCCTGACCAGAGCCGCTGCCCGACCTTGTCCCGCTGTTCCTTGCACAGGTACCGGGCAAGGGTCTCGAAGTTCTTATCCCGGTCGATCCGGATCTGAATAAACTCAATCCCACCCTGGCCCCACAGCTTGCGGATCAGATCATAGTCATCACCGGTGGCGTTGAGCAATACGTGGTGGTGCCACCGGCCATCGCCGTGCTTGTGCTCCGTCACATAGATGTAACGCAGCTCCTGCCCCTGGGCCTTGCGGGCAGCCCGCAGACGTTTCCAGAATGCCTGCATCCGGGCGTTGGCCTCCTTACGGCTGCCAGGCAGATGCGCATCGTCGTAGGTGAAGGTGGCATACAGATCCTTGACGCCGAAGTTTGCGGCGATCTCCAGTTCCAACTTCTGATAGGCGTACTTGAGGTTCATCCGTTGCTGGGCCTCTGAGCTGAGCCGCTTCTTTCCTTGGCGGACGCCCAGGCTGTCCCTGGGGTTGGGCGCAGGATAGACGGTCTCAACGACCAGCGGCCCAGCAACGATAATTTTCTTGAACTTTGCCATGAGGTCTGCCTCCTATGCAGAAACAGACCGTCGCCCTCATGGCCTCCGTCCTAAAACATTGAGTGAACAGCTGCGACGCAGCAAGATAACCGGGATGCCCCGATCAAAGCAAGCGTGACTTAATCGAATGTACTCACGAGAATACCACCCAAGCCGGTGTCTATCAAGAGGCCTCCAATCTGGGTCAGATACCAAAATGCACTGAAGATTAAACTGCTCATGCGGATAATACATAAGCAATCTAAGCATGACCGCCATGGTTTTCCCGGTTCTCCGTCCGCTTGGGAATGGGGTGATGAAGCAGTCGCCCAGATAGCCGTCCAGAGCAAACTCGCGCTGCCACGGATAAGGTTTGATTCCAATGACCTTGCATATCTGCCGGAACTTATACCTGGGACTGATCCTACACAGCAACGTGTTCAATCGCTTCATCATCTCACCACCGGCCCCGTATCCTTGCACAGGTAGATTCGCCCACCTGCGACCAGCCGACCAGAGCGTACCCGGCGCAGGATACTGGCACCGCCGACGCCGATCCCCAACACAAAGGTCAGCAGGGCTACAAGCATCATCATGCCTCCACCCCCATCCGGTTCAGAAGACTACCGATATCCAGCGGCTGCGCATCAGAGAAGGACAGCGCCAGGTAGTCGTTATAGAGCCGAATGACGGTAGACACGTCATCGTCGTTGATCCAGGATGCTTTCCCCTTGGTGGGCATGGCGGAGAACGCATAGGCCTTCCCGTCATCATCCCTTGCGGCGAACCGGAAGCCTTCTTCGTACTTAGTCCTGAGTTCATCCAGCTCCCCAGGGGCGAAGGAGTTGGGGAGGAACGCTGTGTCGGATTCGAGGTAGCCGACACGCTCCAGCGCTCTGCAAGCCTCTTCCATGGGGGCCTTGATGACGACCTGCTCCCCGCTCGAAAGGGACACGACGGTCAGTGTGGCGACCTCGGCCGGGACGATGATGCCGTCATCATTGGCGGGACGGATCGCAGCGATGAAATTCTCATTCAGGATGGTTCCACCTACACGAATCATTTGGGACTCCTTTCCGGTGTCCAATTTGGACACTGCTTTTTCATACATTCAGGGCAGATTTTCCCGGCACCGAAGTTTCGCAGGGGCCTGTCGGTAGCACCGCAGAACTGGCAGCCAACGAAAACTATCCTCATGGCCTGCCGCCGGCGCAGCTCTCGCTTATTCATTGGGCACCTCCAGCTTCAGGCTGAAGGTGGTACCCTGAAGGATCTGCGTCAAGAAGGGGCGAACCCAGTCCCGAATCTCTGGCTGGATGGACAGCTGGAACCCCAGCAGGTTGTGGGGGAGCTTAGGGCCGCAGGCATCCGCATAGACAACGGCCTCGTTCCTGGGGATGCCCTGCGACATCAGCAGCTTAATCATTCTCTTGCGCTTCATAACTGAGCAGACCTCCTCATGTTTTCACCAGCCCTACCAAAGGCTTCAGCACAGTCTTCGCAAAGAACGGCGACTGACCGTGCGATCTTTCGCCACCAGTATTTAACACCGAGCCGAAAAACAGACCAGTCGACGCACCGCCGATATAGCTCAGAATAAGAGCCGTACTGTGATACGCACTGCGCCAGAGCCGTAGCGCAATTCCGGCTATACCCAATGGACATCATCAGTTTGATGAATCGCTTACGTTTCATATCTTCCCTCCGTTTTCTTTACTGTTCCATGCCCCGGCAGATTCGGCAGGGGCATCCAATACTTAACATCCACGCCAGGGGTCAACCCATCCGGGGAAAAATAGATTCCGCCACTCAGGTATAGCCGCAACGTTCGGTCGGAAACATGGCCCCACTTGGACAGCGTCAGCACACGCTCACCGACATCCGGCAGCCGATCCTTCACTGAAATCCACGGGGACGCTTCCTGTGCCGGTTCTTCCAATCCAAGCGGCAGCGGCATCCAGTGAGTGACACGTCCGTTCCACCGAACCCACATCCCGTTGCAATAGCGGTCGGTGTCCACCTTTGGATCCCCGCCTTGGGGTACGTTGGTGGTCAGATGTACCAGCACACGGGAATGTTCATTCCCCGGCAGACTCTCCGTCACCGGAATCCATTGGGGCAATCCCTGTGCCAGCTCCTCCAGCCGGTCGGCGGCAGCATTCATAATCGCACAGCCGTGGATGCCGCACCCATGCTCATGCCCACAGCCCATGCAGGCCAGTGAGCCGGTCTCGACCTTAATGGCCCGCAGTGCGTTGACCAAATCCTCAGTTTTCATAGTCCCCTCCTCAGAACGGCAACTCGCCGTCATCGTCATCAAGCGGGGTGAAGCCTTCAGGGGAAGAAACTGCTGGCTCGGCTGAGGCAGCACCGTCCGCCCTCTTAGGGCTGTCCGCAAAATATACGTTGCTGGCCAGAACCTCCCAGGCACGGCGCTTGTTCCCATTGCGGTCAGTGTAGTCCCGCATCTGCCAGCGGCCTTCGATAACGACCATCCGCCCCTTGGCCAGATACTTACTGACCAGAAGAGCCGTATTCCCCCAGGCCACCACGTCGATATAGTCAACGCCGCGGTCGCCGCTCTGATCCTTGAAATCTCGCTCACAGGCGATGGTGAAGCTGGCCACGTTCTTGCCGCTCTGCGTGTTCCGCAGTTCCGGCGTATGTACCAGCCGCCCCATGCCCGACCATTTATTCAGCATTTATATCACCGTCCTTCTTCAAGTTCGCGCCGCCGCTCCTCAATGAAGTCACTGAGATCGGCCTCGCGGAGGGCGAACGCCTCGCCCCGGTAATTACAGGCCACCGCCTTGCCCGGGTGCCGGTCGCTGACGGCCCAGCGCTCCGACCGCACGTGGGAGGCCGCACACTTGACGGCCTCCCGCTGCGTAGTCCATCTTAGATGGCATCCGGGGCAGCTCCACCACACTTCGATATGTGCCATAGGTCACATCCTGTCCATCAAGGAGAGCTGCTGAGGCGTGATCTCCTCGACCGCAACCACGGCGGCATCCCCGAAGCGTTCCAGGTACATGGCCAGATCCTCCTTGATGCCGATGGCCTGGCCGGGCGGCGCATCGACCTTGATCGTGATAAAGAGCATCGCTGCTCACTCTCCAATCCCATAGTCATCGAGGAAATTGCTGTAACAATTCGGGCAGAAATGCATCAGAATGCTCATACTCTGTCCTCTACGAAGCCGATAAATTGCAATCGCATTTTTCTTCAGCAATTCCATGCCGCAGCGTGCGCACCTCGTGATGAACCTCTCATCTGGGCGCCACTCCCGGGGAATCGTCTCAAATGCTTCAGGTCTCATCGGAATCCTCCGGCAGGGGGAACCACTTGAGGCACTTCGCATTGATCTTCGTGCCGTTCTTTTTGAAGAGCCAGGCATTGAGGGCGCTGTCCCACCATGCCAGCTGACGCAGTGTAGTCCCATCACAATCGAACTTGCAGTAATAAGGGCCAGCTTTGGACGGTTCCTCCGTGCCATCGGTGAACTGAGGATGAAGGCAGGCATCGCTTTTTGCTCCATTGATGCCCTTGGGGTCATCGGTTCGGCAAAGAAGATAATCAACCGAGCACCCAAGGCGATCCGCCGCTTTGCAGAGCCGATTGGCGTGGGAGAGGTAGAAGTTATAGCCATACGGGAGCGTCGTGTCCGTTTTGATCTTCTGCCCTGCTTCCATGTGATCATAGGCCTGATCGCTTGACTCTTTCGAGTAATACATCTCCATGGATTTGAACCAACCCTTAACAGAGACCCCGGCAGAGGCACGTGCCTCACCAAACCGTTCCCAATACGATGCAATCTTCTCGATAGTAGGTCGATCTCGTTCGGCCTGCACTTCTGCGTCGTGGGTACGCTGGGCCTTCCGATCAGCACGGAGCTGCTTCACCTTATCGGCCATCTTGGGGCAAGCCTTTTTGCAGCTGACAAGTTCACTGCAGGAAGCGCAGCACTTTCCTTTACTGCAAGCTGTGCTCCAGTGATTGCCGCCGGTCAGCCGTAGCAGCATAGCGTCCTGGTTTTCACAAGGCCCGCCGCATTTCTTGCAGGACAGTTTCATCAACCTCTCAGCGATGCCAGTGGCATCATCAATGAGGTAGGTATTCCAACAGTTTACTGCGCTGCTATAGGGCCTGTTGGAGAGGTAATAGACTGCCTTGTCTTGAATTTCGATGGGCTTCTGAGCAAGGGCGTAGGCTTCGCTCTCATTAAGGTCACCGCGTTCCCATGCCTTCTTCATCTTGGGCGTCAGGTTCTCCCGAATCACTTTCAGCCTGGCCAGCTTGGTTTTGCTTACTTTGCAAGCCTCGGCCACGTGGTCGCGCATCCGGCCGGGGAACTCGTAGCCTTCCTCCTTCAGCTGGTAAAGTAGGGCCTCCACCCTCTCCGCCTGCTTGCTGATCTCTGCGGAAGTCAGCCGTCGGGTGTCGCTGTTGGCGTAGATGAGGCGCAGCTCCTGGAGAGCGGCGGAACCGTCGGTGCGCTCCCGGATGCAGGGGATCTCCCGGAGGTCATCCCGGCCGTCTGCCACCAGTTGACGGATTGCCGCCCGGCGACGGTGGCCGGACACGATGATGACACGATTGGCATCGTCCGGGTTGGTGCGGACTCTGATCGGCTGCTGCAGGCCGCACAGTTCGATGTTGGAGGCCAACTCACTCAGACCAGACAGCTCATAGAAGTTGTTGGGATCATCATCGATGCGGTCAATGTCGATGTACTCGATCTGCTCACGGCCGCTCGCTCCGGTGTCCAATTTGGACACGCCGGCAAGGGCTTCAGCCAGGTTGAACCCTGTTTTCTTCTCAGCCATTGATGTCGCCTCCCTTCATCCAGACCCGGACGAAGCGGCGGTAATCAACACCGGCAGCACTGCGGGGGCTGGAGATCAGCAGCGGCTCCTGGGCGAAGGTCATATCGTCGACCTTCCTGGTGTGCCGGATGTGAGGGAACACCGGCAAGCCGCTGGCCTTCAGGGTTTCCTCAGCCTTTTCGATGTTGTCGCTCTTGTACCACATGGTGGGCAGGCAGCCGGCCAGCTTCAGCTTGGGGTTGATGGCCCGCATGTTGTGGATCTGGCGGATGAGGTTGGTCATGCCGCGGAGGGAAAAGGCATCCAGCTTGATGGGAATGATTACTTCGTCGGCCGCCATCAGGGCGGCAGCGCTGGCGGCGTTGAACGCCGGAGGGCAATCTACCAGGCACACGTCGTAGCTGTTCTTCTGCTCCAGCAGCTGAGCCATGTCGCGCAGGACGGCGGTCTGGACGCTCTGCAGTTCGACCTTGGTGAGATCTAAGTCCATCAGGGAATCGTCGCCGGCAAGGAGATCAATGCCCGGGAAGTTGGTGTGCATGATGCTGCTCACGGCGAAGGCAGCGCCGCCGCTTTTCTGCCGGAGCACCTCGGCCAGATTGCCGTATCCGGGGTCACAGCCGAAGAACTCGGTGGTATTGCACTGGCTGTCGGCGTCCACCAGCAGTACCCGCTGCTTGTAGTCACTGGCCAGGATCGCGGCGACATTGACGGCCGTGGCCGTCTTTGCGACGCCGCCCTTCAGGTTGAGGATAACGCTTGTTCTCATGATGATAACCTCCTGATTAAAATTTGAAGCACTCGTTCAGATGGTAGCCGTGAATCGCATAGGCCACCTGGAAGAACCGGTGCGCATGGTTGATGTAGCAGATTCGCCCGGTCACCGACCGCGGCATTTCTTTCTTTCCCGGCAGCACCCCGCTTTTCTCGCCGACGAATGACGACGGCACAAAGCTGTACGGGGCGCCAATACGTATACTTTCCATTGGGTTGGTCTCCTTTCCGCCTCCCGGAGGGCGGCCGTCAGAGCTTCGGCCACCTCAATGTGGCTCCGTTTCATCACATCGTCGTTGGTGGCCTTGGACAGGGATAGGTGCCGACGGATCTCGGCATCGAGCAGCAGCATCTGCCGGAAGGTCATTTTTCTCACCTCGGATCAGAATGGGAGATCTTTGTCATCTCCCTCAAGCTCGGTGAAGGTCACTTGGCCGGGGGTGTTCCGGCTGGCTTCACGGATTGCCTTATGTATGGCTCGGTATTTCTCTCCTGTGCTAGGCTCGGCAGGCACCATCGTCTGGCGGGCACCGTCGAATTCCAGTTCAAACTTCGTGCGCTCGCCCTCTTTGTTCTTTCCGACCTTCAGCACCCGCCGGCTCCGGTTGTCGTTGGGATCGGAGGGCCAGAGCAGCATAGCGATATCGGCATCCTGCTCGATCTGGCCGGATTCGCGGAAAGAGGACATGGTGGGCGGCTGCAGCTTTCCGTTAGTTTTCTCCGGGCGGGAGAGCTGGGCCAGTGCGATCACCGCAATGCCATTGCTCTGAGCCATGGTGTGCAGTCCCTGGGAGATGTTGGTCACCTGCTCGTAGCGCCCCTTGCCGGAATCAATGACCAGCTGAAGGTAATCTACCACGATGACCTGGTGCCGCTTATTCAGGGCGATGGCCTGAATGTCCCGAACGCTCATGCCGCTGGCGTCGATAAAGTCAATCGACAGCGAGGCCAATGACGTACCGGCTGCGGCAAGGGCGGCCCAATCGGCGTCGTTGAGATCCTCTTCTTTGATTTTCCTCAGCGGCACCTGGGACAGATGGGACATTGCACGGTCAATCAACTTCGACTTGTTGGTCTCCAGCGAGAAGTAACCAACCCGGTATTTTTTCGCCAGCCCCAGGGCAAACTGAATGGAAAGCAGGGTTTTGCCGGAGCTTGCATAGCCGCCGATCACCACGAAGTCCCCCAGTTCCGCATATAGGGAGTTGTCCAGTTTGGCCATCCCCCAGGTCAGGTATTCCGGACGTGTCTCACTCTCGTGGCGGTTGTAGAAGTCAATGACCGCCTGGGATGCGTCCACGATGGAGACCTTCTTGCGGGTTACCATCAGGCCGTTCATCCGGTCGAGGGCCTCACCGGCCTCGGTGAGGTTCTCCGCTGCGGCGATGACCATAGCCTCGGACTGCACCTGCTGGAGCTTCACCGCATCCCGGAGCAGATCGCAGTAGTACGGGAGATTGCTGACGGCCGTCGAGCATTTCAGCACTTCCTTGATGGCAGGCTCGTACTCCTTGCCGGCCTGCTGCAGCGTGGTCACCGGATCCACCGGGGATCCCTCGAAGTGCAGCGCAGAGATGGCGTTAAACAGCCCCCTGGTGGCCTCCATGTGGAAGTTCTCGGGGGAGAGCTTCGCCACGACCTCGCCCACATGATCCGGCTCGTAGAGGATGGTGCCCAGGATGGTGTACTCGATCCGCATTAGGTTCGTGTAGTCGATCATTCCAGCACCTCCTCATCCTCGGCCCAGCCGCTGCCGGAGTCAGAGGGCTCGCTCGGAGCGTCCAGCTCATCGGCGTCCGTCCAGCGGGCGCCATTCAGGAAGGTTGACACATAGGGGATGCCGATGCCGCGCTTCCAGCTCTCCGTGGCCTTCAGCTTTACCAGGGCCCGGGCGATGGTGGCGATGAGGTCATCATCGGGGTGGAGCTTGTCCCAGGCATCCATGGCCCGCTGCTTATCCTTTCGGCCATCCTTGGGGTAGAACTTCCAGAAGCCGTCAAAGCGATCCGGTTTCCAGTCTGGGTGCTCCCTTGGCTCCTTCCGCTTGCGCTTGCGCTTATGCGCACGCATGTCCCCTTGGGGGACTATAGGGGGTATATTGTTAAATCTATTATATTGTTCTACACCTCTTTTTTGAGGTGAGGGGTCACCGCAATTTTGAGGTGAGGGGTCACCTCTTTTTTGAGGTGAGGGGGGCGCAATACTGCCCGCCGGATTGATGCCGGCAAAAATTTTTCGTTCCAGGACTTCGTTCGTTTTTGGATCACGTACTACGTCTACGGAAATGTAGGAATGGTCGCAGAGAGTCTTCAATAGTCGCTGGATGGATTTCACCCCCAGCTCGAAATTACTGGCAAAGTATTCATTACTGGCAAAGCAGTACCCGGTATCGTCGCACAGTGCGGAGATCTCCGCATAGAGCAGCTTCGCATTGGGGGGCAAGCTGGCGTCATAACGGACGCAGGCTGGAATCACAGACCAGTAGCTGGGCTTCATCTTTTCGGTCAATTTTGCCACCCCCCTTGCAATCCGGGTAAGCGGTGTGGTATACTACAGGTGTTCTCATGGTGGTAAGTACCACCTGGCCCTTGACGGTGTACCCGCACCGCCAGGGGCCTTTTATTTTGCCGCCGCATCAGATCACCCGCCTGATGACACCCATCTGCTGGGGCTCTTGGGGCATGGTGTAACCGTTGGCCAGCAACTCCATGACAGCATCGACGTTGACCAACTTTTTGCGGCCGCAGCACACGACCGGTACCGCCTCGGTGCGGATCAGTGCTCGGATATAGTGCAGGGTGACCTCGGTATCAGGGTCGACCTGCTTAATCTCGGCCAGAACTTTCTCAGCCGTTCGCATTCTCGGCATTGTCATTGTGGCCCCTCCTTTGCAAAACGCATCTCATAGTAGGCTTTGTTGGCCTGCGCAGCCATTCCCATCAGGAGCCGGAAGTCCTTCTCTTCGATGGCGTCGATCTGTCCATCGGCAATCATGCGAATTAGCTTCCGGTCGAACTGAGTGTCTACCAGGTCGAGGACGCAGCTAACGTATTCGGCAGCGGCCTCCGCTAACGGGCGTCCGACCGTGAAGGCTGGGATCAGCTCGTTTAGGGCATTGGTCTGCTCCCGAAGGTAGACTCCGGTCAGCCAGGGGGCCTCCAGACATTCGGACAGAATGCTCAGGGCCTCCAGCGATGCCGTGCGGGCACCAGATTCCCATGCGCGGATCGTATCGTCGGAGTAGCCGCAGCGGCCGGCAAGGGCTTCCTGCGTCAAACCTTTACTAATCCGCGCCCTTTGGATGGCATTCGGCTTGTTTTGGTACATGGTGTTCCCTCCTTCCAGCGGTTAAAATTGAGGCATAGGTATATGCGATCAAACCGCCTCGGCCTCGGCGCTCACGAAAAGGTCGTTTATGGAGCAATTCAGTAGCCGGGCAAGGGTAGGTAGTTGTCGCGTACGAGGAAGATAGTTCTCGTTCTCCCAATTTGAAACCGAGTTCTGCTCGACGCCCATACCTGCAGCGAGCTGCTCCTGTGTCATGTTCGCAGCAACTCGCAGCTCTTTAATTCGCATTACCATGATTTCACCTCCATATCAGGAAATCGAATTTATATCGCAATAATAAATCAGTTTTCCGAATATGTCAATAGGCGCAAAAAAATTTTATTCGTTTAGCTTATATTATATTGCAAAACCTTATATCAGTATTTATGATATTTGCAAAGAGGTGATATTTGTGAACCGCATAAAACAGGTAAGGCAAATGCGTGAGATGCGTCAACAAGACCTCGCAAAAGAAGTTGGTGTTACTCAAAGCACACTATCTCATTGGGAGAATGGCATCTATGAGCCTGATATTTCTGCAATTCGGAAAATGTGTGCTGTTTTGAACGTTTCTGCTGAATATTTACTTGGACTCGCTTCCGTATCTGAAGCGCCGTCTGAGTCAGTAACTATCCCAGTATTGGGATCAGTTCCCGCAGGAATCCCAATCGAAGCCATCGAGGATATTATCGAGTGGGAGGAAATTCCTGCTTCGATGTGTGCAGGAGATAAAGAGTATTTTGCCCTGGAGGTAAAGGGCGACAGCATGTGGCCTGACTACCTCCCCGGGGACATCGTCATCGTGCAGCGGCAGCCATGCTGCGAATCCGGTGACGTCTGTGTGGTCTACGTCAACGGGTATGATGCGACGCTCAAGCAGGTGAAGGTCGATGAGGACGGATTTGTTTCTCTGATTCCCCAGAATCCGGAATATCCTCCGCGAACCTATTCCCCTGATGAAGTTCAGTCACTGCCGGTCACCATCTGCGGCGTTGTCGTGGAGCTGCGGCGTAAGATCCAGAAGAGGAGGGGAATCCGATGAGCATCTTTAAGCGGTATTTTGTTCCGAAACTAAGCCCATCTCAGGTCTACACTCCATCGGAGTATATTGTCGCTCATGGCGGAAAGATATCCTTGGCGGAAGAAGCGACGGCATATAGCATAGATGCTCGGCTTGAACTCGGCGAACGGACGAAGGGAGCTTGGCAAGCAGCCTTCGCTGTCGATGAATCCTTCCATCCCGGGATCGTTGCAGTAACGACACACCGCCTGCTTTGCTGCAGTTGCGTTGCCAATAATCTCATCATTGCTTCGCTCTCTTTTTCTAAGTGCATCGGAATGGGTGATGAGAGTGGACGTATTCTGAAAGTGCTTCCTGTCCATTGCGAGGATGTTCATGTAAAGGTCAAGGCGTCCGGTGAGCATATTGCGCAGATCCGGGAGGCCATCTTGAGGGGAATTGAAGAACGTCCGTTGCAAACTGACATTGATATCAGTCCGTATGTAATCCAGCAAAGCAGTGCGGAACGGCGTGAGGTGCAGAAGATTAAGGCTGCGCACAAGGGCGAACGCCGGTTAAGCAAAAGTGAAGCCGCTGCTTACGGAAAGTGCCCTTCTTGCAAGGGAACCGTGCTGGTTGAGAAAAAAGGGGCAATTTACTGCCTCAAGTGCGGGCATGAATTTACCCCGGACAAAAAATAAGCGGTGTCCGAATTGGACACCGCAAAATAGAAAGACCGCCCGAAGATCCTACCCTTCGGACGGTCGTGTAGAGCACCACCAAAGCGTCAACCAAGGCCGTAGTCTACCCATTTATAGTAGCACATGGGTGGCCACGGCGCAAGAGGGAAAGGAGGATTTACGATACTATGGCCACCATCAAAAAGCAGGGCAGGGGTTATAAGATCTCTGTCTCCTGCGGATATGGTCTGGACGGGAAGCAGATCCGGCAGCACATGACCTGGGTGCCAGACCCGGGAATGACGCCGCGCCAGACCGAAAAGGAGCTTCAGCGGCAGGCCGTTCTTTTCGAGGAAGCCGTGAAGCACGGGAAAAGCTCCGCGAACGGGAATATTCGCTTTGACGCCTTCTGCAAGATTTTCCTCGATGATTATGCACGACTTTACCTCAAGGCAAAGACCGTGGACGGTTACGAGAAGCACCTGCAGAAGATCATGCCGGGCATCGGGCACTTCAAGCTGAAGGATATCCGCCCAGCTCATATCGCATCGCTGTATAAGAACCTGCAGGAGGATGGGATGCGGGAGCAGAGCAAGGCAACTGCAACCTGTAAGATCAACTTTGCCGCCTGGATGAAGGATAACCAGACCTGCATGGCCCGGATCAGCAAGGAGCATCAGATATCGGTCGGTGCCCTGCACAGGTGCAAGGGGGGGCAGCCCATCTCCATCAAGAACGCCACACTACTGGCGACTATCATCGGAAAACCGCTGGAGACCGTGTTTGCAGTTCACCGTGATATGACTCCGCTGAGCCCTGTCACGATCCATACCTACCACCGGGTGCTTTCTGCGGTATTCTTCCGGGCCGTGAAATGGGGTTACATCCCGGAGAACCCCGCCGCCCGGGCGGATCTGCCTTCATTGGCGGGTAGGCACGCCAGCTATCTGGATGATGCCGATGCACGCCGGCTGCTGGAACTCCTGCAGAATGAGCCAATCAAGTGGCGGGCCGTGGTCTCGTTCGATCTGATGAGCGGCCTGCGGCGCGGGGAACTGCTGGGCCTGCGCTGGGATGACGTGGATCTGGACGGGCAGCAACTCTTTGTCCGGCAGACATGGAACTATATCCAGGCTCGCGGGTGTTACGTCGATACCCCGAAGAACCGTAGCAGTGAGCGCCCTTTGCGGATATCCAGGACGGCCGTGTGCATCCTGCTTGAGTATAAAGCATGGCAGGATCATCAGCGGAGCCTGATGGGGGATGCATGGATGAATTGTGATAACAGAATCTTTACTCGGGACGATGGCCAGCCGATATTCCCTGACACTATCACACAATGGTTTCATAAATTCGTGCAGCGCAACGAACTCCCCAATGTTCATATTCACTCACTTCGCCATACTTACGCGAGCCTTATGATCGCGGATGGCACCCCCTTGGTAGTTGTTTCTCATAATCTCGGCCACGCCCAGGTCAGCACTACCAGCAATATCTATTCCCATGTGATTGCCTCAGCTGAAGCGCAGGCCGACAAGGTCTTTGATCGATATGCTGACACCGTCCAAAGCGCAAAAAAAGAAGGTGATAAGACTTCCGCCTAATCACCTTCTGGAGCTGGTAGCCGGATTCGAACCGGCGACCTACGCATTACGAGTGCGTCGCTCTACCTGCTGAGCCATACCAGCATATTGAATTGTAAGCACCAAATAAACACCAAAGCAACAGAGGGATGGAAATGCTGGGGGCGCAATCCCCAGTATTTTCAATGGCTCTACCGCTTAAGCGAAATAAACTACCTTAACATTACGAATGGACTGAATGTTCTTTTGTCGGAGCCGTCCTGGCTCAAAAAAGCGGGATTTACTGAGATTTCCGCCGTTTTATCTTGCGTTTATTCAATCCTGGTTTAGTGCGATCCGGTCAGGATAAGCACCAAATGAACACCAAAATTTTATCACACCCAACTTGCGCTATCAATACCTATGTGCTGGTGTCCAATTTGGACACAGGAGGCCCCGGGACTATGCCCGGGGCCTCCTTCTCTTAGTCGAGCTTGCCCAGCTTGTCCAGCACCGTCAGCGTCCGGCAGAAGTCTTCGGACACCTTCAGTACATTGTCATCCAGGCTGTTAGGGTCAGGATCACTGTAGCCGACTAGGGCACCCTTTTCCATCAGCTTCTTGATGGTGGGGCGATAGCTGGCCGGGACATCCTGCAGCTTTTCATAGACCACTTCTTCGTCCTCTCCTTTCACGTTGTTGTAGCCTCTGGCGTCAATCAGCCAGTAGCAGCGCACCTCGGCTCGGAAGGTTGCGGGATCCCCGTTCAGGCGTTTGCTCTGCGTGCTGGCAGGGTCGTTGATCCGCACTTTATCATCCCAGCCCCAGAGAAGCACAAAGTGTCCGCTGGAAGTCCATGTGCCCGGCCCCATAAGGGCGATCACATAATAGCCCTGGGCCAGGTAGTCCTTGACCTGCGCATGGATAGCGTGGTTGGGCTGGTTGATGATGCGGCTGGAGAGTAGCTGCCGGCAGTCGATGCCATAAGCGGCCAGCTGAGGCTTGAAGTAGCTGTAATAAGTCCCCTGCTTCAGAGCCTTATAGCCATGCTGCACACTCCAGGCGCAGGTTTCCACGGGGGTCACGCTGGCATCCTTCAGGGTGGCGATCACCATAGCGGCCGCGGTGGGGCCGCAGCCAGAGCCGCCAATGGTGGCGCTTTCGCCCGGAACTCGATAGGGCTTACTTTTCCAGCGGGGATCGGTCTGCAGATAGGATACGGGTCTCTTGTTCATGCCTGGCCACCTTCTCCGGCATCCCCCTGATCCCGCAGGGCCTCCAGCGCCTTCTTCAGGAACTCGGGGAAGGGAACGCCCATCAGGCCCAGGTTCTCCAGGAAGGAAATGCCCTCATTGCCGATGAAGAAGATGATGACGGCCATCCGGACGTAAGTAGTGCCGAAAGCATTGTCGAGAAGGACGCCCAGCCACACCAGGAGCAGAATCATGCCCTTTTTGCAAAGGCCCTTGAACCCGGCCTTGCTGTCCAGGGCACCGGTGGAGCTTTTATTGGATCGCTGCCATACCGCAGCGACCAGGATCCCGGTCAGATAATCCAAGGCCATCAGGGCCACCAACACCTGCATCGCTGCATCCCACCCTCCAAGAGCGTGGGCAACAAAAGTGCCTACGGTCGCCAGTGCGGCCAACACGCCGTTTTTAATCTGAATAGCATTCATTCCTGCACCTCTTCCTTTCCGGCCTCTGCGGCCTCGATGACGGCCCGAATGGCCGCCTTTTTCGTTGCGCCGCCCAGGTTGATATCGTGATTGGCGGCGTATTCCTTCAGTGCGCTCACCGTCATTCAGTCCAGGATGCTGACGGCGTTCCCGCCGGCGGCCGTCTGGGTGCTGATGCTCTCGACCAGTTCCCAGGCGGCAGCGTAGTCGGCGGGGGAGAAGTTCGTGTCCTGCTTGCAGCGGTAGATCAGGCCGTCCGTCCAGATGGCATACTCGCCGGTGTGGTACATATCGTGGGCACCCTGGACGGGGACGAAGGGGCGGGCCGTGTCCACGGTCTTGCCGTGCAGGGGGCGGTTGAAGGTGTACCACGCACTGTTTCCGGGGGCAATGTCGGGATATGTGCCATTGTCGTATGCCTGGTATACCTCCCAGGTCTGATCCCACTCTGTGCCTTCAGCGTGGACGCCAGCGTGAGTATTGAATACTTCGCCCACAGCATGGGCGCCGGCTCCCCAGTCCGAATACAGGCCGCTTGCACGGATCTTCTGGTCATCCTCTGCGATGGCCGTGCCGGCAAGGGTCATGCGAGACAGATAGATGGCGCTGGACAATGCGTTCAGTTCTTTGGTGGTCACAGGGAAAGCCCCCTTTCGATGGCGCTGGAGATAGCGGTCAGCTGCTCCGCCATCTCAGTGTTGGACTGCTGCAGTGCAGCTACCTGCTTCTGCGAGGCGTCCAGCTCTTCGGCCATGCGGGACAGTGCCGCCGCAGAGGCCGCCTCCATCCCCTGGGCCAGGACGGCGGTATAGGTGCCGGATGCCAGGTCATAGGTTGCAGACCGCATAGCGTAGCCGGCAAAGGCTTCCACCAAGTCGCCGTCATCGGTCTGCACCTTCACCAGCGTGGTATCCGTGCTGGTGATCTCCTCCAGGCTGGAAGCAGCTAAGCCGGTCAGCTGTAGGAGGTCGCCCTGGGACTTGTAGTCCAGGGCCGTAATGCCGTTGATCTTCATGGCGTTTTCTCCTCTCCGTGGCAAAGTCAGTTCGCCACATACTTGTTGTATTGGTGTCTGATGACATCCTCGTTCATGGCCGCATAGATTTGGGTCGTTGAGATATTCTCGTGGCCCAGGAGCTGCTGGATGGCGGTCACATCCATGCCGGAGTTAAGGGCGTGCGTAGCGAAGGTGTGGCGGAGCAGGTGCGGATGTACCCGGGCATCAAGCCCGGCCCGGACGCTGAGGCCATGGATGATCCGTTGGATCGCCCGCGGCTTCAGGGGGAGGTATGGAGTCTTGGAGCTGACGAATAGCCCCTCGCCGCCCTTGCGCTCCTTGATATACTCCTGCAGCATGAGGCGGGCACGGATGCTGAAATACACGGGGCGCTCCTTATTCCCCTTGCCGGTGACCGTTACTGACCGGTTATTGAAGTCCAGATCTGCAACATTGAGCTGGGCCACTTCGCTCAGACGGCAGCCGGTGGAAACGAGAAATTCCACCAGGGCTTTTTCACGGTACCCTTTACAGGCATCCCGCAGCCTCTCCAGCTCTTCAACGGATAGAGCTTGCCGGGCGTTCTTCTTGTCCAGCTTCAGCGACCGGATCTTGAGCATGGGGTTCTTCTTGATGCGCTCCTCCATCAGCAGCCAGCTGAAGAATGCCCGCAGGACGCTGATGTGGGTCTGCAGGCTGGTTTCCCGCAGGCCACGGGCCTCGCTCAGGTAAGAGATGTACCCGCGGATGTCATCGGCGGTGATTTTGGACACGCTTTTGTTCACGCGCTCGCTGAACATATCCAGGGTATATTTGTAATTGGCCAGGGTGCGAGGTGACAATCCGTCAATCCGTTTGGCCCCAAGATAGTAAGAAATTCGCTTTTTCAAATCGCTTTTTTCTTCATCAGCTTCCCGCAGGATAGTGTAGCCCTTCAGGATCTCGTTCAGGGTGTCCATGGTGATGGGTTCACCCGCTGAAACCATTGAAATTAAACGCTTTGCCAGTTCATGCCGTGCCGTCATTTTGTGGTCTCCCTTCGATTTTTGGTGGGTCTTATTATACCAATCGAAGGGAATTTGGGGAGGTATTTGCTACGCATTAGACCGCTATGGCGGCGGTTTCTGGGAACGCTACGGCCCGGTCTACCCTCACTACCTCAAGTGTTGCAAGGGCTGCGCTCAAGGTATCCCCGCTGGCCGTTGAAGTGTCTCTGGTTTCTTCTGATGGTCAGTATTGGAACAGTCCCGGAACAAAAGCAATGTGCGGGCTGATCCTCTACACAAAGGCGGGAAACAGCGATAACGCTTTCACAATCTCAAAGATTGATAGCACAACCCTTGCCTCCAGCAATAGCGCAAGAAATGCTGCGACCAGTGGAAATACAGGGTATAAGGACTGGCTGGAAGCCTTCCCCAACAACTCTTGGGTCTTGTCCAGTATCACCTTCTACGCATACTACACGACTACAAAAATCAAGTACATTCCCTGCTGAAAGTTGACTGGTTTAGCTACGCATTAACATTCTAAG
>ERZ1034913.1075-NODE-1075-length-17911-cov-4.262657_pt1 | contig 17911 bp, 19 predicted proteins | sample MGYA00520697_ERZ1034913 | MGnify/ENA primary metagenome ERZ1034913 (study PRJEB33766, sample SAMN09781786) | gut metagenome | biome: gut microbiome | host: Homo sapiens | place: Madagascar | study: EMG produced TPA metagenomics assembly of the PRJNA485056 data...
CCCAAAATACTTTATGTATTCCTGTGTTTCTGTATCTTAGTGTAGCTTTTTGTTATTTTCTATTTTAACTTGCTATGTAAAGAAATATTGGCTCATATGACGGGAGCAGAACAACACAGGTTAGAACTGTTCGCAGTGACGGTGCTCTTGTATTTAATACAGACTATGAGTACGCAGACGGTAAGGCTGAAAATTCAACAACTAATCTTATTAGCAAGTTTAGTCAGTCATACGGCAGTGACAGCGTTTTATCCTACGATTATTCTTATGACGCAAATGGTAATATTACCGAGATTAAGCAAAATGGTAAGCTTACGAACAAGTATGTTTATGACAGCCTTAACGAGCTTAAAGAAGAATACGACTATGTAAATAAATTTTACATTAACTATTCTTATGACGGAGCAGGAAATCTGCAAAATAAATATGAACAGGTTCTTGATCCTAACTACGGTTATCCGACAGGAACGCAGAACGGTAATACATACGAGTACACCGATACAAGCTGGAAGGATAAGCTGACAAAGGTTAACAGCAGTAATATTTCATACGATGCAAACGGCAACCCTCTGACATACCGTGACGGAATGAGCTTTGAATGGGAGAACGGAAGAATTCTCCTTCCGACAAATCCGTTCAAATGAGCTATGACTCAAACGGTATGAGAACACAGAAGTCTGTTGACGGAGTTAAGACCAACTATTACTATGACAGCAACAAAAACCTTATTGCCCTTGTAAAGGGTAATGATACTCTGTTGTTCTATTACGATTCAGACGGCAACGCAACATCATTCTCATATAACGGTACAATGTACTTTTATGTGAAGAACTTGCAGGGTGATGTAATCAGAATTATTGACCTCGCAGGTACAGAAGTCGCAAGCTATGTCTATGACGCTTGGGGCAACATAAAAGATACCAAAGGCGAGCCGACAATTCGTGAACTGAACCCAATTCGTTATCGTGGCTATGTTTATGATACTGAAACAGACTTGTACTATTGAATTATCTTGATCCTAATGGGTATGTAGCCCTAGTTGATGATTTAGTTTATGCTTTAATAGCTTTAACTGCAGCAACTGTAGCGATTTGTTCCACTTCATTTTTCCAAAAAGGTTGGTCTGCTTTTTGGAACGCAGTCGGTAACGGACTATCATCTATCGGAAATGCAATTTGGAATGGTGCGTCTGCTGCATGGAATTGGTCTAAAAATAAGGTTGAAAATGCAATTAATGCAGTTAAAAAATTTAATACTGCTGTTAAATCAGCAAATAATATACGATCTAAATTGAAAAAAGAAAGAAAAAACAATAAACGATTTTATACTATAACATTTAATAGTGATGATGTACCCATACTTGGAAGTAAACTTACTAAAAGTCAAGCTGAATCAAAGTTGGTAATAACTTATTATAAGAGTGATGCGTTAAATATCGCAAACTCAGTAGGCAGCACTAGAAGTAAGTGTGATCCCAAACATAGAGGTTCTGCTTCTTTTAAGCATTATCATGTTAAATATAAAAATATAAAGTGGAGTATCCATTCGTTTTATGTATAGGGCATACAGGTGGTATTATGGTTTATACTTTTATGAATTATGACGATTTTAATAGTAAATATAACGATATATTAAAAATTGCCACTTGCTATAGTGAGAATTTTAGTTTTTTTACTGTGAGACAGATCCATAAAAAGGATCATTCTAATGAATATTTTAATTTTTTGGATGGTTTTAGAAATCATGAAATTCCATTAGGTAAAATAAAAACACCCAGATATACTGCAGGACAACAAATCCATTGTTTCAGAATTAATAAAATAACAACGGCTTTATTGATGAAACCTATAGATTTTGCTTCTTGGAATGCTTATGATTATCCTGAAGATTTGGCTTTTTATAAAAATTGCATACCGTGGTTTCGCTGTATTTCACATGAAAAAATGGTGTTAGTCAATGAGACCAATTTTAGTGCATTTAATGAGTTAAAAAAATAGGCATAAATTTTAGATTGATTAATAATTCTAACTATATTTGAAAAAATTTAAAACGAATGTGGGTAAGTAGGCTCATTTGAGCCTACCTATTCAAGCGGTGAAACCTCATGTTACTATTACACATTTGAGTGAATATCGCACATCATCAAACGGCAGTCTTACTCATTACATTGTTACCGATTCAGACGGTAATACGGTAGAAAAGACATTTGTAAACGGTCAGACAAAGACTATTACAACAGGCACAGATAAGGGAGCAAAAAACATGAAAAAAATAATACAACCAATATCAATATTGTTGATCATAACGCTGTTATCTGCGATATGTATAATACCATATGCAGCGACTATCGTTAATGGTGGTAATTACGAATTTACAGTTATGGATGCAACCAAGGTTCAAAAGTATGTTGTAGGTATGATTGACTTAACTGATGATGAGAAATTTCTTTACGATACTAATGGCGACAATGTGTTGACCGTTATTGATGCCACTAATATTCAGAAAATTATTGTTGGATCTCAATTCGATACATCAGAACCGTCATCTTTGACAGAAACTACCTCGGTTTACGGAACTGAAGCATCCACAGAAAGTACAAAGATAACAACAGAAAATATGGAATTCACAGAAACAACGATATCGGATTTCTCCTCTGCTTGTACTGAAGTAACAACTGAATATACTGAAACTACTACAGAATGTGTTGAGGAAACAACAATTGTTGATGAACCATCGACAGAATCGACTGAAATAACTACGGAAGAAGTTACTGAACCTTCAACAGAATTGACTGAAACAACTACGGAAGAAGTTACTGAACCTTCAACAGAAGAGTATACTGAGCAGATTACTGAACAGCCTACTACAGAGCCAAAACCAACTGTTCCGCCTAAAAGTGTGAAATTCAATAAGAATGGAATAACACTTGGGGTAGGGGAGTCATATACTCTTATTACTACTATTGAAAATGGAGATATTTCGCAAGTAGAGTTTACTACAGATAATAGTGGGGTAATTACTGTAGACGATAAAGGCAAAATGACTGCTGTGGGCATTGGTGTCACTACAATTACAGCAAAAACTTATAACGGACTTACAGCCAAATGTAAGGTTACTGTTAAAAAGCTTGCCAATAGCATAAAGCTTGATAAGACAAGTATTATACTTGGAGTCGGTGAACAGTATGATTTTTCAAGCTATGTGCCGAGTGGAACAGCAGCTTATTTTCGTTCTTATTATTCAGATGATCCGAATATTGCTTTTGTTCAAAAAGCCGGAGGTTTGATGACCGCAAAAAAGGCAGGAACCACAACTGTTAGATGTAAAATGCCGAACGGTACGGAAGCAACCTGTAATGTAACGGTCAAGCCGCTTGCAACATCTCTTAAACTTAATGCAAGTGAAATTGTACTGTACATAGGTCAAAGTTTTGACATTAACAGCAGTGTTCCAAAAGGTACAGCGGCATATTACAGACTTTATTCATCTAGCAATTCAAAAATAGCTGCTGTAACAAGAGGCGGAGGTGTCGTCAAAGGAGTAGCGACAGGAAAAGCAACTGTAACTTGCACTTTGAATAACGGAAAAAAAGCCATTTGCAATGTATACATAATGCCACAGAGCAAGAAAATTTCAAATGTTCCCCTGATTGGTCAGAGCAAATTGCCAACCGGTTGCGAAACCTGTAGTGCAACAATGCTGTTGAATTTCTACGGATATAAAATTTCTGAAACGACATTTGCAGATAAGTATTTGGTAAAAAAACCTTTCGGTTATTCAAACGGTTCATACACAGGACCTGATCCTAATTGTGCCTTTGTTGGAACACCATACAGTTCCAACAGCTACGGAGCGTATGCACCGATTATGGTAAAATGTATGAATAAATACCTTTCCGACAAATCATACAAGGCTGTCGAAATCAGCGGGAAAAGTCTTGAATATCTTTCGGGTAAGTATGTTTCACAAGGTCAGCCGATTATGATTTGGGCAACAATTAATATGTTGCCGTCATTCAAAACAACCACTTGGAGAGTAAACTACACCGATGAAAACGCAAAATATAAACTCGGCAGTTACTATACTTGGATTGCCAGAGAGCATTGTCTTGTAATGACAGGATATGATAACTATTATTACTATTTCAACGATCCGTGGACGAATGCTCGAACCCGTTACTCAAAAAGCCTTGTAAATACAAGATATAACGAACTTGGCAAACAGGCTGTAGTTATGGTGAAGAAATAACAAGAACCTTCTCTGATGAATTTATCATTAGGGAAGGTTCTTTCTTTTATTTGTTAGTATATTCTATTAAGGTAAAAATGCCTTTAGAAGCTTAAAATAAATCGCTGTGTGTTCCGGTTCTTGTCAGATACAAAATAAGTTTTTCATTACTAATTTCGTAAATCAAGAGCCAGTCAGGGGTAATGTGACATTCCCTACAGCCGGAATAATTTCCAATTAGTTTGTAATCTTTATATTCCGGTGGCAGTAGTTGTTGTTCAGCTATCATTTCAACAACATCATCAAGCAATTGAATATTGTATCCACGCTTAATTGCCAGCTTAACATCTCTGTTGAATTTTTGTGATGGCACAATTCTTAAAATTTACTCATTGGTAATATCCTCTAAAAGCTCTCTAAATGAAGCATAGGTTTTTTTGTTTGGATTTTTTTTCAGTTCTTCAACTTCTTTTATTGCAGAAATTGTATCTGCATTTGGAGTTTCATAGTTAATGACATTGAGCATATAACGGATAAGGTTGCCCTTTACATTTTCACCACCTTTTACAACAATACTTTTATAAGCGTTGTAAATATCACGGTCAACGGTAAATGAACAAGTAATCTTATTGGTACTCATAATTTTATCACCTTTCAAAAAAATATTACTAAGCTAACACGGCGGTATTACCGACACAGTTCGTTTTCGTAAGTTTCTTGTCGGTTGTGCTGCTCTTGTTTCAGAGCAGGTAAATTATTCTACTCTTGCGGAATCCGCTGACATTGCACCAAGTACCGCAAAGGAATGGCTGAAAGTACTTGTGGGACTTCACATTGTTTATCTGCTTGCCCCATATTCAAACAATGAACTGAAACGGCTCAGCAAAACACCGAAACTGTATTTCTGTGACGCCGGTCTTTGTGCTTACCTTTCGATGTGGCTGACGGCAGACACTCTCCGTAACGGTGCTGCAAGCGGTCATTACTACGAAAATTATGTGGTAATGGAGCTTGCGAAAAACTACGCTTACGCTAAATCTAAAGTAAATATTACCTATTTTCGTGATTCTAATGCAAAAGAGATTGATGTTTTCATCGAGGAAAACAATGTCATTCATCCGTTGGAAATCAAAAAGAGTGCTTCTCCTGATCGTCGTGAGGTCAAAAAGTACAGCGTAATTGACAAGGCTTCTTTGAACAGCGGAAACGGCGGCATCATATGTATGTGTGAGGAGCCGATACCGATTGACAAGAATAATTGTTTTATTCCGAGCAATCTAATCTGAATCACTCCCATAGCAAAAGTATATTTTCAAGAAACCAAGCAGAGCCCAAAAGCTCTGCTTTTTGTTTTAGTTTGCCCGGAAAATGACAGAAAAGGAATGAACGAAATGCCTAAGAAAAACGACTTAAACCGTCTCCAAAAAAATCGTGATATACCTTTTTTAATGTTATTTTACTCTGTCTACGCTGTAAATTGTAAATCCGTTGAATTCCTTTTCATCCTTGTAAACAATGACGGAATCTTTTTTGCCGTAATATTGGTTAAGATAATTTTCTTTGATAAAAGTAATGTTCTTATCGATAACATATACATTTCTTCCGTCAACGACCGCCTCATAAATATTTGTTGAGAGGTTGCGGTTCACAAGCTGATTTGTCCGATGAAGATATCCGAAGCCGTCAACATTATGGAGAAAATCGGAAGAAAATCCCCACAGCGGATGAATATAGTTATCGGTATATGAAATGTATTCTTTAGCTGTTACAGGATCGAGAACATAATAATTTTCGGGATGTCTGTCAACCTCAGTATAAAGATCACTCGGTTTTTTGTCATACGAAACAGGAGTGATATGGAAGAAATATGATACACAGCTTGCCACACTTAATATCACAAGTACAATAACCGAAATAAGAACAGTTTTTCTGCTTTTATCTGTAATATTGCTGTATTCATCTTTTCTGAGATGACCGAAATCAAACGAATACATTGTAAACGAAATAATCATCAGCAAAATTCCGTACATAGTGTATGCCGAAGAATCCATTGCATAACGAACATACATACAAGCCGCAAATCCCACCGCAAAATACAAAGCAGGGAAGAAGGCAAATCTTTTTTTCTGAACGGTAACAAAAACAACCATAACGGCAAGTATTACCGCAAAAGCAATAAGATATGAATCAAAATTTATAATATGTCCCCATGCATCTGAAAACAATGCACCCGCATTATCAAAGAAATTATACGGATTTTCTCGTTTTTGAATATCCGCAACCTTTTCAAGGGCAGCAGTATTCAGTCCGTTGTTTTCATCATAATATCCGTCAACAAAAAGTTCATACTCATTTGCCGAATTTATTCCGACCGAATTAAGCTCCTCACAGTAATCGGAATAGTTTGGAAAAGCATTATCATCGGTCTTATCGGCAAGGATGCTGTATCTGTACAACTCCGAAGTTTCTGCATTTGCATTATTGACCGAATATGAATAATATTCAAGACCGCAGCCGACAACAACAATAAAGACAAATACAAGCACAAAAGGTCTGAAATACCAGAAGAATTTTCTGAACGGCAACCTGTACTTTCTTTTTGCAATCATATCGCCGATGAAAAATGTAATAAAAAATGCAAGTCCCACAAAGAAATATTTGAAACATAAAAATGTTCCGAATATAACTTCAAGTACACCAATCCAAAACGGGAGAGAGTACCTTTTATTTCTGATTGCATTAAGTGCCATCAGAAACCCTGCCGTAAGCAGCAAAGCGGCGGTTTTACTGCTTAAAATGTTTGAATAATGGTCAAATGAAAACAAAATATTCAGCACAAGAGTGAATATGAAAGCCTTGTGTTTTCCGAATTTATCGGCAAAAACAAATGTAACAGAAGAAAAAGCGGCACAGGAGAGAAGAATTTGAAAAAGTATAAAACAGTTGAAATTCAAAAGAATGTACTGCAATGAACCGGTAATTGTCGCAAAAATGTAGTTAATATCATTATTGTAATAGTTATGATGCTGACAGATATATAAAGAATTGTAGAAATCGTCAGCACTGTCATAGGAAAATGCAGTAACACCTATAATCAAAGCCATAATAACAATATTAATTGCCAAAGCAAAGAAGGTCTTGCTTTTTAGTGCGTTTAATATTTTCTCTTTCATAATAACTCCTCTGCATTATCTTTCTTGTTTAAAAATCACTTTCTTGATCTTCTTTCGTTAATCAAAAGCTGAAGATTCTTCTGTTCGTAAGTATTAAATTTAACATTCTTCTCAAATTCTTCGGCTGTATATTTGCCCTCATACCATGACTGCGAGTTAAAGTATGCATTAAGGCTTGCGTCTTTAAAAATTCTGCCTCGTCTTGCATAAATCTCATTAATTGCAAGCTGTAAGTCGTTATCACTCAAAGCGCTTACCTGTGCGTTGCTGAGATATGAAGAATCGCTGTTAGGAAAGATAAATCCGCCGTTATTATTAGTGTTTGTATTGCTTGATGACTGTGCATTTGAACTCTGTGAATTTGAATTGCCCGATGAGCTGTTCTGACTGTTTGATGACTGATGAGCCTGTGTTGCAGGAGCTTCTGTTTCTCTCTGAATCTGTCCGCTTGAGATAACAAGTTTAACAACGGTACCCGTACTTGCGCTTGTGTCACCTTCCGGAGTCTGGGAGATAATATATCCTTCCGGATAATCATAACTGTATTCATAGTCAGAAATTTCAACGGTAAATCCTGCCTGTTCAAGAAGCTTTTTACCGTAACTGTAACCGTAACCGACAACAGGAACAACATTGTTATATGAAGAAGATGTTGTAACCTGTTCTGTTGTAGCAGGAACTGTAGTAGGCATCGCCGTACTCGGCGCCTGTGTGGTTACTTCGGCAGATGTTGCAGTTTCGGCTGTAGTAGCTTTATTGTCAGTAGATGAATTTGACAAACCGTTATAAACGCAGAAACCGATAAATCCGAGCGCTGCGGCAATTACAACGGCACAAAGAATAATAACAAATTTATTCTTCTTTTTCTTTACATTTTCTTTATTATCTTCTTCATCTGTATATCCGAATTCATCGTCATTATCTTCAAAGCTGTTATCGTCAAAGTCGTTTTTTTCTTCAATTTTTTTAGTATCGTCAGCTTTATTGTCAGTACGCTTAACAGACGGCTCGTCCTCAAAGAAATCACCGTAGTCCTTGCTTGATTCATTGCTTGTAAGAACATTTTTATGGTCTGCACCGGAGTAATCGTCAAACACTTCAACGCTTGTAACAGGAGGAAGAACCTCCGGAGCTACTTCGCTGTTGCTTGAAACATCTTCAAATTCTTCAGCTTTTTTATCTGTAACAGTTTGTTCTTTCTTGTCATCTTCACGTGATACGGAACTGATATCTTCAAATTCAGGCTGTTTTTCTTCTGATACTTCGTCAGTTTTAACCTCGGAATTTTCGGGCTCATCAACTGCATCTGTAACATCAACAACCTCAAATCCGCCGTTTTCATCAGCATCAGACTCACTGACTTCATCTGAATCTACAGGAGCATTACCGTCAACAGGCAAGGATTCCTCACCGGCTAAAACTTCGGCAATGCCAAGCTGTTCGGCGCCTTTAAATTCATTATCAAGAACAGCGTCCTCAACCGTCTGAACTTCATCCTTATCGTCAAAATTATCCTGCGGTTCAGTCGGCTCTGTATCCTCAAATTCATCATAATCATATTCTTCAAATACATTTCCGTCAAAATCCGTGTTTTCCGGAACAACAACATCAGGATTCGGAACAGGGGAGGATGTACCTATTTCAGCCTTGATAGATGTGAGAGCATTTTTAATGTTGCCTGCATTTTTCCATCGGTTTGTATTATTCGGCTGACATGCAATTACAATAACACTCTTGAGTTTTTCATCGCCCTCAGACGGTGCGGTAACAGCCTTGCCCGAAAATCTTTCTTCACAGGCATTCTTTCTGTCGCATGAATCACTTTCAAACGGAATTTTACCGCCGTTGCACATTGCATACATAATTATTCCGACAGAATAAATGTCGGTTGTATAGTCAACATTTTCCTGCTTGTAAACCTCGGGCGCAACAAATGAGGTATCCGCAATCTTGCCTTCAAAATCTGTAAATCCGCCGATTTTATACCTTCCGTCAGCAGTTACAAAAATATTCTTTGGCGAAATATTACCGTGAAAAATATTCTTTGCTTCCAAAGCTTCAAGCATTTCACTCATCTGAATACCAAAATCAACAACTTCATCCTCAGCGAAAGTTTTGGTTTTCATAAGCTCTTCAAGACTTGTGAGTTCTTCTGTAAATATGTACAAATCACAGGTTTCTTTGTTCTGATTATCCTGAACATAAACATCCAGATAGTTTGAAATACCGTCAAGCTCCTTAACCGATTCAATAAAATCAGCCTCTTCGGTGAAATACTCGGCATGTTCATCGGTATAATTGCTTTTGCCGACAAATGCGTGTCTGAGAATCGCATTTTGAACAGTATTTTTATCAATCTTTCTTGATACCTTGTAAACTTCACAGCCGTTGTCTTCCCCGACAAATGAAGTAACCTTCCAATCCCTTAAATCTGCCGGCAATTTAATCGTTTTTGCCATATTAACACTCCTTAAATATTTCCTTATTTTTTCATATTATATCTAAATCAAGGTCATTAACCCTCACTATCTCATTCTCCGGATTATTGTACCATATTACGAGCTGTTTTACCATAGATATTTCAATTTTTTAAAAAATAATTCTAATTTGTAATTAAATCTGACATAAAAACAGCAGTCCGCCTAAACGAACTGCCGAAAACATAAATACAGTAAAATATCTTACTCAATCTTATCTGATTTTTATTTTTTCCTTTTTGTTGACTCCGATAATTCCGCCTATTCCTCCCCCCAGAACAGATGACATCAGTTTTAGCAGGGTTAGTATCGTTATAGGCTCACCGTTAAAAATCAATGCAATAGAGATTATGACAAGAAAAATAAAAAATCCTGTCAGCGAACCCACCGCAAGACCTGCACTTCCTGTAATTCTTGATGATATTATTCCCGACATCAGCGTTGCAACACCGACCATGCCGACCGTGCAGTAATCAAGTATATTGGCAGAAATTACTCCCGATGACATCATCACGGCTGCAAGCAAGCACATCAAAATTACCAGTATGAGTATTCCACATACTGATGAAAACAAAACAGCCTTTGCAAGTAGTTTTTTATCAGACATAAAACAACCCCCGAATATATTCTGTTACAAATATATTCGGGGGAAAGAACATTCATTCAAAAAGTTATTCTTTTGTAGCTTTAGTTTCGTCAGAATCTTTCTTCTTGCCAAAACCAAAGAAGCCTTTCTTTTCAGGCTGACCTGCCTGCTGTGGCTGTTCCTTAACTGTGTCAACAGTAGAAATACACCACTTTTTAAACTTCATCTTAACTCTGTCGGAGCCTGTTTCAATGATGATAGCGTCCTCGTCGTCCTTAATGGCAACTACTCTGCCCATAATTCCGCCGATTGTTGTAATTTCATCACCGATCTCAAGAGAGTTACGAAGCTGAGCTTCTTCTTTTTTCTTCTTTGAGTTAGGTCTGATGAGGAAGAAATAGAGAGCTGCAAAAATAGCAACATAGAAGAGAATCATAAAAATCATACTTGATGACTGATTTCCGCCGCTTGCACTTCCTTCTGCAACTACAGGTAAAAAGTTTGTCATTTTCGTCATTCCTTTCATACAATGTATTGATTATATCAGTTTTAATCACATCTTGCAAGTATTTTTTCTGTTTTGAAAAAATATTAGATACGCACGCCTAAAATGTTGCGATATTTCTCGTAAAATTCCATATATGTGCCGTTATCAAGCTGAGTTCTGATAACTTCCATAAGATTATTGTAAAAATAGAGGTTGTGCAAAACAGCAAGTCGCATTCCGAGCATCTCACCGCTCTTGAGAAGATATCTTATGTATGCCCTTGAAAAGTTTCGGCAAACGGGGCAGTCACAATGCTCATCAATCGGAGATTCATCTGTTTCATATTTTGCATTATTGATGTTACGCACTCCGTCCCAAGTGAAGAGCTGACCGTGTCTTGCGTTTCTGCTCGGCATAACACAGTCAAAAAGATCAACACCTCTTGCAACGCTTTCAAGAATATTCACGGGAGTTCCGACTCCCATAAGATATCTGATTTTATCTTTCGGAGCAAACGGCTCAACCTCTTCAATGATATGGTACATCGTTTCTGCAGGCTCACCCACGGCAAGACCTCCGATTGCATAGCCGTCAAGATTAAGCTCTGCAATTTCTTTCATATGATTGACGCGCAAATCGTCATAGATACCGCCCTGATTTATGCCGAACAGCATCTGGTTTTTATTTATGGTATCATCAAGACTGTTGAGCCTTTTCATCTCTGTAACGCATCTTTTAAGCCATCTTGTGGTTCTTTCAACGCTGTTTTTTGTATATTCATATGGAGAAGGGTTTTCAACGCATTCGTCAAATGCCATCGCAATTGTAGATGCAAGATTTGACTGGATTCTCATACTCTCCTCAGGTCCCATAAAAATTTTGCGGCCGTCAATGTGAGAATTGAAGTAAACGCCTTCTTCTTTAATATTTCTCAACTTTGCAAGAGAGAACACCTGAAATCCGCCGCTGTCGGTAAGGATAGGACCGTTCCACCTTGTAAATTTGTGAAGTCCGCCCATTTGCTTAACCTTTTCATCACCCGGACGAAGATGCAGATGATAGGTGTTGCAAAGCTGAACCTGACATTTTATTTTCTTTAAATCAAGCGCAGAAACAGCACCCTTGATTGCACCGCATGTTGCAACATTCATAAAGGCGGGAGTCTGAACCGTACCGTGAACCGTGACGAATTCGCCCCGTCTTGCGCTGCCTTCCTTTTTAATTACCTTAAACATAAATTCTTAAAATCCTCCTATGATATGAACATAGCGTCACCGAAAGAGAAGAATCTGTACTTTTCCTTTACAGCTTCTTTGTATGCATTCATAATAAAATCATATCCCGCAAAAGCGGATACAAGCATAATAAGTGTACTTTCGGGAAGATGAAAGTTAGTAATAAGTCCGTCAAGCACCTTAAATTCAAATCCGGGATAAATAAAAATATCCGTAAATCCTTCACAGGGTTTGATTTCTCCGTACATTGCCGCAACACTTTCAAGCGTTCTGCAGGATGTTGTGCCGACTGCAATAACCCGTCCGCCGTTTTTCTTAGTTTCATTTATGAGCTTTGCGGTTTCTTCGGGGACTTCATAATGCTCGCTGTGCATTTTATGCTTTGTAACATCGTCAACCTTAACCGGTCTGAATGTACCGAGTCCCACATGAAGTGTAACATACGCAATCTTTACACCCTTAGCCTTGATTCTGTCCATAAGCTCGGTTGTAAAGTGAAGCCCTGCCGTCGGAGCTGCCGCAGAACCGAGTTCATGGCTGTAAACCGTCTGATAGCGTTCCTTATCCTTAAGCTCGGCTGTAATATAGGGAGGAAGAGGCATCTGACCGATTTTGTCAAGAGTGGTAAAGAAATTCTCTTCGCAATCAAAGTCAACTATTCTGTTGCCGTCATCCTTAACATCAACAACTGTTGCACGCAAAATGCCGTTACCGAATGAAAATTTTGTGCCGACTTTTGCTTTTTTACCCGGCTTGCAAAGTGTTTCCCAACGGTTGTTCGCAACCTGCTTCAAAAGCAGAAATTCAACTTTTGCACCTGTTTCGTCTTTGATACCGTAAATTCTTGCAGGCAAAACTCTTGAATCGTTGGCAACAAGAAGGTCACCCTCGTTAAGATAATCAATAATGTCATAAAAATGTTTATGCTCCAGAGTTTGTTTTTCTCTGTCAAGCACAAGCAATCTTGAACTGTCCCTCGGTTCAAGCGGAGTCTGTGCGATAAGCTCTTTAGGCAAATCGTAATAAAAATCACTCGTCTTCATTTTATTTCCTTTCAAGAACTAAAATTGCTTTTTAAAAGCTATTCTGTCAAAAATCTTTGTAAAACACAAGTATTTGTCCTGTAAAATTCTCAAAATAATTGACATTACCATTTTAAAATGATATATTATCTTATTATGAGCAGTTTGCATAATCGACAAACAGTCGTGTTTTCAGACATCTCTTCATATAATATAATATTTGTTTGAATAAGGCAACCGCTTTTTTAAAATTTGTTTAATTCGGAGGAATTATTATGAAAAAGTATAAAGTCGGTATTATCGGCGCTACCGGTATGGTAGGTCAGCGTTTTACACTTCTTCTTGATAATCACCCGTGGTTTGAGGTTACTGTTCTTGCCGCAAGTAAGAGAAGTGCAGGCAAAACATACGGTGAAACAGTTGAAGGCAGATGGCATATGACTGCTCCTCTTCCTGAGAAGTACAAGGATATGGTTATTGTTGACGCTGAAAATGTTGAAGAGGTTGCATCACAGGTTGATTTCTGTTTCTGCGCAGTTAATATGAAGAAGGATGAAATCCGTGATCTCGAAGACAGATATGCAAAGGCTGAATGTCCTATCGTATCAAACAACAGCGCTCATCGTTTTACAGATGATGTTCCTATGGTTATTCCTGAAATTAACGCCGATCACATTAAGATTATTGACGCTCAGAGAAAGCGTCTCGGCACAAAAAGAGGCTTTGTTGCAGTTAAGTCCAATTGCTCACTTCAGAGCTATGTTCCTGCAATTCATCCTTTAAAGGCACTCGGCGTTGACAAGGTTCTTGCTTGCACATATCAGGCAATTTCAGGCGCAGGCAAAACATTCAAGACATGGCCTGAAATGGTAGATAATGTTATTCCTTACATCGGCGGTGAGGAAGAGAAGTCAGAGCAGGAGCCGCTTAAAATCTGGGGTAAGATTGAAGGCGACAAAATTGTTAAAACCGATGATATTTCAATCACATCACAGTGCATCCGTGTTCCCGTATCAGACGGTCACACAGCAGCTGTATTTATGTCATTTAAGGACGGCGTAAAGAAACCTACTGTCGAAGAAATTATTGACATTTGGTCAAACTACAGCGGCAGAGCTCAGGAGCTCAATCTTCCGAGTGCGCCAAAGCATTTTCTCCACTACTTCACAGAACCCGACCGTCCGCAGATTAAATCTGAAAGAAATCTTGAAAACGGTATGGCAGTATCGGTTGGCAGATTAAGACCCGATACTCAATATGATTACAAGTTCGTTTGTATGTCACACAACACATTAAGAGGCGCAGCAGGCGGTGCAGTTCTTCTTGCAGAGCTCCTTTGTGCTGAGGGCTACATGGACTGATTACTTACGGAGGTAAATTATGTCTAACCACATTTTTACAGGCTCAGGTGTTGCACTTATCACTCCTATGAAGTCTGACGGAAGCGTAAACTACGATGTTCTCGGCGATCTCGTAGAATTTCATGTTCAAAACGGTACTGATGCAATTATTGTATGCGGTACAACAGGTGAGGCTGCAACTCTTTCGGAAAAAGAGCATTGCGAAACAATTTCTTTCGTTGCAGAAAAGACAAACGGCAGAATTCCTGTTATTGCAGGTACAGGCAGTAACGATACCTCAACAGCCGTTATGCTCTCAAAATCTGCCGCAAGCACAGGCGTTGACGCACTTCTCTGCGTAACTCCTTACTACAATAAAACATCTCAGCAGGGTCTTGTAAGACACTTCAACGTTGTTGCAGATTCGGTTGATATTCCGATTATTCTTTACAATGTTCCTTCAAGAACCGGCTGTAACATCAAGCCAAAGACTTATCAGGAGCTTTGCAAGCATCCTAACATCGTTGCCGCAAAAGAGGCAAGCGGCGACATCTCTCAGGTTGCTCTTATCCGTTCACTTTGCGGTGACAATCTTGACATCTACTCAGGTAACGATGACCAGACTGTTCCTTTCATGTCACTCGGCGCTCTCGGTGTTATCTCTGTATTCGCAAACATCTGCCCAAAAGAAATGCATGACATCTGTCAGCTTTGTCTTGACAATGACTTTGCAGAGGCACAGAAGCTTAACTTCCACTAGCTTGAGCTTATGCATATGCTCTTCAGCGATGTTAACCCGATCCCCGTAAAGACTGCCATGAACCTCTTCGGCTATGAAGCAGGCGAATGCAGACTTCCGCTCGTACCCATGAGCGTTCAGGGTTACCATGACCTCAAGGATTGCATGGAGAAGTATGACCTTTTAAGCAAGAAGGTTAAATAAGGTAAATATAGCAATAGTCGGTTGTAACGGTAAAATGGGCTGCTTTGTGGCACAGGCTGTTCAGAGCCGTGAGGATTGCAATGTTTTGTTCGGTGTTGACGCATTCGGTGAAAGTAATTATGATTTTGATGTTTTCAAGACTTTTGACGAGGCAACCGAAACACCTGATGTAATCATTGATTTTTCAAATCCTGCAGCTCTTGACGGTATGCTTTCGTATGCAGTTGATAACAAAGTACCTTGTGTTATCTGCACAACAGGCTTTTCAAAAGATCAGATTACAAAAATCGAAGATGCGGCAAAGACAATTCCTGTTTTCTATTCAGGTAATATGTCACTCGGCATCAATCTTCTTATTGAGCTTTCAAAAGAGGCAGCAAAAATTCTCGGAAACCAGTTCGATATTGAAATCGTTGAAAAGCATCATAATCTTAAGCTCGACGCTCCGAGCGGAACAGCTCTTATGATTGCAGACGGAATTTCGGAACAGCTTAACGAAGATCCGCAGTATGTCTATGACAGACACAGCTACCGCAGAAAGCGTTCAAAGAACGAAATCGGTATTCATTCCGTAAGAGGCGGCACAATTGTAGGCGAACACGAAGTTATCTTTGCAGGTCACGATGAGGTTGTAACAATCTCTCATCAGGCTCAGTCAAAAGAAGTTTTCGCTGTCGGTGCTGTTAATGCGGCAGTATTTCTTAAAGATCAGAAAGCAGGTATGTACAACATGGGCAACCTTCTTTCTGAAAAAATGAACTGAAAAATAACACCTTTAAGCACGGCATAAAAGCCGTGCTTTCTTTTATGTCCAAACTTTGACTACTTTCATAATATGTAGTGTGATATATTGTTTTGAGATGTCACAAAGATTTAACAAAGGGTGGAAGTTATGGAAAATAATTTAATAATATTCGGCTCGGTAACTCTTGCCATGAAGAGCCGTAACCTACTTTTAAAAAACAATATTAAATCAGGACTTGTAAGAACTCCTATACACCTCAATCGAAAATCATGCGGATACAGCCTTTATGTCCCGGGAAATTTTGAAAGGGCATTGGAAATTATCAGGAGTAACGGTATTGCTGTCAAAGGAACAGCCGCTGTTGATACCTTATGATATATTTTGACAACGGTGCAACTACCTTTCCGAAACCCTTATCCGTAAGAAAAGCGATTAACGAAGCTATGTCCGATTACGGAGCAAATCCGGGAAGAAGCGGTCACAAAATGTCGGTAAAATCATCTGAAATAATGTATTCCTGCCGAGATAATGCCGCAAAACTTTTTGGCTCGGAAAATCCCGAAAATATAATATTCACGCTTAACTGCACAACGGCTTTGAACACAGTTATTAAAGGCATATTAAAACAGGGCGACCATGCCGTAATCTCATCACTTGAGCACAATGCTGTCGTCAGACCGCTTGAAACACTCAAGAAAAATAAGATTGAATACTCTGTTGCCGAATGTGTCCCTTATGATGATGAACAAACAATTGAGAATTTCAGAAAACAATTCAAATCTAACACAAAACTTGTAATCTGTACCCATGCTTCAAATGTATTCGGCATCAAACTTCCGATAGAAAGAATAGGCGCTCTTTGCAGATTAAACGGCATCCTTTTTTGTGTAGATGCCGCACAAAGTGCAGGAACAGCAGACATCAACCTTTCTGACAGTTGTATTGATTTTCTCTGCACCGCAGGTCACAAAGGGCTTTACGGACCGATGGGAACAGGCTTGCTTATTATAAACAGCGAAACAACTCCGGACAGTCTTATTCAGGGAGGAACTGGAAGTGATTCCGCAAACCTCAATCAGCCTGAAATTCTCCCAGATAAGTACGAAAGCGGAACGCCGAATCTTCCGGGAATAGCAGGGCTTAATGCAGGAATAAAGTTTGTCCTGAACAAAAAAACAGACAGAATATATAATTCCGAGTTAGGTCTTGCACGAATGCTCTACAAAAGGCTTGAAAAAGCGGAAAATGTAATATTATACACCAAAATGCCTGAGAAAAATCACAGCGTTCCTGTAATTTCCTTTAATATTAAAAATACCGAAAGCGAAACGGTTGCAAAAATTCTTAATGACAGCTACAACATTGCCGTAAGAGCAGGACTCCATTGTGCGCCCCTTGCACACAAAAGCTTCGGCACTCAGGATACAGGAACCGTAAGAGCTGTTGTATCGGCATTTACAACAAAAAATGATGTTGTATATTTTGCAAATGCCGTAAGTCGTATTTCTAAGAACAACAAACAGAAAAAAACAATTTAAAAAGGTTGCAATTAATAACAAAAGTATGTTAGAATAATAACAAGGAATTTAAAAATAAAGGAAGGGGAAAGCAGATTGGAAATATTTAACAGCATTCTTTCCATTATCAAGACTATACAGCTAAGCGATATTGTCGAT
>ERZ1034913.1077-NODE-1077-length-17823-cov-14.117290_pt1 | contig 17823 bp, 17 predicted proteins | sample MGYA00520697_ERZ1034913 | MGnify/ENA primary metagenome ERZ1034913 (study PRJEB33766, sample SAMN09781786) | gut metagenome | biome: gut microbiome | host: Homo sapiens | place: Madagascar | study: EMG produced TPA metagenomics assembly of the PRJNA485056 data...
GCCCGCCCTATTGCCTTCGGCAACAGGGTCCCACCCCAGCGGACGGTCTTCGGAGAAACTACCCGCCGCCCTTTTCTTTTTCCCGATACTCCGACGGTGTGCAGCCCTTCTCGGCCCGGAATACCCGGGCAAAATAGCTCATGTCTTCAAAGCCGCATTCCTCCCCGATGCGGGTGATGCTCTTATCCGTGTTTTCCAGCAGCTGCACCGCGTGGCGGATGCGGTGCTGGCGCAGATATTCCTTCGGGGTCAGGTCCATCATACGGCGGAAGCACCGCAAGCATTCGCTCACGCTGATGGCCGCGCTGGCTGCGATCTCTTCGGTGGTGATGGGTTCTTCCCGGTGGCGGCGCACAAAATCCACCATCTGCTTGATGCGCTCGGCATCCCGCAGCTCCCGCTCCGAGGGGGCCTGTGCATGCCGGACGCAGTTTTCTTTGAGCAGAAGGATGATGCGGGAAAGTTCTGCCCGCATCTCGAACTCATAGCCCGGCTGCTGCGCCTGCCAGATCCCGGCCATGCGCTGCAGCGCATCCAGTGCCTGCCGCTCCCACGCGGTTTCCCCCAGCAGCGGCACACAGCGGCACTCTGGGGCCGCCGCAATGGGGCTTAGATACTTCTGCCAGAAAATACTGCCCGAAGCGCCCCCTACCACAGAGCCGTGGAATACCAGCGAAATATGATTGATATGCTCGTACCCCGGCGCAGGCACCGAGCCATGCAGCACCCCGCCGCTGATAAAGACCCCCTGCCCCGGCTGCAGATCAAATGTGCGTCCGTCCACTGTCATCCGCTCGGTGTTCTCGGTGATCAGGCTCATTTCCATCTCTTCGTGCCAGTGCCAGGGCACCCCCGTGCAGGCACAGGATGCTTTTTGCCACGGCCCCCACATCTGGGCCGGGAACTCCGGCGTGCCAATGGTCACGATCTCGCGGCCATCCGGGGCCACCACCGTCTCCCAATTTCCGGCATTGTCAATCATGGCGATTTTTTCCTATCCTTTCAGCGAAATTTTGCTAACTGTTTTGCGCTTTTGGTTATATAATAGCATTGTACCAAGGATCTTGCAAGATGCTCCGGGCAACAAAATCATCGTATCCACCTTTTCTGCACGGAGGATTTGTTTCTATGAAAAATTTCAAACTGACCATCTGCGAAGCTTTTATCGAACGGCTGGTGAATCTGGCTTCTCTGGAAGAAAACGCCCGGTTCCAGGGCGTCTATCTGGATGCACTGCGCGATGCCGTAGAGGACCGCGCCCGGCTGCGCCGCAGCACGGTCGGCCGGGACGTGCCTGCTTGCAGCCGCATGTCCGGCTGCTGTGCCCGGCACGCCTAAGCGCCTTTTAAAACCGCCAATCCGGCCCTGTGCGGGATTTGCCCCCGCCGGGTGCCGTTCTCCTTATTACATTTTTGCCAAACCAGCGCCCCGGGCAGGCCTGCCAACCTGCCCCGGGGCGCTGGTTTTTGTGCAAAGTGCAAATCTCCATCCCGCAGTTTTTGAACATTCCGGCAAAAAAGCTGTCGTTTGTGTACATTTACGCCAAGGCAGCGCTTCTTTGCATGGAATTTTTATTTTATTTGTTCGATTTACGCTGTGCGCAGGCAGCTGCCGATTTTGGCAACTTTTCATTCAAATGCAACAATAACACATGGTTTTTTGCAGTGGATTTTTATATTATAGGCTTACAAGGCTGTGGTCTGTCTGTGTGTGCCGCAGCGCAACCCCACCCGAACCCGCTCAAAAGGAGGATATCCTATGATGAAATCCATTTCCATATGGAAGCAGGAGCTGACCGGCGGCACCCACGCCGCACGTCTGGCTTCGCTTTACTGCTGTAAGCCGGAAGAAACGCCCGCACAGGCCGCCCGCTATACGGCTGTTCTGGACGGGCTGGAAGCCGCCTTCGGCCCCCATGCCGAGGCCGGTCTGTACAGTGCCCCCGGCCGCACCGAGATCGGCGGCAACCACACCGACCACCAGCACGGCCGCGTACTGGCCGGCAGCGTGAACATTGATATGATCGCCGCCGCCGCCCCCAACAGCCTGAACCAGCTGCGGGTGCAGAGCGAAGGCTATGATCTGTGCGTCATCGACCTTGCCGACCTGGCCGCCCGCAAAGAAGAAGAAAACACCACCATTTCCCTGCTGCGCGGCGCGTGCGAAGCCTTCCGCCAGCGGGGCGCAGCACTCTCCGGTCTGGATGTGTACGTTGCTTCCAATGTGCCCAAGGGCAGCGGCGTTTCTTCCTCGGCGGCGTTCGAAGTGCTGATCGGCGTCATCCTGAACGACTGCTTCATGACCGAAAAGGTCTCCCCCATCGAGATCGCACAGATCGGCCAGTGGGCTGAGAACGTCTACTTCGGCAAGCCCTGCGGCCTGATGGATCAGATGGCTTCCAGCGTGGGCAACATCATCACCATTGATTTTGCCGATCCGGCCCACCCGGATGTGGAGCCGGTGGCCGTGGATTTCTCCAAGGCAGGCCTTGCACTGTGCATCCTGGATTCCTGCGCCGATCACGCCGACCTGACCGACGAGTACGCTGCTGTGCCCGCCGAGTGCCGCGCGGTGGCTGCCGTGTGCGGCGGCGAAGTGCTGCGGGACGTGCCGTTTGACACCTTCCTTGCAAAGCTGCCGGAGTGCCGCAAGCAGTGCGGCGACCGCGCTGTGCTGCGCGCCTTCCACATCTATGCCGACAACGACCGCGTGGCAAAGCAGGTGGCCGCTCTGCGTGAGGGCGATTTTGACACCTTCCTCTCCCTCGTCACCGAGTCCGGCGACAGCAGCTGGGAATACCTGCAGAACGTCATCCCTGCCGGATACAAGGAGCATCAGGAGATGGGCGTGACCATCGCCGCTGCCAAGCATTACCTGAACGGCAAGGGCGCTGTGCGCGTGCACGGCGGCGGCTTTGCCGGTACCGCACAGGCCTTTGTGCCGGTGGAAATGCTGGCAGACTTCAAGGCCCACATGGAGGCCATTCTCGGCGAGGGCCGCTGCCATGTGCTGAGCATCCGTCCGGAAGGAGGCGCTGTGCTGTGATCTCCACTGCCATCCAGCAGCTCGTGAACTACGGGCTGGACACCGGGCTGATCCTGCCCGATGATGAAATTTACATCCGCAACCAGCTGCTTATGACCATGCAGCTGGACGATTTTACCGCACCGGAAGGCGAGGTGTGCTATACCGATCTGGAAAGCATCCTCAAAACGCTGGTGGACGACGCGGTGGCCCGCGGCGTGTGCGAGGACAACTCCACCGCCCGGGACCTGTTTGACACCAAACTCATGGGCGTGCTCACCCCGCGGCCCAGCATCGTGCGCGCTAACTTTGAGGAGCGCTACGAGAACGAAGGCCCGCAGGCCGCAACTGACTGGTTCTACAAGTTCAGTCAGGACACCGATTATATCCGCCGCTATCGCATCAAGCGCGACCTGAAATGGGTCACCAAGACCCCCTACGGCGATCTGGATATCACCATCAACCTGTCCAAACCGGAAAAGGACCCCAAGGCCATTGCCGCCGCAAAGCTGGCCCCCCAGAGCGCTTATCCCAAGTGCCAGCTCTGCGCCGAGAACGAGGGCTATGCGGGCCGCATGAACCACCCTGCCCGCGAAAACCACCGCATCATCCCGCTGACCATCAACGACAGCGCCTGGAACCTGCAGTACAGCCCCTACGTCTACTACAACGAGCACTGCATCGTGTTCAACAGCCAGCACACCCCCATGAAGATCGAGCGGGCCACCTTCCGCAAACTGCTGGACTTCGTGGGCCTGTTCCCCCACTACTTCGTGGGCAGCAACGCTGACCTGCCCATCGTGGGCGGCAGCATCCTGAGCCACGACCATTTCCAGGGCGGCCACTACGAGTTTGCCATGGCCAAGGCCCCCATCGAAAAGGCATGGACCTTCCCCGGTTTTGAGGATGTGGAGGCCGGTATCGTGCACTGGCCCATGAGCTGCATCCGCCTGACCTGTGCGGATGATGAACGCCTTGTGGAGCTGGCCGACAAGATCCTGACCGCATGGCGCGGCTACTCGGACGAGAGCTGCTTCATCTTCGCCGAGACCGACGGCGAGCCCCACAACACCATCACCCCCATTGCCCGGATGCGGGATGGCAAGTATCAGCTGGATCTGGTGCTGCGCAACAACATCACCACGCCGGAGCATCCGCTGGGCGTGTTCCACCCCCATGCAAAACTGCACCACATCAAAAAGGAGAACATCGGCCTCATCGAGGTCATGGGGCTGGCCGTGCTGCCCAGCCGCCTGAAAAAGGAGATGGCCGAGCTGGCCGACGCTCTGGTGCAGCGTGTCCCCACCGCCCAGTACCCCGAAGAACTGCAAAAGCACGCCGCATGGGCCGAAGATATCCTGGCCCGCCACCCGGAGCTGAATGCAGACAATGTGCACCCCATCCTGCAGGATGAGATCGGCCATGTGTTCGCCGAAGTGCTCACTGATGCCGGTGTCTATAAGCTGGACAAAGTCGGCCGCGCAGGCTTTGCGCGCTTCCTTGCCAGCGTGAAGTAAATAAAGAACGTTTTCTCCCCTTTCCCCTGCCGGTGCTTCCCTTGCCGGCAGGGGATTTTTGCATACAAAAAAGCCGCCCTTCGCGTTTTCAGGCGCAAGGAGCGGCTTAATTTTGTCTTCGTTCAGAGCAAAGAGTTAATAACCCAGCCGATTATTCCGGCAGGTCTTCCTCGTTCTCCAGGCTATGCCAGACGTTCTGGACATCGTCATTGTCCTCCAGCGCATCCAGCAGCTTGCCCATAGCCTTGAGCTGATCGGGGTCGGTCAGACGGGTGGTGGTCATGGGCACCATGGCCAGGTCGTCGGACAGGATCTCGTAGCCCTTCTCTTCCATGGCCTTGACCACGGCAGAGTAGTTCTCGGGATCAGTGGTGATCTCGGCTGCATCCTCGCTGGCGTCGAAGTCCTCGGCACCTGCGTCCAGAGCGTCCATCATGGCCTCGTCGGCATCCTTATCTTCCAGAGAGATGTCAATGACACCCTTCTGGCTGAACAGGAAGCCCACGCAGCCCATAGCACCCAGATTGCCGCCGTTCTTGTCGAAGTAGTGGCGCAGGTCGGCAGCGGTACGGTTGCGGTTGTCGGTCAGGGTCTCCACCATAACAGCAACGCCGCCGGGGCCGTAGCCTTCATAGGTGATTGCTTCGTACTCGGTCTTATCGCCGCCCTCAGCCTTCTTGATGATGCGCTGGATGTTATCGTTGGGCACGCTCATGCGCTTTGCCTTGGCGATCAGGTCAGCCAGCTTGCTGTTGGAAGCGGGGTTGGGGCCGCCGGTACGGACGGCAACGCTGATCTCGCGGCCGATCTTGGTAAAGACCTTTGCCTTTGCGCCGTCAGTCTTCTCCTTCTTGCGCTTGATATTGTTCCATTTGCTATGTCCAGACATGGAAAAGAGCCTCCTGTATTTTATCAGTGATCTCCGCCTGCGGGCAGACGGGCTGTGGTCGCCCGCATTGTGGCAGCACACAAAATCTAACTCTATTATTGTAGCACAACCGGGCAGAGCGTTCAAGCCTTATCGGCCCGGTTTTCGCCGAATCGTGCGGAAAAATGCGCTTTTTCTGCCGGTTTACAGCAGGCGCAGCGCCTTGGGGTAGTGGTTTTTCACCCGTCCGCTGGATACCTTGCCGCCGCCCAGCGGCCAGCCGTCCACCGTCACGCAGCACCAGCCATCGGCGGCGGTGCGGGCTTCCACTTCGCGGCCGGAGAGGTACTCCACGGTACGCGGGTCATCAAGGGTGAGCTGCTCGCAGTTCGTGCACTGCGCACCAAACGCCGTGAATAGGTGGTGCTCCGGCACAAAGCGGCCCTTCTGCACGCTGCCCACGAACACGCCTGCGCGCAGCACATGCAGGTTCGTCTGTGGGAAGGGCACCGGCAGCAGCACACCGCCGCCGTGCACCACGGCAGGCCGGTCTGCCAGCGCCGGGAAATATTCCTTCGCAAATTCCTGCCATGCGGCAAGACTCTGCGCCGGGCTCACCGCCTCGGCTGCCGTCTCCCGGCTGCGCCCAGCACCCCGCACCGCTTCCCGGCAGGCGCGGGCATTCTCGCGGCGGGCACTGCGGGCATCCGCAGCCTTGGCAGGCTTGCCGCCTTTGCCCTTGGCTTTTTTGCCTGCGGCTTCCGCAGCGGCCAGCCAGAGCTGTTCTTCCGGGGTGTACTCTCCTTCTGCAGGCAGAGCACGCGGCGTGCCGTTCTTCACAAGTCGAGCCATAAAGTGGCCCTCACCGCCCTGACAGGGCCAGATGCGGCGTACCTTGCTCACATCCAGCGGCAGTCCGCCGGTGCGGTTGGCTTCGCCCTCGCTGCCAAAGGTATAGTCCACATTGCCCAGCGCATCGGCCAGCTCGAACTCCGGGTGGCGCTGCAGAAATGCCGCCACTTGGCCTTCGTCCTCCTCGGGCGCAAAGGTGCAGGTGGAATACACCAGCTGCCCGCCCGGGGCCAGCACGGCAGCGGCACAGTCCAAAATCTGCGCTCCCAGTTCCGCGCACTGCTTCACCAGTGCTTCGCAGTGCTGGGTGCGGGCCACCGGCTCCTTGCGGAACATTCCCTCGCCGGAACAGGGTGCATCCACCAGAACACGGTCAAAAAACTCCGGCAGGGCGTCCGCAATGCGGGCGGGCGTCTCGTTAAGCACCACCGCGTTGGGCACGCCCATGCGTTCCAGGTTGCTTTTCAGGATATCCGCGCGGGCGGCAACGTACTCGTTGCTCACCAGCACGCCCCGGCCCTGCAGTGCGGCAGCCAGCTGGCTGCTCTTGCCGCCGGGGGCTGCACACATGTCCAGCACGCGCATCCCGGGCCGCACGCCCAGCAGGGGTGCCGCCGAGGACGCCGACGGCTCCTGCGAGTAGAACACGCCCGCGTGGTGGTAGGGGTGGCGTCCGGGCTTAAAATCCGGCTGGTGCACCACGAATGCCGCCTTGCAGAAGGGCGAAGCTTCCAGCGGAAAATCCGCCTTCTGTGCAAACTGCTCCGGCGAAGCGCGCAGTGCCGACACGGTGACGCCGCGCTCGGCAGTCTCCTGCGGGGCCGCATACAGCACATCGAACCGTTCCCCCAGCAGGGCGCGCTCCCGCTGCTCAAAATATTCTGTAGGCATTCTGCATTCCTCCTGTGGGATGTATAAAGCCGCCGTCTGCGGCCAAACTAGGCTGTGTGAGGGGCACACCGCCCCGCACGGAAAACCGAAAGGAGACCAATACTATGGCAACCGAAAACCGCAGCAACAACTGCAAGAATCAGACCTCAAACCGCACGTCCAACCAGACTTCCAACCGTACCACCAACCAGGCCACCAACGAGCACAAGCACCCCAACCAGTACACCAAGGGTGCCGACGATGAGAGCGCCAAGAACTCTACGAGCAACCGTTCCAGCAACGCCAAAAACAGCCGCTAACGCTGCCCTGCGCGCCTGATGGACCACAGGCGCGAACCTCTGATCTTTCTCAAATTGCAAAGCCCGCTGCCCTCCGGCACGGTTTTCCAGTGCGGAAAGCAGCGGGCTTTCGCGTTTTTATTTCTCGTTGGGGTCGAACTGCTGCCACAGCGTATCAAACAGCTCGTGCACACGGCTCAGCTGACCGTTCAGGTACAGCCAGCCCAGCAGGCATTCGAAGCCGGTGGAAGCACGGTATTCCTCCGGGGAAGCGTGCTTTGCCACACTGGCTTTGCTGGCGTTGCGGCCCCGTTTGAACACGGCCAGCTCATCCTCGGTGAACAGCGGTTCCAGCAGCTGCTCCTCCCGGAACTGTGCCCGGGCCGAGACGTACTTGACCTTTTCCGCGTTGAGCCTGCCGGCTGACAGGCGGTGGTGCTCCACCAGACGCTGACGCACCAGCAGTTCCAGCACGCTGTCACCCACAAAGGCCAGCGCCAAGGGGCTAAGCTCCCGCGGATCGATCTTTTCAAGTTCGTTCATAGTGACCTCTTAGAAGATATAATCGAACTGGTAATCGCCAATGAGAATGGTGTCGTTCTCCTGCACGCCCTTTGCCACCAGAGCGTCCAGAATGCCGCTGTCGCCCAGCTGACGCTGGAAGAACTGCAGGCTCTCGTAGTCATCCACATTGCTGCCGGCCAGAATGTATTCCAGCCACGGGGCTTCCACGCTCCACACATGGGCTTCCATGCGCTTGATGTTGAAAGAGCGGTCGTTGGCCTTGGGTTCGGGCTTCTTGTACTCGGGAGCAAACACCGGCACCGGCGGGATATCCTTCAGGCGGTTGTACACGAGACCCGGCAGTTCCTTGACGCCCTGCATGGTGGCGGCAGAGATGGGCACAAAGGTCAGGCCCTTGCCCTCTACATACTGGCGGAATGCTTCGATCTGCTCCTCGGTAGCCAGATCGCACTTGTTGCCGATAACGATCTGCGGGCGCTCGGCCAGCACGGGGCTGAACTTGGCCAGTTCCTCGTTGATCTTCTCAAAGTCCTCGATGGGCTCACGGCACTCGCTGCCGGAGACGTCCACCACATGCAGCAGCAGGCGGCAGCGCTCCACATGGCGCAGGAAGTCATGGCCCAGACCAATGCCCTCGCTGGCACCCTCGATCAGGCCGGGGATGTCGGCACAGACAAAGCTTGCGCCTTCTGCCACCGACACAACGCCCAGCGTAGGCACCAGGGTGGTGAAGTGGTAGTTTGCGATCTTGGGCTTCGCCGCGCTGATGGTGGAGATGAGAGTGGACTTACCCACATTGGGGAAGCCGATCAGGCCCACATCCGCGATCAGTTTCAGCTCCAGCGTGACCTGAATGTCCTCGCCGGGCATACCAGGCTTTGCAAACTTTGGGATCTGGCGGGTGGGCGTGGCAAAATGTGCATTGCCATAGCCGCCGCGGCCGCCCTTCGCAATAGTGACCGGGTTGTGGTCGGACAGGTCGGCGATGACAAGGCCGCTCTCGGCGTCCTTGATGACCGTGCCCAGCGGCACCTTGATGACAAGGTTCTCCGCGTTCTTGCCGTGGCACAGGCTTGCGCCGCCTTTGCCGCCCTCCGGGGCCACATACTTGCGCTTGTAGCGGAAGTCCATCAGGGTGGTCAAGTGATCGTCCACCACAAAGATGATGTCGCCGCCGCGGCCGCCGTCGCCGCCGTCCGGGCCGCCAGCGGCCACGAATTTTTCGCGGTGAAAGCTCACCGCGCCGTCGCCGCCCTTGCCCGCGTGGAGCCATATCGTGGCGATGTCGATAAAGTTGGTTTGTGCTGCCATACAGCCCCTCCTTATTTTTCATCAAAAAGAGCCGGGCCACGAGGGTCCGGCTCTCTACGTTTTGCAGTTATCCGAAAGAAGTTACTGCTTGACGCTGCACTTCTTGCCGTTCTTGCCCACGCGCTCGAAACGGACGGTACCGTCCACCAGAGCAAACAGGGTATCATCGCTGCCCTTGCCAACGTTCTCACCCGGCATGATGTGGGTGCCACGCTGACGAACCAGGATGTTGCCGGCCAGAACGAACTGACCGTCTGCACGCTTGGTGCCCAGACGCTGTGCTGCGGAATCGCGGCCGTTCTTGGTGCTGCCTACGCCCTTTTTATGTGCCATTGTAATTTACCTCCTTAGCCGTTGATCGCAGTGATCTCAACCTTGGTGAAGGGCTGACGATGGCCCATACGGCGAGCACTGTGCTTCTTTGCGCGATAGGTGATGATGTTCAGCTTCTTGCCCTTGCCATTCTTGATGACCTTGGCAGAAACGGTAGCGCCCTCAACAACGGGAGCGCCAACCTTGACCGAACCCTCCTCGCCAATAGCGAGAACCTGATCAAACTTCACTTCGGAGTCGGCCTCAACGTCCAGCTTTTCGATGTAGACGATGTCGCCCTGCTCCACGCGGTACTGCTTACCGCCGGTAACAATGATTGCGTACATTTTGTTCATTCCTTTTCGTTGTACTCGCTGGTCGTAAAGGCAGACCCCTACAGGGGCCATTTCAGGCGCCCACACCACGCGGCTAGAATAGTATAGCAAAAAAATGCAGGGATTGCAAGAGGAAATTTCCGCTTTGCGCAGATTTTTTTGATTTTTCAGTTACTGAAATCCTGCAGTACGCTCTGCTGATTTCTTCGTCCATAAATAACACGGAGTATCCGAATCATTTTTTGCTCCTGCAAGATCTGATAATACAATATATAATTTCGGACTACCTTTTTTCGCACCTGCGCCTGCGGCAGATATTCGGCATAGACAATCGTTCCACTCTCCGGAAATATACAGAGCCGTCCGATACATTTTTCCACATCGTTCATCCATGTCGCGGCGGCTTTTTCATTCTGCAGTTCATTCCGGAAGTAGCTCACCGTTTCACGCACATCCAATACCGCGCGGTTGGTCATCCGGTACTGGTACTCACAGCCCATACTCTCTCCTTATCTCTGCCATTGCCGTCGGGCCATCTACCACGCGGCCTTCTTCTGCATCTTTCAGCCCTTCCATCACCAGTTTCAGTTCTTCCATCTCTTTCATGGTCCGCTCGTAGTACTCAATGTCCATGACCACCAAGCGGCCATAGCCGTTTTTCGTCACGAACACCGGGCCGTTTTCTTCGGCGCAGCGGCGCTCGATTTCCACGGTGTTCTTCAGTTCACGCATCGGTACGATCTGCATACGTTCCGCCTCCTTTGTCCTGTGGCTATATTATACATCAAAAAAGGCCACAGTGCAAGTTTTACCTTGCACTGTGGTCCCAAAAATCTTCGCTCCGTCGTTTTACTTTGTCTGTTCGATGATGCGTTTCACTTCGGCATTGTAAGCTTCGGTGCGCTCCACGAACAGCTTGCGCGGGCTGGATGCCACCAGCTCAGTGTCTGCATCCAGCATAAGGCCGATGGCGCCTCTTTCCTTGCGCAGCTTATCGAGGGCCGCCTTGTTGTCGGCGGTCAGCGCCAGCTTCACCATCAGGGGCTTACCCTCTGCCTTGCGGGTAAAGTAGATCTCCGCCGCCACACCGGCCGCCACGGCAATACCTGCGATCAGCTGCGAGACGCGCAGGCCGATGGAAGGCACCAGCATCAGGCTGTCGGTGCGCAGGGCTTCGATCCAGAAGCGGCCCGCGCCGTACCAGATCATGTACCGCAGGGCGATATCACCGTTGAACTTGCGCTTTTTGATGTAGCGGAACAGCAGGATGAAGCCCACCAGGCACCAGATGCTCTCGTACAAAAAGGTGGGGTGTACCGGCAGGTTCGGGTCGATGGTCACGCCGCTCTGGGCCGTGACCGTGCTGCCCATCAGATAATCGCGGGTAGCTTCGCTGTACATGCCCCAGGGCAGGGTGGTGTTGCATCCAAAAGCTTCCTGATTGAAGAAATTGCCCCAGCGGCCGCAGCACTGCCCCAGCAGAAAGCCCATGGCCGTCAGGTCGAACATGGGCAGCACCGGCACGCCGCGCCACTTGCAGGCAAGGCCGCCGAACAAAAAGCCGCCGATGATGCCGCCGTAGATGGCAAGACCGCCGTCGCGGATGGCGATCATCTCCCAGATGCTCTCATATTTAAAAGGTGCCATGGCCACATAGTAGGCGCGGGCACTGGCGATGCCCAGCACGATGCCAATCAAAATCACGTCCACCATGCTGTCGGCGTCCACGCCGAACTCCACACTGTGACGGAACGCAAATACCAGCGCCAGGCAGATGCCAAAGGCGATGCACACACCGTACCAGTAAATGTTGAATCTCCCGATGGAAAAGGCCACGCGGTTCAGCTCAAAGCTCAGCCCAAGGCCCGGGAACTGCACCAGATTTGTCAGTCTTGTCATTCTGCTTCCTCCTCGTCTTCCGCCAGCGGCGCGGTGCCGTCCGGCTGGATCTGCATCGTGGCCATGCGGCTGGTGCTGAGGATGTGCTGCAGCGCTGCGTCCGCATCCTCGGCGGTCAGGCCCGCCAGCATTGCAATTTGCTGGGCCACCGTCTGGCCGGAGAGGGCAAAATCTGCCATCTGGCTGGCCGAATCCTCTACGTTTTCAAGATTTTCGATCAGTTGACCGTATTTTTCGTTCTTGCACAGGGTGAAAATTTCGCGGTCCACGCCCTCGGCACGGACGCGGGCGACCTCGTCCAGCAGCAGCTGCTTCACGGTGTCGGGCGCGTCGCTCTCGCCGGTGAACAGGATACAGCAGCAGCCATCCACCCGCAGCACCTCCCCGCCGAAGCCGGGGTTCACAAGGCCCTCGTCGTACAGGCGGCGGTACAGCGGCGACATGCCGCCGGTAATGCAGCTCAAAATCAGGTCATAGAGCGCTTCGGTGCGCAGGTCACCCGCAGGCAGTGGTTCTTCCTTGAAGCCTACACCGAAGCAGGGCTTGGACACCGGCATGGTCAGCGTTTTCTCGGTGGCTGCCAGGGTCATAGGCTCCGGCTTCCAGAGCCGCTGCACACCCTCGGTGCTGCCGTGCTCCATCAAGCCGTGGCGTTCGCAGGCAGCCAGAATTTGTTCCATGGTGGTGTTGCCCGCCGCGGCCAGCACCATATTGCCCGGTGCATAGAACGCCTTGCAGCTGTCGTAGAGCATTTCGGGCGTGATCTCCGCAATGCTTTCCACCGTGCCCGCAATGTCGCTGCGGATGGGGTGCTCGTGGTACAGGCACTCGAACAGGCCGGTGATGAGCCGCCAGTCCGGGCTGTCGTCGTACATTTTGATCTCCTGCCCGATGATGCCCTGCTCTTTGGCAATGGTCTGCTCCGTAAAATACGGATGCGTCACCATGCCCAGCAACACATCCAGACTTTCGTCCAGCTGCTGGGTAGCGGTGAACAGATAGCAGGTGCGGTCAAAGCTGGTGAACGCATTGGCGTTGGCACCGGTCTTGGCGTACTTTGCAAAGGCGTCACCGTCCTCGTCCTCAAACATTTTGTGCTCAAGGAAATGCGCCACACCGGCAGGCAGGTGCACCTCTTTGCCGCCCAGCCGGAAGTCCCGGTCAATGGAGCCGAATTTGGTGGCAAAGATGACATGGGTGCTGGAGTAGCCCGGCATGGGCCGCACAATGACGGTCAGGCCGGAAGGCAGGGTCTGCCACTGATCGGCCACGGTCTTTTGCAGCAGGGTCTGGTTATTCTGCGGCATAGGCAGACACCTCCTTCGTGAGCAGATAGCTGACCGAGAGGGTCAGTTTGCGCAGGATGGCACGCACATCGTCTTTGGTCACGGCCTGCAGGGCGGCGCGAGCCTCGGCAGGCGTCTGCACCCTGGCCGGGTCGCCGCCGCTGCGCAGCACTTCAATGTAATACCAGGTTTCGATGCCGCCCAGCGTGTCCTCCACACCCTGCATTCCGCTGAGCAGGCCCCGGCGGCAGTCCTCAAACTCGTCGTCGGTGATGGGTCCATCGCACAGGTCGGCCAGTTCTTTTAAAATGGCCTGTTCGGCACGGGCCGCATCGGCGTGTTCCACACCGCTGTTCACGGCCATACTTCCGGTAAAGCTCTGGAACGAGGACGAGCAGTAATAGCACAGGTGGTCCCGCTCGCGCACATTCAAAAACAAGCGGCTGGTCACGCTGCCGCCGTACAGCGCCATGGCAAGGCGTACAGCGGCCAGCTGTTCGGTGCGCATGGGTTCGCCCAGCGTGAACAGCATACACAGCTTTGCCTGCACCATGTCGTAGGTCTCGGTCTTGCGCACCGGCTCCCGGCGGGGCATGGCGATGTTCTCAGCCAGCGGCAGCGGGGCCCGGTCGAGGGCAGCCAGCTCTGCCAGCAGGGCATCTTTTACCGCCGCCGTCTGCTCGGCGGTGCAGCCCAGCACGATGAGCTCCATGTTGGCCGTGCGCAGCATTTCGCGGTACGCTTCGGTGAGGGCTTCCGGCGTCAGGCCGTCCACCTCGTCCAGATAGCCCTCCTGCCGCACGCCCGCCGGGCTGTCGCCAAAGAACTCCCGGTTTGCCTGATGCAGGCAGTACAGGCGCTTATCGTTGATCTCGTCTTCCAGCGCCTTTTTCAGCATCTGCTTTTCGATACCGACGGCCTCCGGGTCAAAGGTACCGCCCACAAAATAGGGGTGGAAGGCCGCACCCAGCGCAATGGACGTGTATTCCCGGGTGAGGGGCTCCCCCTCCAGCGCGAATTTGTCCTTGATGCCGGTGACGCTGACGCACAGGTTGTGGCTGCAGCCCATAGGCCGGGCGTCCACGGTCAGGTCAGCCCCGTAAAGCCGCGCCAGCTTTTTGGTCAGGCGGGTCATATCCGGGCAATCGGCATAGCCGCGCTCCAGCACCAGCGGCAGCAGGGCGTGGGCCGTGGCAGTCTCCCGCTTTGCCGGGAAGGCAAAGTGGATGCTGATGCGGCAGCGGTTGAATTTTTCAGCCGGGTCATACGAGAGATGCACGCCCGGCGCAATGAGAGTACGTTCCAATTGTGTTCCTCCACCCTGTATTTGCAGGGAGTTTTTTCGTTACGATGCCCTTTGCAGGGTCAGGAATTCTTCCAGGCTCAGGCCGCTGGCGCGGATGGCGAGGGCGTTTTCGGTGCCCACATACCGCCAGTGCCAGGGCTCGAACACCACGCCCGTCGCGGCCTGCCGGTCCTGCGGATAGCGCAGGATGAAGCCGTATTCGGCGGCGTAGGCCGTGAGCCACTCGTAGGCGCGGGTGGCGGCAAAGCCGGTGTCCCGGGTGGTGTAGTCGGCACTGAGGATGTCCACCGCATAGCCGGTGCCGTGCTCACTGCACTCAGCCCGGGGCTGGATATCCTCGGCCAGGCTGGCGGCCTGTTCCTCGGTCTTGCCCGCGTCGAGATAGGCCTGCTTCTGCGTTTCATACACAGCACTGCGGCCGTCGGCGTCCAGATAACCGGCGTTCAGTGCCAGCTCGATTCCGTCGGCCTTAGCGGCTTCCAGCATGGCACGGCAGGCTTCGGCCGCTTCGGCTTCCAGCTGAATGGTGCTGTCGTCGGTCATGGCCGCCAGCACAGGGGCCGGTTCTTCTGCATAGGGCAGGTTCGCGTTCACCAGCACCAGCCGCGCGTCGTCGGCGTCAAAGGCATAGGCGGTTCCGTCGTAGCTGGCTGCTTCAAAGCTCTGCGGTCCGGCCAGCAGGGCGTTTGCCTTCGGCAGCAGCCAGAGGATGCCTTTGGTCATCAGGGCCACCACAGCCGCACAGACCAGCAGCAGAATGGCCCAGTTGCGGGCCAGGCGCAAGCGCTTGCGCCGCATATACTGGGCGCGGGTCAGGCGCGGCTTCGGGCGGGCAGACGCCGGGTGATCGTTTTGTTCCATAGCGCGTTGCGCTCCTTTTCGGTGATTTGCAGCGCGCTGCGCCGCACAGATACAGTGTATATTATACACCCCTTTGCATTTTGTGTAAACGCCGCCGGGTGTAAAAAAATTGTGACCGACCCTTCCCCGCCCGCCGGGCAGCAAAAAAGGAGCAGCCGAAGCTGCTCCTCTTGCGTGTTTTATAGGGTTTTCAGGCTCACTCCACAATGATGCTCTTGCCGGTCATCTCAGCGGGGACGGGCAGGCCGATATACGGCAGCATGGTGGGTGCGATGTCGGCCAGGCAGCCGCCCTCGCGCAGTTTCACGTCGCCGCAGCCAACCGCCACAAAGGGCACCACGTTGGTGGTGTGTGCGGTGAAGGGGGTGCCGTCCGGGTTCATCATCTTCTCGGCATTGCCGTGGTCGGCGGTGATGAAGGCGCAGCCGCCGGCGTTCAGCACAGCCGTGACCACCTGGTCCACAGCGGTATCCACAGCTTCAACAGCCTTCACGGCAGCGTCGAACACGCCGGTGTGGCCCACCATATCGCAGTTTGCGAAGTTCAGGATGACCACATCGTACTTGCCGCTCTCGATGCGCTTGACGCACTCGGCAGCAACCGCCGGGGCGCTCATCTCGGGCTGCAGGTCGTAAGTTGCCACCTTCGGGCTGGGGATGACACAGCGGTCCTCGCCCTCGTAGGGAGCCTCGACGCCGCCGTTGAAGAAGAAGGTGACGTGAGCGTACTTCTCGGTCTCGGCGATGCGCAGCTGGGTCTTGCCGTTCTCAGACAGGTACTGGCCCAGAACGTTCTTCAGCTCCACGGGCGGGTAAGCCACCTCGCAGTTGGGCATGGTAGCATCATACTCGGCCATGCAGACGTAGTGGACCTGTTTGCGGCCGCCGCGGCGCTCGAAGCCGGTGAAGGCATCGTCGCAGAAGATGCGGGTCATCTGACGGGCACGGTCGGGGCGGAAGTTCATGAAGATAACGGTGTCGCCGTCCTGCACGCGGCCGCCCTCGCAGGTGACGCAGGGCAGCACGAACTCGTCGGTCTTGTCGGCTGCGTAGGAAGCCTCGATGGCCTCGGCAGCGCTAGCGGCGTGGTTGCCCTCACCGTAGACAAAGGCGGCGTAGGCCTTCTCCTCACGGTCCCAGTTGTTGTCGCGGTCCATGGCGTAGTAGCGGCCGGAAACGCTGGCGATCTTGCCGATGCCCAGCTCGTCCAGCTTTGCCTGCAGATCGGCCAGGAAGCCCTTGCCGGAGTGCGGGTCGGTATCGCGGCCGTCGGTGATGCAGTGCAGGTAGACTTCCTTGGCACCCATGTGCTTTGCCATCTCCAGCACGCCAAACCAGTGGTCCGCATGGCTGTGGACACCGCCGGTGCCCACCAGACCCATCAGGTGGATGGCCTTGCCCGCGTCGATGGCAGCCTTCATGTTCTTGACCAGCACAGGATTCTTCAGCATCTCGCCGTCCTTGATGGACTTGGTGATGAGGGTGAGCTGCTGGTACACGATGCGGCCGGCACCCATGTTGGTGTGGCCGACTTCAGAGTTGCCCATCTGGCCGTCGGGCAGACCGACAGCCATGCCAGAAGCGTTGATGGTGGTCATGGGATATTTTGCCATCAGAGCATCGAGGTGGGGCTTCTTGGCGGCGACCACGGCGTTGCCAAAGGTCTCGTTCGGCACCCAGCCGAAGCCGTCCATGATGCACAGAAGAACAGGTTTCTTTGCCATAAAAGTAGATCTCCTTATGATTTGAACAAATAGCGCCCGGCACAGCGCTGGAAATGCGGCGCAGCCGGGCGCTGGGAAAACGTGTTATTGGTCAGCGCTTAGCCCTTGGTGGCTGCGTTGACGATGACTGCAAAGTCGGGGGCCTTCAGGGAAGCGCCGCCGATCAGGCCGCCGTCCACATCCTTCTTGCTCAGCAGTTCCTCGCAGTTCTTGGCGTTCATGCTGCCGCCGTACTGCACGGTGGTAGCCTCGGCAACGGCCTCGCCGTACACCTCGCCGATGACCTTACGGATCTGGCCGCAGACTTCCTCAGCCTGATCGGCGGTAGCGGTCTTGCCGGTGCCGATGGCCCAGATGGGCTCGTAAGCGATGACGACATTCTTCATCTGCTCAGCGGTCACGTCGCGCAGAGCGATCTTGGTCTGCATACGGACCAGCTCCTCGGTGACGCCCTCCTCACGCTGCTGCAGGCTCTCGCCCACGCAGATGATGACCTTCAGGCCGGCATTCAGGGCAGCCAGAGCGCGCTTGTTCACGGTCTGGTCGGTCTCGGCGAAATACTGGCGGCGCTCAGAGTGGCCGACGATGACGTACTCCACGCCCAGATCCACCAGCATGTCGGCGCTGATCTCGCCGGTGAAGGCACCGGACTTCTCAAAGTGGACGTTCTCCGCGCCCACATGGATATTGGTGCCCTTGGTCTTCTCCACAGCGGTGACCAGATCGGTGTACGGGGTGCAGATGACGACCTCGCAGCCTGCATCCTGCACGGCGGGCACCAGCTCGTCCACCAGAACAGCAGCCTCGGAGGCGGTCTTGTTCATCTTCCAGTTGC
>ERZ1034913.1082-NODE-1082-length-17787-cov-11.155594_pt1 | contig 17787 bp, 19 predicted proteins | sample MGYA00520697_ERZ1034913 | MGnify/ENA primary metagenome ERZ1034913 (study PRJEB33766, sample SAMN09781786) | gut metagenome | biome: gut microbiome | host: Homo sapiens | place: Madagascar | study: EMG produced TPA metagenomics assembly of the PRJNA485056 data...
GCCCGAAAAAGATGTTTTCGTGGTAGTCGCGGACTTCTTTCGGTATTTTGATTTCCATAGATTGCCCCCTTATAATCCCATAATTTCCTTGACGATGCGGTCACAGCCCTTTATCGCTCCCACCAGCACCAGCAGGTTAAATGCCAACTCGCCAACATACGTCCACACTGCCGTCACCACAGATGCACCGGTATCCACAGCGGGCGGGCTGGACGAAATGGCGGAGAAAATAATGCAGGACAAGGCAATCACCACGCCCTGCAGGCACACGCCCGCATAACTGCGGATGAAGTTTTTGCCGACGTTGCTGGTGGGTTCACCCGCAAAGGTAGACAGCGGAATCGGCGCAATGGCGGCGTACATCCACAGGCTGAACATTCTGCCGTAGACCGTGAGGATCATGGTAAAAGATAAAACCGTAATCAGCAGCCCACCAATCAGCGTAACTGCCCACAGCGGGATGGAATCCCAGAACCCCACGTTGTTGATGGCATCGACCAACTCCTGCGGCAGTGTCACGCTGCTCATGCCGGAGCTGCCTGATTGGGTGATGATGGTCGATACCATGCCCTGCACAATGGAGAACACCGCCAGCATCAACTCCAACCCATACGTCACTGCGCCCTTTGCCAGCGCAAAGCGGATAAACAGCTTGAGCGCGTGTTCAGGCTTTTTGACTTCCACAAAGCTGCCGCAGGTTTTCATCACACCAACAGCAAAAAACAGAACCAGCAGCCCATAGCCGATTGCCTGCAAAGCGCCGTGGATGCCGGTCATTACGCCCCAGACCTGCCCACCTTTGAAGGTCTGCGGGCTTTCTGTCAGCAGCGACCATATGTCTGCCAGCTTGTCGTTCCATGTGGAGAGTGCGGCATTTAAGTTGCTGACGATCCATGACTCACCCACAGGGCATCACCGTCCTTCCTCTTGGCGCAATCCTCACGCGGTAATGAGGTCGAGGATTTCTTTGGCGAACGTAATCACCAGACCGCCCGCCAGCGTCAGGAAACCTTGACTGCGCTGACTGGGGTCGTGGCTCTGCAAGGACAGGCCGACCTGCACGATGCCCCAGCCCAGTAGGATCAGGCCCACAGCGCGGATCAGCGAGAAAATGAACGTGGAGAGGTTCTCCACGACCACCAGCGGGTCATCTGCGGCAAAGGCAGGCAGGGCAAAAACAATGCCGCACACCAGCACGGCGTACAGCATGAACAGGCTGCGAGAAATTTTCACAGATTTTTTGTTGTTATTCAGCTTCATTTGGGCCTCCTGATTCTTTGTATGGTTGGCTTCATTTCTGCCGCCTCGGCGGGCAGAAAATCGTCCATATCCAGCAGTTCATAATTTTCGGGTGCGCAGGGCAGATCGTCCAGCGCGTTGTCAGCGGCGGTGTAGTCGTAGGGTGCTGCGCCGCCGTCCTCGGTATAGCGGATGTTCGGGTGCTTGAGCAGATTATATTTGTAGTCCACCACCGGGCGTTCCCCTCGGATGAACAAAATGCACTTGCTATTGTCCAGCAGCCGCACCTCGTCCGGGGTCATAAGGTCACGCCCGGATTGCTGGTGGTTGATGCTGTAACTGCCGCTGCGGCCTTTGCTTTGGTTGTAGCTGGTGGTGGAGATGGTTTCTTTTCCTAGCAGTTCCGAAACGTATTTATGCGTTTCTTTCTCGGTGCCGCCAAGGTAGAGGAACTCATCGCACAGGCCGACCAGTGACTCCCAATCATCTTTGTACATGGCCTTTAACTGTGCCATATTCTGCACGATGATGGAGCAGAAAATGGCGCGGGAACGCATGGTGGCGAGCGCTGACAAAAATGTATCTTTGGGCAAGGAAATGTTCGCGTACTCGTCCATCAGGCAATGCACCGGCACAGGCAGGCGGCCTTTATGCACACGATCTGCCTGACGGTACAGCGTCTGGATAAGCTGCGTATAAATCATGCCGACCAGATAATTCAGCGACTTGTCCGAATCCGGGATGCAGCAAAACAGCGCGATTTTGCGTTCACCAAGTTCTTGCAAATGCAGTTCGTCCGTCATGGTCAGCTTGGCAATGGACGGCAGGTTGAACGCGGCAAGGCGCACACCCACACTTACCAAAATCGACTTCGCGGTTTTGCCTGCCGCTTGTTTGAAAATGCGGTACTGCTTACAAGCGATGCTGTCTGGTTCGCGCATTTCCAAACGCTCGAACAGGATGTCCAGCGGGGATTGGTAGTTGTCATCATCCTCGTGGACTTCGGCGGCGGCAATCATCTCCATCACCATAGAGAAGTTTTGTTCTTCGGGCGGGGCCTCGTGCAGCAAGTACAGCATGAGGGCTTGCAGCAGGGCGGTTTCGGACTTGGTCCAGAACGGATCGCTGCTCTGCGCATGGGGTGGCGTGGTGTTTTGAATCAGATTTTCAATCAAGGTCAGCACTTCACGGTCATCATGCACATAGACAAACGGGTTGTAACAGAACGATGCAGCAGGGTTGATAAGGTCAAAGACAATTACTTCATAGCCCTTTTGCTTCAACAAATTACCGGTCTTACGCAAAATTTCGGCCTTGGGATCTGTAATTACCATAGAGCAGGCACATTCCAGTACATTCGGCACACCATAGGTGCGCGTCTTGCCTGCGCCGGAGCCGCCGACAATCAGGATGTTGGTGTTGTGCTTGTGTTTGTAGCCATCTATCCCGATGTGAAAATGCTGGGTCAGCAGCAGGTTCGGTCCGTGCCTGTCCATGTAGAACTTGTTTAACCGGAACACATCGCCCCAAGCCGCCGAGCCATGCTCCGCACCGGGGCGGGTGTTCTTCTGATCCGTCACGGCCACAATAACCGCTACCGCATAAACCACCGTAAACACCAGCAAAAAGCGCGGGCTGTCGCTGACCCACGCCAACGCAAACGGCTCTGCCAGTGCGCTGTTCAGCGCATCCAACAGAGCCGTTATTTTCATTCCCGGCTGCCAGCGGCAAGCCAACGCCAGCGCCGCCCACCACACAAGTGGCAGCGGCAGCAGCCAGGCCCACCAGGGGCTTTTTCTTCCCAGCGTGTTCTTACCTTTCCTCGCCGTGATAGCGCGGGCGCTTTATCTGTTCGGCATCCCACGCCTGACGTTTGCCTAACAATTCGGGCAGCGCATGAGCAATATCCTGTGCCAACTGATTCGGCTCGATTGGTGGCAGATCTGCCAGCGTTTTCGCCTTTGTCGCTGGCTTCGGAACATTTTCGGAATAGAACTTACCGTAGCTGTATTCCAAGTTGCTCTCTTTAATGTAGTGCTTTACCTCCGTCCGAAGCATCTGCCGTTCCCAATCGGCATCTGGCAGGCGGTAAAGCATGAGTAGTTCCAGCATGATTTGTTCATTCAGTGCACCCGGCGTTTGCAGCAGTTCTGGATACTTACGCCGTAGGCTTTTGGCGATGCCCTCTGTCTGGAAATAGGTTTGCAGCACTTGTCCGGCAAAGGCGTTTCCCATAATGCGGGGACAGATCATCCATTCGGCGTCATTGAAAGGGATGCTAAGCGCTGCCAGACTATCCGGGGCAACCATTGCCTGCTGGTAGGTAGATTGACCCTGCATGATCAGCCAATCTCGAAAATCCGAGAAGCGGTCATCGGAGCAGCCTCCATTAATGATACAGGCAGCCGCGTACAATTTCGTGTTGGCAGCTTCATCCTTGTAATCTTGCCAGAGGCAATCGAAGGCGAGGATATTCTTCTGCGGCAGCCGAATCAGCTCCCTGTACAAGCCTTCTGCAACCGAGCGTCCATCCTGCACAGATACCTTGGCTCGGACATTGTCGATGATTTTCCAAAACTCATCTTTGGACATGAGTCCTTTTTCCTGCCAGTTTTTCTCTTTCACGATGTCGGTAAGCGGCTTACCGTAAACCGTGCGGCACTGCTCCTCCAGCCTGGCAAGGATGAGTTTCTGCTGGCGCTCATCCAAGGGCACACGCAGGTGGAAATCTCCGTCCAGTGTCGAATGGTTGTCGTACACAATGTCCAAATCTAGCGTGGATGCATCTCCGATGCACCATTCAGCAGTCAGATATATATCGTCACTGCTGGTGTCCTTGCAGACATCCAAACCGAACGTTTTGTTCGCATCAAACGTGATGGGAATATAGGCAACGATGTCATCTTCGTCAATTTCCAATTCATCACTTTTGTCGAGTTGGAACGTCAAAAATTCTGCTTCATTGAGAATTGGAAGTTCTTTCTTGGCTGCCAACTGCTTGACTTTATCGATATGTTCATTCTCTGTCATGGCTTCAACCTCCCAAGACAAATAACGGCGTGTGTGCGTTGATCAGCCGGTTCAGCGCATCATCCACCGCATCGGTGTAACCGCCCTCGGCCAGACGCTGGGTGCGCAGCTGGTTGAGGGCGCTTTTTGCCAGCTGGTATTCGGCAGTGGTCAGTGTCAGTTTTCCGCCTGCGGGCAGATCGTTGACCCGCAAGATGAGCTGGCTGGTGGCATCGGTGCTACCGCCGCCCGCGCGCTGATGGTAGTAAACTGCACCCAATGCCCGGAGCAGGATGCTTTTATTCGCACGGTTGAGTTTTACTTTACGTTCTGTCATTGTTTTTTTCGCCTCCTACCGCCAACATACCACAAGAACGGCCCAATAGCTATCTGCCAATTGAAAACAAACGGAAAACAATCAGCCGCGCTCCTGCTGGCGGGCTTGCTTCTTAGCGGGAACGGCAACGTCATATTCTGCGGCAGGCGCTTCGCGGTTTTGCGCGGCCAGTGTGCGGTCCAACCGCCGCAAAAGCCCGCCACCAACGGCGTTCACATCGGACAAAAAGCCTTTCTGCTGTTCTGCATCCAGCTTGCCGTACAGTGCAACCACGCGGTCAAAGTTGAACGCGGCAGTATCCAGGCCATAGCGGTGCGCGACCATGTATGCGGCGCAGTAACTGGGCGCGGCGTAGGCTTGACGGTTGTAGGTGTAGTCTTTGTGGAAATCCGCCTGCGCACATTCCCGGATGATGGCGCACAGCGTTGTCCCTGCATCCATGCCATTGCGGACATAGATAGTTCTCGCTTTGGGAACATATTGCGCTTGGATACCATCCGGCAGGCTATCGGAGATCTGAATCGGCACCGGGCTGCTCTCGATGGCGGCGGCAATCAGTTCTTCCACCTCGTGGTGCGCAGGCGGAGGTACAGGTCTGCCGCGTGTCTGCGTGATGTCAAAGACCTTGCCGATGTTGTACCCGGATGCCTTGCACCCATTATTTTCGTACACTTGCCCTACAATGGCAGTGTAGCCTTCCTCGCCAGTGCGGATGTGCCGCCCGGCATCTTTCCACTGCTGGAATGTGCGGGCATCCGTGATGTCGGCATTCTGGCTGGACAACAAAAGCTGGTTTGGCAGTGAACCGCAGCATTGCGACATAAAGTCGAGGAATCCCTGTAATGCCGGGCCATCTGCCAACACCTCGCCCATGCGGGTATCTACCTGCGCCCAAACGGCATCGCGCTCGGCTTTTTTCATGGCGGCGTATTCTTCCTTGGAATACTGCGGCTCCGGCGGCGCTGCCTTATTGATGTATTTGTTCAAGTCCATTTACAGTACCTTGTCCTTTCGGTTAATTTTGACCGGCATCTTCGGCAGGCGGGCCTGCTGGCCCTCCGTTTTGGTTTTCAGGTAAACTGTAATGTCGGCCAGTTCTTTGCGGACGCTGGGGCGTTCACCCTTCGCCCGAAGCTGATCGGCGTGCGGCGAGGGCGAGTTTGGCAAAGACTTGCTGCTGTCGGAGGAAGGCCCGGACAGAAGTTCTTCCTGATCCGAGCCCTGCGGAAAACCCATGTTGAACAGTTCTTCTCCCTCTCCAACTTCAAAATCCACCGCGCCGGTCTCCGTCTGGACTCGCTCCGTTTCCGGGGCGTTTTCTGCCCGTTCCTGCTGCACATCTTCCAGCAGTTCTGCCGTGCCGGTGTCCACGGTATCCAGTTGCAGCTTGTCGATGATGCGGTTGGCCTTGGAGGAATCTTCCTCTAAAATAGCGATTTCGATGTGCTCCGGGTCGGTGCGGTCACGGATAGGGCAGAACAACAGGCCGTGGGATTTCGCCGCGCGGGCAAAGGCGTGCATGTCGTACTTGTCCACCGTGAAGAATTTTAGGGGCTTCTGCTCGCGCAACAGGCGGATGAGTTTGGTCCGACCATGGGTCTTTTTGCTGTCGTGCAGCACCGCCTGGGCGAAGATGACAAAGTTCTTGGCCGCCATGCCGGAGATACGCAAGGCAAATTCTGCGCCCTCCAGCGAGTAGCGGACGACCTGGTCTGCTGGTTCAGAACCGTAATTCATCTGGCATCACTAGCCTTTTCTTTGGGCACAGGCAAGCGGCTGAACGAATCCACACCAGGGATGAGGGTAAGACCGCGTCCGCAATCCCACTGCACGTGGATTTGTCCGGCATCATCGACAAACTCCACCGTGCCCATAGAGCCAGGCGGCACGGCCATCTCATCTTCCATGCAGCTAAGTTGCAGCCGTGTGCCGGGTGGGTACTTCTGGTGTAGGTGTTCAACGTATTCTTTGTTGGGGTAAGGCATAGGCATTTCTCCTTTCAGAATCATAAAATCAAATCAATAATTGGACGGCGGTCACGCGCACACTCCTGTTCACGTTGCTGTTGTTCGGCGCGGTCGCGGCGGGCTTCGGCGAGGTGCTGCTGTACCTCTAGGGAATGTTCCGCAATTTTTCGGCAGAGACGTTCCTCTTGGCGAAGCTGCCGAAGGGCGTTGCTTATCTGCTCCCGCTGTGCATCTGCTTCAACAGCTTTGGGCAGCTGCTTACGCTTTGTAAGCAGCTGCCCAATTTTTGTTTGCAGATCTTGTTGGTAGGCTTCAAGCTGTTTTAGCGTATCAATGCCATTTCTGGATAGGAACTCCATCTGCCGGATGCGCTGGTCCAACTTGCGGGCATCCTGCCGCACGGCATAGCTGGGGTAGCGCGGCTTGCGGGGCAAGGCTCCCAACTCGTACAGGTAGCGGTAGTACAGTGCTCGCAGGCCGGTCAGTTTGCGGCGCGGTTTCGGATTGCTGCGCAGACGGCCGTGCTGAACAGTTGGTGGCTTGCGGACATACGGGTGGCGTGTTTGTGGATACAGGATGCGGGTCTGAATTGCTTCGGGAGTGTAACGTGCGCCCAAAGTTTTGAAGCGGACAAACCGCTCTTTTCCAAGAGGACGCAGCACCGGGTACTTGCGTCCCATGCGGACTTCGTAGCCCTTCCTTGTCAGCACAGTAAGAAACTGCCGCCAGGTAAGGCTTTGCCGGATGGCATCGTCCACGTCCTGGCGGATGGCGGTGCGCCAGGTAGGCTGGCCATTCTTCTCAGCCAGCCATTCGGCGTAGGGCTTGGCTGCGGCATCCGACTTTTCGGTGTCGATAACTGACAGTCTGTATTTACGGCAAAGTTCATCTGACACCGCGCGGATCTGCGTCACATAGGTTTTGCCGTTGCTGTGATATTTCTTGCCGTCGATCCGGCTGACCGAGTTCCAGACGATGTGCGAGTGAATGTGGTTGGTATTGAGGTGGGTGCCGATGACATATTCATACCGCCCGCCCAGCACACGCTCTGCCAACTCCTGTGCGATTTGGTGCGCCAGTTCGGGCGTGACTTCTCCTGCGGCAAAACTCTGTACCAGGTGATATCCCTGCACACCGCCCAGTTTGTGCCAACGTTCTTTGGTCTGGCGCATATCTGCAAAAGCTGTTTCTAATGTGCAGGCGAAAGAACTCTCGAAGCAGGATTTCTCGGTTTTGTCGCGGTTGGCGGCGTAGTCAATGGCGTCCTGCAACGATACCGCCGTAGTTTTTTCTTTATTCATAACATAATCCACCGCCCGGTCAAGGCGGTGGACGGGGATAATGGATGTATAGGCCATGTCTCATAACGGCTCCTTTACCAGTTTTCTTTTATCTCCCGCCAGACTTCTCTGGCGATGCGGGCCATCTCATCCACGCTCTGCTGCCCGGCTATGCCGGTGCTGTTGGCACGGTGGGCCAGCTGGTTGGCGTTATTGCATAAGCCTGCCACCTTACGCACCAGTTCCTCGTGGTGGGTGCAGGGGTTCGGATGGACTTCCTTGCTCAAAATTAGGCTGCGCAGATATTCTTCACGCGGCAGACCGCTGAGTGCCACCTGTTGGCACAGGTGACGATATTCCCGGTCGCTAAGGCGCAGCGCGATAACATGGTCTCGACTGCGGGCCATCAGCGCTCCAAGTCATGCGAATCTTTGACGGGCGGTTTCATGCTCAGGCTCACGCACCGCCACGCTAAACTGGCAAAATCGATCTGCTTAAAATTGTTATGCGAAGCCGCATAATATTTGCCGTTCATTTTGCTGAGCAAGATGCAGCTGGGGTCATGGATGTCCAGGATGATCGTACAGTGCAGTTTTCCCGTTTTGGGATCAAGACAATTCTCCGGCAGTTCCCGCATAAAGGGATAGTCCGGGTTATCTTCGTGCCAGAACATGCGGTAGTCATCTGCCTGAAGGAAAATAGCAGTATCAACCACAAACGGGTACACAGTGCCCGACACTTTTGTTTCCTGTAAGTCGGTCATGTTTTTATCGTAGGGCTGGAACGGAATGCCCAAAGTCGGATAAGGATATGGCATTTTTCTACCTCGATTCTATAACTGGGGGTTTGGGGTACTCCCCAAGGGTGCGTTTGGATATCCAAACGCTATGCTTGCAAAACACGTCACCCCGTCAAAACGGTTCACGAGGCAAGGTCGTCACCCTCCGAAACGGCTTTCTTCAAACCGTCCAGGGTCGTAACGATGCGGTTATACTTCTGCGCCAAGCCGATCTGTGCGTTGGTGGTCGCGTCCTGATTCCGGCTGCAAACCACCAGCATCGGGCAGCGCAGCAGCTTATCCCGCACAATGGCGGCATATTCGCTGCGCTCAACGGGGTCCTCCAGCATCAAATACTGGCCATCCTGCAATTTGGGGCAGATGGGCAAATAGCCGAGCAGGTACACTTCCCGGCAATAATTGCGGAGATGTTTGGCAGTTGCGCCTTCGCTGGCGCAGATAAAAGCCCAAGGTCGTTTCATTTTAGCAATTTCCTTTCATAAAAGCAGAAAGTATACTGTTCTGATTCACTAAAAAATGTAGAGTCGTAAAAGTGAATCAGTTCAGTATACTTTCGTCAGTTTAGACCCCTGCGAGGGCCGTTTTCAGACGTTCGGTGCTGCGCTGAAAGTAGGTGTCCGACATTTCGATGCCGACCGCCTCATAGCCTTCCATGGCAGCGGCCAGCACAGTGGTGCCAGCTCCGGCAAAGGGATCGAGGATGCGCCCGCCCGGTTCGCAGATCTGCACGAGGTCACGCATGAGCTGCAACGGCTTCTCGGTGACATGGATGCGGTTCTGCGCGTTGGGGTAACGATACACCCCCGGCAAGCACCCAACATTCCTGTCCACTGGCATCTTGCCGTTGGAACCCCAGACTACGTATTCCACCTGCTGGCGGAAACGGCCCTTCTGCGGACGGCTGGCAACCTTATCCCAATCCACAATCCCACGCCAGGTCCAGCCTGCCCATTGCAGGGCCAGGATCATACTGGGCAGCTGCCGCCAATCGATGAACACGCAGACCGGCGCACCGGGCTTGGCGGCGCGGCGGGCTTCTTGCAGCCACGAGGCCGTCCAGAACATCCAACTCAGCTGGTCCATCTGGTCAGAATCAAAGTCCGGCAGTGCGCGGTCTCCGCGCACGCTGCTGTACTTTTCACTGGTGGTACGGTTCTTGGTGTTCTGGTTAGCCCCGCCGCTGGCATAGGGCGGGTCGGTGATGATGGCATCGAAGCTGTGCGGCTCAAACTGGCGGACAATCTGCAAGGAGTCTCCATGCAGGATCGCCCAGTGGTCACCGCCGCAGTGTTCGGGCATCTCGAAGTCGGGTTTCAGAATGTTGAGTCTGTTCTGGGTGTTCGTCAAGGGCATCTTCCTTTCGTCTTATCGTTCAATATCTTTTGCTTTCGGCTTCTGCTGCGGGCACACATCCTGCCGATTTTCGCCCAGCGCCAGGTAAATTTTGTCACTGTTCAGAATAAACAAATCAGGGGTCGGATTTCGCAACTCAGTGCCGGGCAGGATGATGGCATCCCCGCAGCAATGCACACTTCCGCTGAGCGTACCGTAAATGTAGGCATCCCCGGAAACTTCGGGCACCCCCTCGCTGTTGAGTTCTTTTGTCAGCTTCGCGTTCCCGCAGATACGGGCATTTCCTGACACATAGCCTTCCAGTACGATGGCATAATCCTGCACGATTGCTTTTCCGCCAACCTCAGCATTGTTGCTGACCAGCGCTGTACCGCGGGCAACGGCCTGGTCTTTCAGCACAGCATTGCCGGAGACCTGTGCGCTTTCGCAGGCAATCGCGTCATTGAAGATCCAGCAAGCGTCCTCTTGTGATAGGTTATCTTCGCTTTCCACAAAACCGCCCAAATCACCAGGTTCGACATCCTCGCCAATATATTCCAAGGCCCGGATGCGATGCCACTTCGGGTTTCTGGGATAGGCAATGTCGGTGATCTCATATTTTTTCTGCTCCATAGCATCATCCCTCTCAACAAGATTTTCTTTGGTGACAATAGAAACAAATCCGAGTTCGACGTTCAGGTCAGCATCGGAACCAAAATGAAGATGCAGGGTGCCGTCCTCCACTTCGATTTCCTGCTCGGCAATGTCTCGGCCCCAATCGGATTGATATTGCTGCTGGGTATAAGTGAGCAGCAGCTGCCGTTCGTCTGCATTCAGTGGTTCGTCAAGATAGACGTTCAAGCAGCCATAGAGATGGCCGTTTTGTTCCTCTACGGTGGGTGTGGCGTACCTGACCTTGCTGCTTAGGGAGTCGATGAATGGATAGGCGGACATAAAATTAAAGCGGCCTTCTCGCGTCTCGGCATCAACGGCAGTTTTGATTTCACTAGCATAGCGTTTCAACCCATCGCTGTCGATATGCTGAGTGATCAGGTCACTGAAGTCGGGGTCAATGTCCGGCTCAAGTCCCAAAAATTCAGCCGCAAGGGTTGAATAGATTTTCATAACAAAACGAGTGTTCGGTGTTTTCGTACTGATCATCTGGCCTCGCTGCGGTCGCGCTTGGTATTCGGCATTTTCGGCTTTTCGGAGATTTCCGTCTCTACATACTCGGAAACAACCTTGAGGGAGGCCTCATAGCTAAGGCAATCCATGACGCGGCTGCGCATTTCTTTCGCCTTATCAGCCTGTCCGCTGTCGCTCAGCAATCGGGATGCGCGGCCCATAATGGCGAAGATATTGCCATCCTGACCGGCCAGCTGCATTTTGGGGCGGCTCGGCGCTTTTTCAGGCTCCGGCACATCGCGTTTCAGTTCAAAGCCGGTGGGCTGCCAGAAATGAACACACAGGCTGCCATCTCCAACATCGACCTCGCGCTGTTCGAAGCCCTCGCCCCAGCCATCGCTGTACTGGCCGGAGATGTAGTCGCAAAGTTTGGCCTGCTCCTCGGCGGTCAATTCCGCATTCGTGTCCACGCAAAGGGAGCCGATCAGTTCGCCGTTCACCTCATCCACGCTGGGAACCGCGCGGACGACCTTGCTGCGGAGGGAATCGTCCTCGTGATAATACTGCATCAGGTCGCCGTTGAAGGAACGGATGTCATCCTGTACGGCTTTTCGGATAATGTCCCGGTAACCGGTCAGTTCCTCGCCGGAGTAAGGGATGCCCTTGGATTCCTTGTAGCTACTGCCAAGGTCGGTGGGATCAGTCGGGAAGAAATCTGCGGACAAAGTAGAATAAAATTTAATCTGCATACACGTTGCCTCGTTTTCCGCCGCACAGGTCATGGTCGATCTGTGCGGCATAATAGTTCTCAATCGTTACTGGTGCATTGTAAAGCGCCGCCAATAAGTATTGCTTGATGTTTCGGATGCGGGGTGGGTTGTCTTTCAGGCAATCCAGAACATACTGGATGTGTGGAGCTTCCAGCCCCAAGAGCCTTGCGCGGACTACCTCGGCAGGCATATCTTCGCTGGAGATGCGGATCGCGGTCCGTTTGGAACAAACCGTGTCCACCATCAATTCCACCAACTCATCCAATCGCATCGTATCCATCGGGTTGTTCTGTGCCAGAATGCTGTACTCGATATTTTCCAGCAGCTGGGCACGGCATTGTGCCCGCTGGTCCGCTGCGCTGATTTGATTCGATACGTTATTGTTCTTTTCGTTATTACTTTCTTTAGTATTTGATTGTGCGGGATTTTCCTGTGCAGGTTTTGCCGTATCCGGCTTTGCCTGTACAGGCTTTTCCCGTTCAGGCTTTTCCGGTGCAGGCTCATCCAAAACGGGCTTTTCCGGTCCAGGTTCCTGGGGCTGCTCAAACACGGTGTATTCCATGCCACGCACCTTGCCGCTTGCATCGCGGACACGGCGGCGGACGATGTACCCCGCAGCTTCCAGTTCCCGCACCGTGGCACAGATGCCGTCTACACCCTCTTTGCAGATGGACGCCAGTCCGCGGGTGGTATAATCCCAGCTGTCCGGCAGGGACAGCATCAAAGATAAAAGGCCCTTCGCTTTAAGCGAAAGAGCCTTGTTGTTTAAGTGATGATTGGACATGATAGTGTAATTACCCGTTTTTTGAATACGAAACACAGCCATTGCGGCACCTCCTATGTACCCCGCGAGGGGGCGAACGATTTCTTGCTTTCATAATGAGTTCTCTCTATCGGCAGGCACCGCGTTCTGCGGCAATCCTTGCCATTAGTTTGCTTTTTGCCATATCTGCATAATCTCCGTTCACGACTTCCGGCGGCAGGTCCAGCACCTTATAACGCTCGGCATACACTTTCTGGATGCACTGGCTGGCCATGCGGCCGCGGGAGTCATTATCCAGCCGCAGCTCTATGGTCGTCACTTCCGGGTGGCGACGCAGAAATTCCTGCAAGGCCAGCGGCTCTTTCTCGGTAGCGGAAATACCGCCGAGAGACAGTCGGTACTTGTCCGCTTTTCCGCCATACAGCGTCATTTCTGCCATGGCATCTATGGCGGCTTCAAACACCGCTACGCAGGTGCTTTCCCCAGCCGGTGGGATGCAAAAACCGCAGCGTTTGTCGCTGCCTTCCTGCTCGATTTTGAACGTCTTGCCGTAATCGTAGACCCCACGCAGGGCAGCGTACTGCGGCACACCTTGCTCATCCAGCCCCAGGAACACACAGTTGTGGTAGCCTGCGCTCTCGTACAGAATCTTCTGCTCGATGCAATACTGGATGACCGGCAGCGAAACACCGCGCCCCAGCAGATACCGGGTGACGCGGTTATTATTCGCCGCTTTCGGCGGCAGCTTAAACGGCAGGCGCTTTTTCTCGACCTGTTCATGCTCCACCGGGATGTAAGTTGGGCTTTCTCCGCACAGCATCTGCACGGCTTCTACGAAGCTGACATTCTCAACGTAGATAAGATAATTCAGTGCTGACCTTCCACCGATATTGTGGCTTTTCCAGTGCCAAACACTGGACTCACCGTTGATTTTGAAGCTGTCGTGCGCCACCAGCTGGTATTCGCCGCGGGCGCTGCTTTTCTCCAGCGCACCGGGGCGGTAACGGCGTAAAAACTCAATGGCCGTCATCCGTTTGGCGGCCGCGATCTGTTCTTTGCGGACCTTCCGCAATTACTCGATGCAGGCCGTGAACTCGCTCATGGACTCGATGGTCTCCCACGGGAACGCTTCGCGGCCGAAGTGCCCGCCGGTGGCCGTGCGGGCGTAAATAGGATTCAGCAGGTTCAGCTGTTTGATGATGCCCGCGGGGGTCAGGTCAAAAGACATCCGCACCGCCATGGCGAGACAGTCATCTTCGCACACTTTGCAGGTGCCGAACGTGTCCACCGACACCATGACCGGCTCGGCCTGGCCGATGGCATACGCCAGTGTAACCTGGCAGCGCTGGGCGATGCGGGCCGCCACAAGGTTTTTGGCGATAAAACGCGCCATGTAAGCACCGCTGCGGTCCACCTTACTGGGGTCTTTGCCGCTGAACGCACCGCCGCCGTGGGGCACAAAGGGGCCGTAAGTGTCCACCATGAGCTTGCGCCCGGTCAGGCCGGTGTCGGCATCTGGGCCACCCTGAATAAAGCGGCCGCTGGGGTTCAGAAGAAGCTCCACATTGTCCGCAGGCATGCCCTTGAACGCCAGCGGAAACAGCTTTTCTCGCAGCATGTCCCGCAGATTTTCCAGGCAGGTTTCGGGGCTGTGCTGCACGGACACGACCACCTTGGTGATGCGCACGGGAATGTCGCCCGCATACTCCATCGTGACCTGGACTTTGCCGTCCGGGCCGATGTCCGGGAATGCATCCGTCAGGCGCAGGACTTCCAGCAACGCGGCAAGTCGCTGGGCTGCCACCACCGGCATCGGCATGTATTCGGGCGTTTCATCGCAGGCATAGCCCACCATGACGCCCTGATCCCCAGCACCGAGGGTGTCATCGTCCTCATCTTCTTCCAGTTCCGGCTCTACCGCCCCGGCAATGTCGGGACTCTGCTCATGGATAAAGCTGTCGATCTGGTACTCCTTGGGGTCATAGCCCACATCCCGCAGGGTGTCGCGGGCAATGTTGAATACATCCGGCATGGCGGTGGTGGTGATCTCGCCCGCCACGATGATGTGCCCGCGGGTCGCCATGACTTCGCAGGCCACACGGCTGGCAGGGTCATACCGCAGACATTCATCCAGGATGGTGTCTGCGATTAGGTCGCACAGCTTGTCCGGGTGGCCGCGCAGGACGGCTTCGGCGGTGTAAAAGCGCGGAGTCATATCTTTGGTTTCAGGTTCAAAGGTAGTTCTCATGGTCTTTTTTCTCCTTGGTTCGATTATTTTTGAGCTCATTTATATCGAGCCCTCTTTTCATCATGGCATCGTATTCCTCTGGTGTAACATGCGCTGTACAAAGACGTCCACCTAACATAAAGAATATTTGTGGGTTGTGGAAGAGCTTCTCGTACTGCTTAATTTGCGGTGGAGTCAGGTCTGTGAAATCTTCGTACCCAAGCCCGCAGATGAAAAAGGTGCCGCGGATGACATCATACTCTCCCTGCGTGCGATTCAATGGCAGGCCCAACGCAACGCCATCATCGTTGCAAACCAAGCAGGCATTGTCTCTCCAGGGGTAAATAGCCTGAATTGTACCGCCTACGATTTTCTGCTCAGCCTGTAAGGTGTGCTCGATGTCAGCTTCGCGGGGATACTTGCCCGGCTCAACAATCAGAACTTTCATTCTTCATTTTCCTCGTCTTTGGTATCCTCGTCCAAATCGACAAGGAAACTGGGGCTGCGGCGCTTGATCATAACGAAAACAATACCGGCTGCGGAGACCAGTGCCGTGATGACGATTGCCAGCAGCGGAAAGCCGTCCTGTGTTTTGGGAATCGTGGGTGTGGGTGCAGGCGTGGGTACCGGAGTCGGCTGCGGTGAGGGTTTTGGCGTTTCCGGGGTCGGATTCGGTGTGGGTCCGGGTGTCGGAGCGGGCTTGGCCTTGTCAATCATCGTGATGAGTCGTTTGTCGGTGCGCGTCCATTCGTCGTCCGATTTTTCGCGTACATACAGCAAAATGCCATCGTTTTCAGACACAACCTTGAACTGCACGGAGCTGGTGATTTCAAAGCCATCAGGTGCGGCATCTTCGGTCAGGGTGTAGATGTTCTCGGTTTCTTCATCCGACAATTTAATGGTTTCGTCAGAAATCGGAACCCGGTGGGTCTTGTAATCCGTCACCCAAGTGTCGATGACCGTGCCATCTTCTGTGCGGATTGTCAGGGTGGCACCAGGCAGCAGGTTTCCGCTGACATCGGTTTTGTCGATGTCCAGCGCCGGGGCATCTTTCATGACCACAGTGCTATCGTCCAGCTTTTCCCAGGTATCGCTGGATTTTGCAAACACGTCATTCTTCTGTTCGCTGTCAGTCTGCGTCAGTTTAAAGGTAATGCTTTCGGCTTCGGCGTAAGTGTCCGGGGCACGGCGCTCGGTCAGGGTATACTCCTTTTCGAGTTCCAGCCCGCGTACGGTGTGGGGCGTTTTGGCGGAGGTCCAGCCAGCCACCACGTTGCCCTCGGCATCCGTAATTTCCAGCTGGGCACCGGGCAGTTCCTTGCCATTGATGATGTCCTGTTTAGAAATATCCACGGTGGTGCGCAGATTGGTGGTGGTTCCGGCAACGACTTGCCAGGCCACTTGCTGACCTTCGTAGGTAAACTCGACCTCGATAGGGGTGCTGTCCAACAAATACCCTGCCGGGGCCGTAATCTCTACAATCTGGTAGCGGCCGCTGTTCTCGCGGCTGGTGCTTCGCGGGCCTGCCGGGTCAAGATAGTATTCGCCGCGAATCGGCACATCCACATCAAACCAGGTGAAGCCGTTTTCGTCTGTGGGATTGCTTGTGGCCAGCTTGGTCCTGGCATCCACCAGTTTCGTGCTGTCTGCCGCGTAGATGTCATCTACCGTGTACAGTTCATACACGGCACCCGGCAGATAAACCAGCGCTTCACGGTCTTTTTTGTAAACACCAACGCCAATTTTCCCGACCGTATCACCGGGCTTTTCGGGTACGGGCAGTACACGGGCGTTCTCGAACACAAGGATCTGCCCATCTTTATGGGCATCCGAAGCGTCCTTGACATTGACGATGCTGTAGGAACAATCCTTGTCACCGTCCTGCTCATGGCTGACAATGGTTTTCGCCAACACAATGTCATTTTTCTGGTTATCCCAGCCGAATTCTACTGTATAACTCTGCTGGGTCAGCACAAAACCATACGGGGCCTGCACTTCGGTAATGGTGTACTTACCCAGGGGCAGGGTCACTGTGACCTCGCCTTTGGTGCCGTCATGACTGACCGTGAGGAAATTGTAGGTTGCTTGGGTTCTGCTGGGGCTGAATTTCACCTCATCCACCTGACCATCTTCGCCGGTGGTGACGGTCGCCACAAGGTCGCCGTCCTTGTACCAGTAAGTGCCCTGACAATCGGGTGTGGCAACATCGCCGTCCGCGTGGATCTCGTACACCGCACCCGCAAGGGTGTCCTGGGTGTAGATGAACTGGCCGTTCTGGTAGTCGGTTAGGACATTGCCCAGTTTTCGGATCGTGAGCTGGCCCAAGGTTTCGCGGTTGAAATACTTTTCTTCCACGATGTACTCGTCCATGTCATCCGTGGCGTTGCCGACCACTTGCCAGACACGATCGCTCTTGATCTCAAACTCCACCGAATAGGCTGGATCGTTATAGTAGCCCTCCGGCCCCTGCAATTCCTCGATGAGATAACGGCCCAGGGGCAGCTTTTCGGGCGTTTTCATAAGGCCGTCCGCGTCCGTGTAGAACACATCCGTTTTCTTAGTGGCGCTACCGCTGGCGGGGTCGATCATGGAAATGCGGGTCTTGCTGCCGTTCTCGTCCAGCTTGTACAGCGCAAAGGCCGTGTTGGCGGTTTTTACTGCTTTGCCGGTTTCGAGATCGGTTTTGATGAGCTGCAAATAACCTTCCAGTTCCTCATCCAGCACATTAAAGGTCATGTAGTTGTCGGTTGGCGTGGTGACGCTGCCTGCGGGAACAGTAAAACGGCTTTGCGGGCTGTTGGCATCCACCGTTACAATGAACGGGTCGCACTGAAACACATCCTTAGGGATGCTGGTTTCGACCACGAGGTACTGGCCATAGGGCAGGCCCTCCACGCGGAAGATGCCCTCATCGTTGGTGAACATTTCTCCCAGCCTGT
>ERZ1034913.1083-NODE-1083-length-17786-cov-8.944617_pt1 | contig 17786 bp, 44 predicted proteins | sample MGYA00520697_ERZ1034913 | MGnify/ENA primary metagenome ERZ1034913 (study PRJEB33766, sample SAMN09781786) | gut metagenome | biome: gut microbiome | host: Homo sapiens | place: Madagascar | study: EMG produced TPA metagenomics assembly of the PRJNA485056 data...
TGATAATTTTCCTTCAAGATTAAGAGAACTTAGAACTTCTAATAATCTTACGTTGGAGGAACTTGGTAAAAAAGTCGGTTCTACAAGAGGAACAATTGGAAATTATGAAAACGGAAATAAAAAGCCGAGCCTTGATACGCTTATTAAGCTCGCTGATTATTTTAATGTTTCTATTGATTATCTTGTTGGTCGTACAGATGATCCACAATTATATCACTTACACAAAAAAGAGGACTAATTTTAGTCCTCTTTGTAAATGCAACAATTCATTTCTAGTCTCTGACTTTTGTATATTTATCGTTTTTTATATCTTCTACAATTGGATGAAAGTCGAATTTCAACCTACTAATGGTAAAATTCCAAAGCCACCATCAATAATGTCAATTGCATATTCCAATGATTTCGCTTCACAATTATCCCAGTTACTTAATCCATCCCAATCATCTAAGATAATTACCGCTCTACAAATATCTTTTGTTTTAAACTTCTTAAAATAATCATGACATTTATTTTTCATTTGATAAGATAATTCTTTTCCAGAAAATTCAGGAAGTGGCTTTTTAAACATTTCATGTAATTTATCCATAATATCATAGACACTAAATTTATTTCTCTCTACAAGATAAGATCCTTCTTCATAATCATAATCTTCATTTACGTCTTTACTAATTCTTGAAATCCAAAAATCATTTGTGTCCATACAGACATACACACCAACAAATTTATCATCTTCTTTAGTTGGATATGAGTCAATTTCATTCTTTTTTATCATTTCATCAACCAACTTTATTACATTATAATATCTTGCAAATTTCATAATTATCTCCTTTCATTCACACTCTGCCAACATTTTCTTAACTCTATCAATCTCTTCCTGGCTATGAGGTGTTCCACCTGCATTCATATCAATATACCATTGCAATACTTCTTTTTCTGTTTTAAGATCATTTACATTCAGCTTTAAAGTATGCCTGTTCAATATTGCTAAATCTTCATACTCTTTAAAATATGAACCAAATACCATAATCTTATTATTAATAAATCTACAAACGGCAGTTAATCTTTGCAATCCATCAACACATACAAATTCATTATAATTTCCGTCTGGAACATTCCAGTGCCAAGATGGACAATTAAAATATATTATATTTCCAGATTTCCCACCTTTAAGAAAAAATTCTAACCATGCGATTTGTTGTTCTTCTGTCCATACGTGACCTCTCTGAAAGTCTGGATTGAGTTGCAAGTTCATATCTTCCTGCATTTCCTTAATCCATCGTGGTATTCTGCTAATATTTATATCACATTGATAACTTCCATCTCTTGTAAATTGTGGTATGTCTTTAAATTTTGTATACTTCATAATATTTTCCTTTTACTTTTATAAGACTCTTTCTGATTTTAAAGTTGTTTCAATCGCAATAGCGGTACACCCAATAACATTTGCTATCTCTTCAAACGATTTGCCATCTTTATACATCTTCTTAATATTTTCAATATCATTATAAGCAAACCAATTTCTCAATTATATCCCTTACTTAGTTATTTTGGCAATTCATCCAAATTATTTCTTTCCATAAAATCATGGATATTTTCACAACATGGAGTATGTAACAGATATTCATTTTTAGTTCTTGTATCTAAGTTATTTTTATAAATATAACAGTCTTTGCATTCATGTGTCTCGCAATATCTAACTGCATATCTCCATCTATCCATATTAATCACCTCACTTGAAATCAGTCTTTCATCTAATCATAATCATATTCGTTATAATCACAGTCTACACAAAAAGTACAACTTATTCCATCACCATAATTTGTAACTAAAATACCACCACACTTAGGACATTTTCCAGCTTCTGGGTTACTATATAAATCTTCTGTGAATGTTTCACTTCTTCCTAATTTGATTTCACTTTTCTTTTTATGCTTCATAAACTAAACCCTCTTTGTCATTTCATTTATATTATCACACTATCTCTAAATATTTTATAGGAACTTCTTTCGTTAACCAAATTCCATTCTCAGATAGATAAAATTTATATCCATCTCGATACATTTGTCCACTATTAATACGATATACAACTTCTTTCCCATGCCTTTTTCCAACATTTTCAGCAGTTTTTATATCTTTAGACAAATGTACATATAGTCTACTCTTAGGAATTAAACCATCCTGATTAATAGATTTTACATACTTTTCTCCTGTTCCATGATATAAATATTCTGACGGTTCTTTTTCTTTTAATTCTACATCTACGTTAACGGAATGTCCTTGATTTGCACGAATAAGCGATTTATCGTCATTGAAAGAATAACGCTGCTTACTATCAGTTCTCACAATTTGTTCTAAAATATCCATGTTGAATCCTGGATTATTTTTTCAATACCACAAATCAAATCGTTTACACTCGCCCATCCATGTTCATCTAAAGTGATTCCAATTACTTCTGGCTTATGCCGTAAAATAAGACTCATATATCTACTCAAATTTGTTAAAATCATATAATCACATCCAATTATTCATCTTCGTATTCAACCAACGGTTCTTCTACTTTATTCATAATAATATCATCCTATCCTTTCTAACATCTTTTCTACTTTATCAAATTGCTCTTCAACATAATGAAAACAATCTTTCAATTACAACACTACCCATAGATTTCTACCATAATATTCTTTTCTTATATGAGGAATATCATTGTCAATTTTCGATAACTCAATCTTTTCAAAAGTTACATTTTTGCAGCCATCCATAGTTCTGTTTCCAAATCTATTTTTAGTACATACAATTCCATTTGATGATTCCTCAACCATAACAAAAGTCGTTTCTCGTAAATGTTTGATTTTTTGTGTTTCTTCATACGTCATATTATTCACATCCTTTACAATGAAAGCAATTTTTCATTATGCTAATCTTATTCCGTTTTTTGCTTGATACTCAGCCCAGCATTTATTAAACCTATTAGGATTTATTTCTTTGCTTCTAAGAAATCTTGCATATTTTCTTTTCAATGGCTGCATTTCTTTTTTGTACACATCTTGATTAACCCAATTCCAAATATCCATATATGCCATGTCATATTTTACACCATGTTCAGGTTTCCATTCAAAAACATCTGCACATATAATATTGACTTTTTCGTTGAAATCGAGTTGTGATGCAACCATATCAATGACTTCTTGGTTCTTTTCTATCACAGTAATACTTTTTACCTCTGGCTTATCTTGAATTGCCATGATAATCATTCCAATTCCAAGACCACCAATAATAATATCTCCATACGCTTTAATGCAGAATTCCTCATTTGTCTTTTTCTCCATATTTGTGTCTGACATAACACATTCTCCATTGTGTGTTAATCTAATATATGTCCCTGGCATAATACCATCTAACATTGCTCTGAAATTACCTTGTTCTATTTCAAACTTCTCTAATTTCCAACCGTTATTTTCTCTTTCTTCTAGTAGCTCTGACATGTTTTTATACATTTAAATCACCAACCTTCTCTTGAAACCGTCATTTTAACTATACAGTTTTATTTTGTTTCTTACCATACAAAATACTTTCACAGGTATTTGTAAAACTATACCCGAAGTATTCATCATTTAACAACTGAAAAATGTCATAATCAACACTTTCCGCTTTTATAAGAAAATTAATTGTAAACGAATAATCTTCTTGTAACCATATGTTTAAATCTTTATCAGAAATCGTATATATAACAATGTCTCTACTGGAATCTCTACATTGATAATCCATAAAAGAATATTTATCTTCAATATATTCTTTCAGTTTTAATAATGCGAAACTTTGTTTTATACAAATCTCATAACCTTTATCAGTAGGAATTTTAGATGTCACATTTCTATATTTATTTAGCCTTACATTGATTTCCGATAATATTTTCCGCTTTAACTTTTTAACTTTTTCAATTCTAATAATTTCATCAGATATTTTTTCGTACATTTAATCACTTCCTCCCACCATTATAGTTTTTAGTTCCTTTTACCTTAGACTTGAAAGTTAAATTTCATCTTGACATGGTTCTGGAAATTCAGACCAAAATAATACCTTCCATACCGATATTCTATCATTCCAACACCATGTAGGGATTTTCTTCCTTCCTTTTTCATCATAGGTCATTACGAAAGTTCGTCTTCCATTTATATTTCCTAACCCATTATATTCACAAGTAACCAAATATTGCTTATAAAAATCACATTTTGCTGGTGGGGTATCTGCACTTATCCATTTAATCATTTTTATATCCTTTCTTAATGTATAACCCATCTTCTATAATAATATTTTTTGTTATATCTACTTCTATCAACCCAACAGTGGGAGATACATAATCAAAAGTTTCTTTCTCATAATGTTGATATACTTCCTTTTCTGCTTTATCCTTATTTTCACTAACAATTAATCCAGTTTTGTAATACCACTTATCATTATTGCTATCAAAAAGAGAAATACTATATTTAAATACTTTCATTTTTACTTATTATCCTTTCCTTATCTTAAAATTTAGATTTTATCTGCTATTTCCAAATCTACTATATGAAAATATGCATCCCATTTTATAATTTTTCTATCATATTTATCCTTTAAAGTATCTTTAATCTCTTTAGCAGTACCATGTGCAATGGTTTTACCATTTTCTTTTACGGTAATATTCGCTGCTGTTAAGTGTGAATTTTCTATTTCATCGTTATAAAAATATTCTAATGCACCACCTAGATAATTAAGTTCTGACACATTTAATCTCCTTTCATTTTTCATTTGAAAACTTGGTTTCTTCGTCAATCTTCTATAGAACATATTCCTATGCACTGAGGAACATCATAGATTTTATCGCCTATACACTTAGTACAAACATATCTTGTTTCTTTCCAATCAATTCGATTATCCTTTCCAAAATCTTCGCCAATACTTAAATCTTCGTAAGAAATAAATCCATTCCAATTAATCACAATTGCATTAAACATATCCTCTTTTGAATTAAATATTTTCATTTCACTCATCGCATCTGCGAGACTACCTCTATGCGGTCTATATTTAATCATAAAATCACCTCATAAAACTAAACTTCATCTGGTAGATAATGTCCTTCAATATGATAATCTCCATTTTCCATATTGAGATCTGTATTTTCTTTGACCCACTCAATCAATTTATTAGGCGATGGGAAATTAATCGCCACTGAAAAATCTTGGCACAATGGTAATTCTTCACCAGAATAATCTTTATTTTCCACAATATTACTCAATCCATATTTAGTTTCATTTAATACAATAAAATATCTCCAACTATGTTTCATAATATCACCTCATAAAACTATTCTTTCAATACAACTGTTCCATAACAAACTAAATCGTCTACATTTACCCCTAGTACATTCGCTATTTTTTCTACAATAAATGCATTTGCTATACCAAGAGTAGAATTAATTGTTTCATATTTTTAATATTATTCCAAAATGTATCTATTAAAAACTTAACCTTATTTAAAATCAGATTCTACCATTTTCCATTCTTTTTTAAATAGTTTTGCAAATTAATTAATTCAATAGTTGCAATTCTTATTTTCTCGTTTTCTTCTAAGTCGTTTCGTGCAATCTCTGCCAACCCTTCTGGAATAAATTCATCTAAGCCAACATAAATTTGAGTCATATAACTTAAAAATTCCTCCCATTTATGTTGTTCTTTCAAATTCAAAGCTTTCAAATACATTGTTCTCATAATAGATACACATCCTTTCTTATTATATATTTAATATGATTATACCATATTGCAACTGTCAGCTCCATATCATTTCATCATTAACCTAAATTTTCCATTTCCACTTTTCTTCACAGCTCGCCATGTCATTTTATTCTTAACAATTACCTTTCCTTTAACCCTTTTGAATGTTCTTTTCGGAATCAAAAATACATTATTTCCTAGATATATAGTTCTTATTCTCTTTGACTTAAAAGCTTTTCTTTTTACTCCGATAATTCTTACATTATATCCGTCCACAATCACCTTATCGGGTACTCTAACTATTCTCTGATTCCTTACAGGCTTGATATAAATAGCCGTATCAGGGTCATACATTTCTATATATCCATACTTTGTTTTAATTCCCTGCTGCGCAGCCTGTGTAGGTACTCTGAATCCAATCAATAAGCATCCAATCATTAACCATGTAATCAACTTTTTCATCGTTTTATTCCTTTCCTTGTATAAAAATAAGAGGTATGTTTCACCTCTTATATTCTCTATATATAATTTGAAATCCAAATTCAGTTCTTTCTATATCTATTATTCAGTTTTTCCATTACTTCTGGAATATCAGTGATATAACCTTTCCAGATAATTTTGATAGGGTCATTATAAATTATCATTTGCCCGTCAATATTCATTGACACTATATTCCCATCATATTGCTTCATCGAAGAAAGTAAGAATTTTACATTATAATATTGTAAGATTCCTACACTTATATCATCCCATTCTCCCCACTCAAATATTTTTATTCCACAAAATTCTTCTACATTCATCACTTATTCTCCTATTATTCTGTATTTCTTAGTCATCTCTAACTTCTTTCTTAACTCATTTACTTCCTTTTTTAATTCATTATTTTGTACTATAATATCTTCCAACCAACCATTTGTTTCTCTAATCACATCTTTTTCATATAATAAAATATCCCATATAGATGTTCTTTTCATATGATCTGTCATTTCAAAATATTTATCTATTAACTCATTAAAAATGAGATGTGTTGCTTCACTCCCTTCTAAACGATTCAGGGCATCTTTACACAATTCTTTGAAAAATCTAAAAGGTTTCATTCTTTCTCACCTGCCTTTTCTACCATTCATCGTCATACTCATTAAATTCACATTGAAAAGTTCCATCACAAGTATAGATATCATCTACTTTTTCTAATTTATTCTGTTCCAATAAATAATTTTCTTCCAATAAACTATCAGCTAATTCTTTTAAAATTTCATCATAATCACTCACTGTCTTACATTCTGAAATTTCATTTAAAACTCCCGCTCTATCTGTATATTTTACTAACCAGTTTGCATAAGTAGATAAATCGTTGGCAAAACCAGAAAGATAATGAGTATTATCATATACATCGCCATCATTATACCACTTGTATACCAATCCACTAACTGCCGTTACAATCTGTGTAGCTTTTGTTTCACCTTGTCCAATATCTGGTAAATACTTTTTACTTATATTATTAAACTTATTAAAATAATCCCAATCTATTCTCATAATAATTCTCCTCTCAATTCTATATATGTATTATATCAAATAAGCAAACCATTTTCTATAGCAGAAATGATTTGCTTGAAATGCGGTTTTCATCTGTTGTTTACCAAATCAAAAATTTCGTTCCAATCATCGTGTTCGTTTAGTTTTTCTTGCGGAACTAATAGCTCGTATTTATTTTCGATTTCTTCTTTTGTTCCATATCCATTAAAGCTAGGACAACTACCTATTTCAAATTCGTTATGTTTTTCTATCTGTCTAAAGATAATAATTATATCTTTCCCAGACTTCGCCATATGGGTTGCAAAACTATCAATCTGGATAATTGATTTATTTTCTTTATTTACATAAATATCTCCAAGTTTCATATTCCACCTCCTGTTAAAATGTGCTTTTCATCCGTTTTTAAATCTTTATCTCCATCTATATTTCAACGAAATATCGATTGATAATACTTTCAGGAATTGCTAATATTCTTCCGTCACTTTTTAATTTATATAAGTTATCTCTAATTAACCTCTTACGAATTAGAATAACTGTGGCTTTTGGTGAAATTTCATATAATGAGCCATCCCATTGATACCCATTTTGACTACAACCATTTAAAATATATTGTTTTCCCATTTTTTCTGTTCTCCCAAATTATAATTACCATTCCATTGATGCATCTATTTCCAATAATTTTCTGTCTTCCTCCATAACACCATAATTAGGACGGTTGTATCTGTACCCGTGTTCATCCTTATACTTTTCAAGTGCTGCAAACATATCTCGTTCTAACTGGGAAGCCCAGTTATCCGAATTCCAATTTACGTTCACATTCCAGTCTGTATATCCATCTGATTCCCATTCAATGTTTTTAATACAAACAAAATAATCAATAACGGGTGTTTTATTACCAGAACACGGAATACGAGATACCTGTTCTTCGGTTAGAATATTTAATTCTATATCTATATATCCAAATTCCAAAACCGCAACCCCTATGTACCTTTCTCCATATTCTTCCATATTCTCCATCCAATTTTTACGAAGATCGTCAATTAAATTTTCAACTCCGTTTAAAAAGAATTTATATTCTTTAAATTTCTTTGCCTCTTCAATAGTCATATATTCACAATCCTCCTTTTGAAATTTCCGTTTCAATCTTAATCTTCTTTTAATACATTCTGTAGAGCAATGATAATTCTCAATGCTTTTTCTTTCTTCAAAATTTACCTACCAATCATTAATAAATTCCTGAACCTTTTCTATTGTATTCTCTTCTGGATTATCGTAGAAGTTTTCTGAATATTCTTTATTGTACCAAACTTCAAATTCTCCTGTGCCATCATTATAGAATACTGTCAGATTCTTTTCTGCTGCCCCTGTAAATTCATCTGTAATATTCTTTCTCATACTATGTACCTCTGATTATTGAAATCGCTGTTTCAACCTTCTAATTTATAATAGCAACCGCATTCTTCTTTAATAGCTTCTTCCTCACTCATACAAACTTCTAATAAGCTTTCTTTATACTCATAGTTTATATTCTCCTTTTAATCTATTGAATCTCTTGTTTCAATCTCTAAGCTCTTGTATAATCGGGCATTACATTTTCTCCTCTGAATTTATAAAAAAAGACTTCCTGTTAAAAACTGTTCATCAGTAAAACAATAATATTTATGTTCTAATGGGTTTTCTTTTCTAACCTCTCTCAATTTATAATCATCAAAGAATCTTATTTCATCGTCATTTTTAAAGATTGCATAACAGCCAAAAGGAAGATATGTTCCATCTTTAAATTCAATCTCAGTGTCTGTTACGTGAAAAACTTCGTAACTCTTTCCATTTACTAAAATAGTCGAGCAATTAGCATAATATCCAGCCCATGCAAAAGCATTGACTTCATTATCGGATATAATATGTTTATTTCTATTTCTTTCTCTATATTCTAACATAAATATTTCCCTCTCTTCTAAATGTCAATTCCCATTCACTTCCGCAAAATGTAGTGTGTCTAAACATAACACATTGACCTTCTTTCCATGAATCATATTCTCTAATTATGTTTAATACAAATTCTTTGTTCATATTATTAATACTCCTTTCCTTATAAAATATCTCTTTCATTTAGTTCTTTCTTTATACTTCTATGCATCTAACCGACCATTCGGGATATTCATTTAATATACATTCAATCTGCTTATCGTTCTTTAATTCATCACACCAAAACATTACATGTCCGATCTCGTTTACGATTGCTCTTCTATACATTTAAATTACCTCCATTTTTCAAATTTCCTCATTATTCATTTCTACCTTTCGTTTTTCTTCCTGTTCTTTCTCTTTTGCTTTTTCATGAAAGTAATTAACAACAAATTCAGATGCACCTTTTTGTTTACTTCTTCTTGCAATACGTTCATACATATTCAAATCTTTCCATCTAGGTTTATTTTTCTTCGGCATTTTTTATCTCCCTTCTAATATCTTGCAATAACGATTCGCAACTTCTTTCATCTGTTCTTTTGTGATATGTCTGAATTCTCAACACCAATCAATCCTGTTACATATCTAATCTTCTCCAATTAAAACAGGTGGCACTCTATATCAAGTACCACCTATAAAATTATTGTTCTATATATTGCCATCCAGCAATAAATTCAAACGCTTCATTGTAATATAACGGGTTCAAATCCTTATAAGAACTACAACCAAACTTTTCTTTTAAAGCGTTCCATAAATTAATGAAATAGCTTTTGGAATTATATTTATATTTCGTTCCATGCGCTCCGCCAAGAAGTTTGTTGATTCTATCTTTCGCTGCCTTATATAACTTCTGTTGCTGTCTAGTGGATAACGTCATGTTTTCTACTACTTTATTAAGCATTTCCGTTTGTTCTCCAAGAAGATCTTCCATCACATTAATCTGTACTGTCTGCCCTTCTAATTGTTTCTTAATAGAATCCCTAAAGGCATTAAAATCAATTCCAACGATGGAAGTATTTGTTTCTTTAATCATTTCATATTTTCCAGTTTTGCGGATCGTCGGAAGAACTTCTGTTGTAACCCATAATCTGAACGGTTTTGCAATAGGCTTTCTACTTCTTAAAACTAAGGCATAAAATCCAGATTCACTAATAACATTAGTATTTCCACCTTTCAACCCTAAGTTTAACTTAGCCTTTTCATAATCCTCCAAACCCTTCATGGCTATGGTTGGGTTTGTATGTTCCAATATTTTACATACATCAGCCGCAATAAACCAAGGTTCATTGTCAATTAAAACCATTCTGATTTTTCCAAAAGTTTCATTTTCAAATACTTGCAATTCATTTCTTTTCATTGTTTATTCCTCCTGTTTTGCTATAAAAGATACTTTCATCTGTTATTCATTAAATATTTCCGCTATCAATTCATCTGGAATAACATCAACAAGCAATTCCTGGGCTATCCAGTTTGTCTTACACTTATTATTTGCTACCGCATAGGCAACTACATTACGCACCAAAACTTCAAACTGTTCTGTATTTTTCATATTTTTCAACACTTTTCTAATATCACATGAGTATCTTGCAAATTCCATATCGTCCATAATTATTTAATCCTTTCTTTCAAAATAGCTATATACCTTCTATATTACCAAAATATGTAAACACATTTAACAACGCTTTATATTTCCGTGGATGATTCATAATCTCTATGATTTCTTTTTCCAATCCATCTGTATCTCTAATTAATTCTTCATGTGTCAATTTGAATCCATACAAGTTTGGAATATTATTTTTCTCATATGTTTCCATAATCTGTTTTCTAATATTCTTTGTTATATTAATAGCTGCATTTCTCTGTAAATTTTCTTTTCCCATCGTTACAACCTTTCTATCCGAAAAAATCATCGAATCTATCAATTCTAATACCTAAACGTCTTTTGCTTATCAATTTACGTTTCCATAAATCTTCCACCCTGTCATAATAACTATTCTCCATAACAGGCTTTTCTTCCTTTTCTAATTCTTTAAGGTATACGTTTATACCTTTGTTCATTAGAATTTGTCTATCGTCTTGCATGGCTTTTCAAATTCCTTCTCCGTAGAGCCACCATTTCTTAGTCACGATAAGCTTTAAACCAAACAAAATCATTGGTAAACAAATTACCCATGCTCTTATATCTTTTCCTGCGTAGCATCCAATGTAAGACATTAAACAAACTATAGACAGTCCTAAGAACTTTTGTGTAAGAGACACTAATAGTTCTTCCTTTGTGATTTTCCGTTCTTTCTTTCCATCAATTACTTTGAATTCCCTCTTCTCTTTAGTTTCCGTTACCTGAATCTTCCTTGCTGTATTTTTCATGATATAATCCTCTCTTTCTTTTAAATTTAATAAGGACTATGTTTCCTTTGCGGATACGGCTGCCCCGACATAGCCCGATGTGTTATTATTTACCCATTAATGATGGCATAAATGATAATTCCTATAATTAAATAAAATAAACAAAAACCAACGATGTATCCCATTGCTTTCACCTGCTTTCTTTTATATGTGTATTCTCTTGTATCATTAGGCTGCATTTAATAAAGTATTAATTCTGCTAATTATTTTTTCTTTATCTGATATGATAACTGGTAAAATCAAATAAGAATAACATCCGTCATATATCATTATAGGTGTTATATTATTTAGAATTCCTATATTCATATACTCTGAATCAATTTTAGAACATAAGTCTTTAATGAATCGTGGATTAAATCCAATTATGATTTCATCATCTGATATATTTCCTTTCATCATTGAAATTTTATCAACTGATTCTTCCGTATTGGATCTTATATAAGAAATTGCATTATTTTCAACAAATTCTATACACATTGGATGATAGTCGTCAAATAACAAAACATTATATTCTGCTGATTCCTTTAATTCCTTTGTGTTAATATCAGCAAACATTAAATCTGATTTTTCAAGAATAATATTATCAACATTAAAATATTGCCCATCAATGTTTCTAACAATCATCATGAAATCATTTCCACTAATATACGTTTTCTTCCCCGTAGTAGATACATAGACAATATTTTGATCGTCCTTTGATTCCTTTGCTATGCAATTTTTTAATTTGATCCAGAAAGTACGGTTTAAGTTGATTTCTTTTAATTCTAAATCATTATTAAATTTTCCAAGACTACCAGACGGATTACACATTCCAAGTCTATGTCCATCAAGTGCCGTAATACGATTTTTTCCTGAATTAAAATTGTAACAACACAACATTCGTTTATTATCATCTGATTCTTCTAAATATACAGATAATTTATTCATGATTTCCGTAAATGCTGTATAATTAGACACAAAGAAAATATCTTTTACTTCGTCCATACCCATTAAATAAAAATTTTCCGCATCCCACGTTGATACAAAAGTAATTATTTTCTTCCCTGTACTAATTAATACCTTTTGATCTTCTTTGTTATATGTAACAGTAATATTATCAGCTTTTAATTTTGAGATTTTCTTTAACATATCTAATGAGATACAAAAAGAATCATTTCCCGTCATATCAACATCTTTATAAATATGCAATTCTTCATCGCAATTTGTTGCAATAAATGCAAGCTGGTTATTTTCTTGTTTAACAAGTACCGTTTCCAATATTGAAAGACTTGGTTTTTTAGGAATTGATTTTTCAATCTTCTTTATAACATCTTTCATTTCTTTCATATCAATTTTAAATTCCATCATTTCATATTTCTCCTTTATGTATATTTATGTATATTTATTCTCTAATCATTAATATATTTAACTACATTTTTTATTTTGCAATTATATGTTTTACAAATTTTTTCAACTGTTGTTAATGATACCGCTTCACCTTTTCCAAATTTTGCTAATGTTGCATTAGATATTCCAACATCATTCTTAAATTTCATTTTTGAAATTCCATGCCGTTCTAACATTTTGAATAACGGTCTATAAGATAACATTTTTATTCACATCTCCAAAAATTTCCATCAAAAAAAGGAAGCCTTATAATTGACTTCCTTCAGTAGTTCTTTGTTATTCTGTTACATTCCATAGAAAATACTTTCTTTCCTATGTCTATCTCTTTCAAAATCTTCCTGTACATAATCCCATCTTATAGCGTTCTCTATAGCGTTTAATTCGTCCATAGACAGCTTTTTGTTTCTGTTCCATATGTATATAGGGTCTACTTTAAAACATATGTATTCAAGCGGTAGATCGTATTTTTCCGCTAACAACTTATAAAATTGCTGTTTGTTCATGGTTTCTTCTCCTGTCATTCTGTTAATTCTTCTATAGCTTCGCACAATCTCAACATTGCAGCTTTTACTATACTATCTCCTTTAAGTTGTGACAACTCATTGTACAACGTTGTTTCTACTTCTTCTCTGCTTTCTTCATCGTCATAACCATCTGAAAGACAATCAACTATTCTCTTTGCTAATTCCGCACTATTCATGTTTATTTCCTCCTGTTAAAATGTGAATTTCAATTCCACGATTTCCTTAATTTATCCATGTTTAAACGATTCTTTACAATTAATGTTTCATCGTTATAAATAACCTGTAATTCCTTCAAAAGTGGTTTATACTCTTCTTCTGTAGCCTTTACAGTATCCCAATAATAGTGTAAACTTGCTTCACTATGTTGTCCAACATGGACATAACAAAGAATATTTCCATAATTTACTATTGCTTCTGGAATAAAAGCAATGATTTCTTTTGTCTTTTTATCTTTTCTGAATATCACATCCATTTTACAACCCTTCTTTTATTTCCTTGTATGCCTCTTCTAACGTGCAACACAACGCTTGTGCGACTACCAAGCACCTAGCCGTCATATCCTGTACAACGGCTTTCTGATTGTCTTTAGGTACGTTCTGGAGCGTTTTGTCACGTTCCATTAAGTTTCTCACTGTATTAGCCATGAGAAATTTTCCGTCAACTGCTAACGCTGCGATTAAGTTTTCCATATTTTAACACTCACCTTTCTGTACAATCTCAAAATCAATAATGTCAAATATTACCTTTAATTCTTTCCAAGTAAAGAACCCTATGTTTTGTTCTCCTAAGTACAAACAATATTTTCCATTTTCATCAAGCCAATACATTCCAACTTCTTCTCCTGCCTTATTCAGAAGAAAGCCCGAAATATATTTTCTTGCATCATACACTAAACCATTTTTATTAAAAATCATAGTTAGTATGATTTTATTTCCTACTTTCTGAAAGCCTCCGCTCATTACGATGTGATTGTTCTCATAAAATATTAATTCCTGTGTGGTTAAATGAAATCCTGTACAAGAGCATGTAAGCTTCTTAAAAGTCCTGTCTTTATTTTCCACGATGCTTTCTAACTGCTCCATAGTTCCCCATGCTTCACCCTTTGTCAACTGTAATAATGTTTCAATAATCATAGTTCTTTATCCTCCTATATAAATATTCTCTTAATGATTTATAGGCACTAAAAAACACACAAGACAATTTCTTGTGTGCTATGTTACTACCTATAAAATTTTTGATAATTGCATGATATGCGCCTGTGTTAAGTGATCCATTAATATATCACCTTCATTGTTTAATAGTTCCCATTCATTTTCCAGTGTAGAATTAAAACCATCAAACATATTTTCAATGTAATAGCCTTTACTTTCCAATACTCTAACTGCTTGCTTTGTCTCGTCAAACATATGTATTACCTCCTTTTGTTCCTGCACTAAGCTCTGTATTTATACGGGCTTGCAACCGTTTACCGTAAAGATAAGCTACATTATAGTGACATTGAAACGGTACTCTTTTTTTGCAGTAGTCTTGCACCAAGACTTGACGAATATTTAGACACGTTAACGGCTTTCGTGTTTCCTGTATAACAAACTATTTAGTTATGTTTCATAACTGTTTAGTTATCTTTTATGCTGATAATATCACAACGCATTTTTTCTGTCAATACTTTTCCATTATATTTTATAACTATTTAGTTATGTTATGCCGTAAAAAAATAGACATTGCTATATAAACAATGCCTATTCAATAACATTTCCGTTTGGATAGTGAAAGCCACTTTTCCATTCACATCCTAAAACGATTCCCATTCTCACAAGTTCATCCTGTGAAAATTTTCCAACTTTTAACCGCTTAGAAAGATTAGCCTGTGACATTCCCATGCGTTTACTTAGTTCCGTTAACGTGATGCCGGAAACAGCACAAGCAGTCTCTACCTTTTCTTTAATTGTGCGTATCTTTTTCACCTTCTTTCTAAATGATTATAACATCATCATCGTCCAAGGTCAAATTAGAAACGTCTGACTCATCCTCATACCATATTGATAATTCATATTGACCATCAACATAATCTTCATGTATGAATTCTTCGTTTCCTTCATCATCGAGAACAGACTCACCATTAAGAAGCTTTTCCACTTCATCTGGTGTATATCTGTCTTCTAATACACATCCAAAATTATTTTCATAGTGCTGATTATTTGTTATTACGTCCATACTTGCATGTGTTTTCTTCATTTATTTCCCTCCACATAATACTTTAATGTCTCTGTATCTCTATTACAAAGCATTTTATTCTCATAAAATATGTAGCTTAAAAATTCCTTTTCAATGGAACTAAGCCTTATAATTCCAGTAAAATTTTCCACTTTATTATAAGCCTTTACAGCTTTATCATGAATCTTTAATCCTTCCCCATCGTCATAACCTTCCGTTAAAACTATGAGCCAAGAAAGGCGATTGCTTCTTTTTATAACTTCTTCTATTGGCAATTTAGAAGTTATTTTTGTTCCATCTGTAAAAGTGTATTTATACATTATATCGCCTCTTTTCATTCTATCATAAAAAGCACCCTGTTAAAAGAGTGCTTTCATAATCTTGTTATCTTGTATAATATTTTTGTACGTTAATAGTGTCCTCTAAATCACACATTTTGCATCCCTTTACATTATCAAGTTCTGTTTCGATATCTACAGGAAATGCAAGGCTTTCAAAAGTTTCTTTACACTCCTGTAAAATGTGATTCTGTACAGTTTCGGGCAACTGACATACATAAGTATGAGCTGTTATTGTTACCCGTTCAAATACACCCGACTTGAGCATATCGGAAAACCAAATATCAAATGACGGATATTCGGTTTTGTCTGCCATGTCTCGATAGATTTTGTGCATCTGAGATTCTGTGAAGCATCTGTCTTTTAAAGGTTCTTCATAAGTAATGTAGAATAATGTTGTTTCGGTTTCAATATCATCATTCTGTTTTTCATTCTGATTTTTTACAAAGTAATCAAGAGAAACCTCTTTTTCTTCTGTGAAAAAATCGAAAAATGTTTTTGATCCAGAATGAACTTGTGTGCCAGTAATACACAGCATCATTCTTTCTGTATTATCAAACCAATGACCTGCATACAGTGAGTAACAGTTGTCATCGTTTGGAACTGTGAAACAGATACAAACTTGATTATCCCAATCAAGAGGTATCTCCTCAATAATTGCATTTGATGGAATATTTGTCATGTCCATCAATTCTCTTGCTAATTCTGCCTTGTTAAGTGATCGACAATCTGTTGCTGTAGTTTCACAGATTGATTTTACAATCTGCATAAAATTTTTATTTGCCATTGTGCTACCTCCTGTTATTGTTTTATTGCTTATTCAGACCCACAAAATAAAAACCAATCCTTTATGTAAATTACTTTATATAAATTACTTGTTGTTACTCTGCTAATTTATTCTTACTTTCGTGTATTTTCTGCCACCACCTGGGACGCTCCTGTAAACAGGTTTTACGTTTTTCACGCATACTCACTTACTCACTACACTAATTGTAAAACTTTAGCAATGTATTTTTTATCTTATGGGCTAGAATAAAAAATAAAATCGTTAATTGTTACTTATGTATTTGCTGTCTGGTTTTATCCGTTCTACTGGTTTACTTATCACTTGACAAGTATTGATTGATAGTTACAATACATCTTTTATTCTTATCCTGATAGCAAGATGCAAGCTATTACAGCATTTAAGTTTTTCGTTCTTCTCATACGTGTACAATCTGTTTTTATTTGGAGATGTACAAGCTCCAATATGTTAACAGCTTTTTTATACCGTCTTGTTAATCTCAAACGGTCATTATATGTTTACCCTGTCATTTGGGGAAAATTTCCTATCTTTTAAAGTGGTACTCATATTCTCGAAAACCGTCCACTATAAGTAGTTCCGTTCATTTAGTAAATAGCCGTTACAAAAGACCACGGCAAGAGGTCACAGCATTTTAAAGTCACAATCTGTTTTGACTGATGTTTTTCGGTATTTCACCCTCTACATTATTTATAGGTATCTACTTTTTCAAGTCCGGCGTAGCCTCACGGCTTTTCCACGGCTCTTATTACTAAGAGAACTCACGGACTGTTTCGATTTACCCACCTGTCCTGTATGAGTAGACAGGCATATTATTCAATTTTAATTTTAATTGGATAACTTGTGTGAATACACTTGAAAAGTAAAT
>ERZ1034913.1084-NODE-1084-length-17758-cov-25.447043_pt1 | contig 17758 bp, 14 predicted proteins | sample MGYA00520697_ERZ1034913 | MGnify/ENA primary metagenome ERZ1034913 (study PRJEB33766, sample SAMN09781786) | gut metagenome | biome: gut microbiome | host: Homo sapiens | place: Madagascar | study: EMG produced TPA metagenomics assembly of the PRJNA485056 data...
ATTTATATACTTTTGTATTAAATAAGCAAAATAGTCTGATTATCGTTAGAAGCACAAGATGAACTCTAAAGCAACGACGTAATCAATAGATATTTTGTACAAAGTATTGCCTCCAATAACAGATGACAACACTTTAAATTCTATCTTCTACATTCAAAACGTAGAATCTAAGAATGGACGCATTGCTTAATGCAGACACCCGAAGAGGCGGTAACAATCCCTCCAGTGCTGGACTTACCTCCAGTACCTCCCCCGAAGTTCAAGGTCAAGAGACCAAGAACTCCCAAACAGGGGTGTCCTCGAATTGTGTGCCTAAAGAAAAGAAGCAATGGTTTGTTCTACGTGCCACTTATGGTAGAACAGAGAAAGCTCTCGGTTATTTTCAAGCAAAGAATGTTGAGACATATTTACCAATGCACTATGTTGTTAAAATAGTAAATGGGAATCGGAAGCTGATTAAAGAGCCTCTGCTTCCTAATATTATCTTTGCCTATATGACTCGTGAGAAGACCTATGAGCTCGTTAAGAAACCTGCTCTTACGGCTTCTTGGATTAAATATTATACCGATAAGACCAAGCCTGTAGAACCGGAAACGGGCAAGAATCCTCCTGTTATCATTCCTGATAATGAAATGACAAATTTCATCAAACTTACAAGTGTAAACAGCGAGCACATCATGGTATTACCGCCAAAGCGTTGCCATTTCAAAAAAGATGACTTGGTTAGAATAATCGAAGGTCCGTTTACTGGTGTTGTAGGAAGAGTTGGAAGAGCCGCTGGTCAGCAACGTGTATTTGTCGTACTTGAAGGCCTCTGCAATGTTGCAACGGCATACATTCCAAATGATTTTATACAAAGCATTGATACATTTACAAGATAACAGGATTAAGCTATGCAATATACAGAATTTATACATCCTGAAGATGCTGCAGCTTTGAATGCTTTAAAATCTATCCCAATCCTTTCAACTGTCGTAAAGAAAGTGATGGATATAGGAGCAGAGCAATTGCAGACAGGTCTGAATATGGCTTCAAAGGTAAAACTGTCACCGACTCAATTACCAAGACTCTACAATATTCTTCCTCCGATCTGTGAACGATTGGAGATAAAAGAACCTGATTTTTATTTAGAAATGAATCCTGCCCCCAATGCTTATGCCTTTGGCGATACTCAGACAGCGATCACCATTACATCAGCTTTGGTTGACATGATGTCGGAGGATGAACTAATTGGTGTCGTGGCACATGAATGTGGGCATATCGCATGTCGCCATATGCTTTATCATACATTGGCACAGATTATAGCCAATGCGTCAGGGTTGTTTGAAACTTTGGCAAAGTTAGCTGTTCCTATTCACTATGCATTGATGTATTGGCAACGGAAAAGTGAACTTAGTTGCGATCGTGCCGCAGCCTATATAGTTGGACCAAAGGCCACGGCATCTATGTTGGCACGTCTGGCAGGTGGTCCAAAGTCTATCACTTCAAAACTCAACTTGGAGGAACTTGCAGAACAAGCAGATCTTTATGATGCTTTCTGTAAAAACGGTCTATGGAATAAGACGTTGCAAACCTACGCCGTACTGGACCAAGACCATCCATTCACTTCTGTACGTGTACGTGAAATGCTAAAGTGGACGGAGAGTGATGAATATCGAAACCTTATTCGCACCAATCCAACTTGCCCTAATTGTCACAATGCAATAGACTCTTCCTGGAAGTTCTGCCAACATTGCGGGCATAAACTGTAAACAAAGAAAAAACTTTTATTTATGAATATAGCTCCATTTTTAGCTAAAGCTTGTCAAGAACTTGACAAGGCCATGCAAGGAACTCTGGATGGAACCAAGATTGCATGCATCAGCGAGACCATCAGTGGTTATGCCATAGCAGCCGCCATAGCAAGTGGCGTGGCTAGTATTGCGCCAGGATTTGCGGGAGTTGTTGCAGCCCTGACACAAGCAGGATTTGTATGGGCAACATACGTCAAGATTAACAAGACACTGGACATCTCCATGTCGGAGAACACGGCAAAATTCATTGGTTCTGCTGTTGTAACAAACTTAGTTACAAGTGCTGGTGCCTTTGTTGCCGTACTCATTGGTTCATCCATCCTATCTATTGTTCCTGTTTTTGGACAAGCTGCAGCCATTGCCTTAAATGCAGGGCTTGGTTATACCATCGTTTATGTTTCCGCTATCATCTATCTGAAACTTATCACAAAACTGATGCAACCCGACGGTACGCTTAAGGTTTCAGAATCAGATGATACCAAGCACATCATTCGTAACATCATTAAAGAGTCGAATATCAAGGAGATGGTGAAAGAAGGAAAAGCATCCTACAACCAAGCTAAAGAGGACGGAAGCATTGATAGAGCAAAGAATGCAAAGAAATGCCCGAAATGCGGAAGTGAAGTGAAAGAAGGGCAGAGATTTTGCTCGGAATGTGGTGCGAAATTATAAAGTTCACTTGAAATGAAGAAATACGATATTTTTATTAGCTATCGACGTGAAGGTGGATATGATACAGCTAAACACTTGTCTGATTTATTAACACGAGATGGTTACCGAGTCAGTTTCGACATTGACACTTTAAGAAGTGGAGATTTCGATACACAGTTATATGAGCGTATTGACTTGTGTAAGGACTTTATTTTAATTGTAGACAAACAAGCTTTCGACAGAACAATTATTGATAAAATTCCACGTGAGAAAGATTGGTTGAGATGCGAACTTGCCTATGCATTAGAAAAGGGAAAGAACATAATTCCTATTTTCTTATCTGGCGTTAATGAATTTCCTGACGGACTACCTGGTGACATATCGGGAGTTACTAAAAAAAATGGTCCAGAATATAATCGATATTATTTCAATGATTTTTATCGTGAATTAAAAAAACGTTTTTTACATAAGAGTCGACGAACTACAAGAAATATGCTTATATGTCTACTATTTACTTTCATATTAATTTTCTTTGTATCCTTTTATAAAAACCATGACGACAATCATTACGATGAATATCAAACAAATACACTTTCAAATATTGATACTATTTTAACCGATACAGTTTGTCACAAAACGACAGAAAAAGCAGGCAAGAATTCATCTAACAATAACGATTCTTTCGGCATACCTCCTGCACCTAATTACATCGAAGCAAAAATTGCAATTGCGAAACCTGAAGGCTTTGATGAAGATTGTAGTTATATGATGGCAGATAAGCCATATATAGGTTACATAGTAGATTCTGAAGAGACTGATGATACTATAATTATTACAACTCAAGAACATGGTACAAGGGCTGAAATAAAATTTTACATTGCAACGGAAAATTTGTCTAACGCTGATAGAAGCTGGTTACCATATATTCTTGTAGAAGGGAATAAAGTAAAAATTGAATATTATTATTCTGGGCAAGGAGGTTATCGATATATATTGTCTATGGAAAATTTAGTTAGAGAATAAATTTAACAACAATTTCAGTTATGGGATTATAATATTAGTAAGATAACAGACAACAGAAATATAAAAAATGAGCTAACAGTATTATGACCGACCAAGAAATCATATCCTCCCTCATCGCCCACGACCCTAAGGTGACGGCACAATTCTTCTTCAAGGATTGCCGCCCATTGTTCCTTAGTGTCATCAGGCGTGTATTTGGGACTCAGATGGTTGATTACGACGAGATAATCAGCGAGATATACATACTCCTTATGGAGAACGATGCCAAGAAATTGCGCACGTTTAAGTTTGAAAGTACACTCTACCAATGGCTCAAGACCATTGCCATAAGACATTGTCTATTGTTGAAAAACAAGTCGATGGTGATAGATGACGAGAGCCAAGAACCTCTTAATAATAGTCATCGTGAACATTCTTTGGTGGAAAGTTCACAAGCACGAATGGATATGGAGACTCTATTAAGGCAGATGAAGAACCAACGCTACGCCTTGGTCATCCGACTGCTGATGATAGATGGCAGAACTCCGGAAGAGGTAGCACGGCAGCTATGCGTGACCGTGGGCAATCTTTATAATATTAAACGCAGAGCGATACTAGCTCTCACCGAAGTTGCATTTAAAGACAAAAAGCATTATGAACGATAAGCATATTATTATATCAGATGAACTGCTGTCTGCCTTCTTGGACGGCAACACGTCGGCAGAAGACACCATGCGTGTGTTGAAAGCTGCGGAACAGGACAAGGAATTACAGGAAATTATCCGCATCGCAAGTGATGTGGATGAAGACATGGCATCCTTGGAACCAGCCATAACCAAGCCTGTTCCCATGACTGCCATGGCTGCTAAACAGAAGGAAAACTATCTTTGCGATATAGAATGTGAGGAATTCGTCCTTCATCAGTTTGGCATAGAGACTACCCACAAGACACTCCTTGACGAGGCTTACCGAAATTGCTGGTTGAAGGACAAGGGTATGCCACTATATAATATAGGCAGACTCTTGGAGAAGAACAATCTGTCTGTCGGCCGACGTTACGACTCCACAACCGAAGACATTGCTCGCCTTTTAGCCAATGGCAACCAATTGATAGCCGTAATTGACAACACTCAATTACTTCATGACGTGGCAGAAGACACCACACTGCCCAACCATGCCGTAGCTATCAGTTCCATTTCCATAGAGTTAGATGAAATAACCCTCTTCAACCCTTATACCGAAGAGGAACTAACCACCTATCCCCTTTCGTCATTCGTTAAGGCTTGGTCACAATCCAACCATTATCTCGTTGTGGTGAACACCACCGACCGCTTTATTTATGAGCCATACCCCATCAGTCTTGATGATGTAGTCCTCTATGACGACCTCACCGAACTGCAAGAGGCCATAGCCGAGAACGCTCACGAGATATGGGCAAAGACACGTACCGATCAAGGCTGGACATACGGTCCTGAGCGCAACGACCAAAAGAAAGAAACTCCCGACATGGTGCCTTACTGCAATCTACCAGAGAGCGAGAAACTGTATGACAGAGAAATGGCGATGCAGACGCTGAAGTTGGTGAAGAAGTTGGGATTTGAGATAAAGAAAAAAAATTGTAGTCTAAAAACAAGTGATAGAGTACGTTTATGGAAATACATAAGAAATGGTTGACTAGCGACAAATGCCATTGGCAGTATCTTGGGGCATCTATCCACAAGGGTAACAAGTGGGTGTTTATAACTTTATTTCTAAATTTTGTTGTTATAATAACAATATTAGGAATAAGGTATCATGTTTGGGATGTAGATTGGTTGAATGTCTTTGCTGAGAGAATAACAAAAGTTGATACTTTTGGAGCTATTCCCTTAAAGCATATAACATTTATTTTTTCATCACTCGTCTGTGTGTTTATTGGACTGATTGTTCATTATTTGACACCAATATTTTGCCTTAGGAAACAAGAGTCAAGAATCACTTGGAGTCAAATACTTTTTCTTGTATCTATTGGCTTATGTATAGTCTTTTTCGTCAAAATGATAGATCCCAAGAAAGATTCTGTAGACTCTGTATTACTCGGAGGTGCCGGACTTGTCTTGGCATGGGTTTTTCAGGATACAATCAAAAGCGTGGCAGCCTTCTTCTATTTAAGATTGAATGGTCTGTTAAAGATAGGCGACTGGATATTAGTCCCCAGTCATCAAATTGATGGCATGGTCAAGCGTATTTCCTTGACAACCGTTACTGTGGAGAATTGGGATACTACGACATCGTCCTTTCCCACCTATATACTTCATGCAGAACATTTCAAGAATTGTCAAGATATGATGGAGGGCAAGACACATGGTCGTCAGATGATGAAGACATTTGTGATTGATACAGGTTGGTTTCATCCTTTGACAGAGAGTGAGACCATACAAATCAAGAAGCATACCAGTGCAGCACTTCAACCTTTCGTGTCACATGATATATATGTAGGTAAGTCAAATATGACAGCTTTTAGGGAATACGTCTATCAGATGCTACTCTGCAATACAAAGGTATCTCATTATCCTCGACTCGTAGTAAGGTGGCAGGAACAGGTTCATGAGGGTATGCCTCTTCAGGTGTATGTCTTCATCACAGAGTCGAGGCTCGCAGCATTCGAGTGGGAACAATCTAAGATAATAGAGCAAGTCGTAGAGTCGTTACCATGGTTTGGACTGCAGCTCTTCCAAAGACCTTCTGGTTTTGATACAAGCAACAGCAACATCTATCTCAGTAGAAAACCTGCTAAATACGAGAAAGAATATGAAGAACAATAACAATATATCAGTTCGTCAAGACCTTCTCACTCCGCTTATAGAAGGGGATAGCACTACTCGCAGTATGTCTTCAAAAGAAAGGAAGAACCTTGTTCGTGAGTGGTATTTTGCGCGTTCCTTCGTGGAGCAGAGATTAAACAACATTCTCTATAGAAAAGACAATGGAGGAGCTCCCAAGTTTGTAATCGATGGCGTTTCATCCCAAATGTGTGCCATTATCCGAGAGATTATCCTCAGAGCACATTATACCGACTTTGTTGAACCTAAAAATGACAAGACTAAGTTAAATCAGACAGTCATAGTTGTGCTATGTGATAAAGGTCAGAAAGAGGCAACCCAAAAGACTCTGAGAAATACACCTTTTCTTGGTAACTATATTGATTATTCCTGGGGGACTTTTGATATGGAGGCATTAGACTACCTAGATGTAGATGTCATTGTAGAAGAGAAACCTTATGGTGAAAAGCCAAATGTGTCGGAAGAAATGTTCGAAGGAATAGTTTATAGCAGCGATATAGACATCTGTAGAGCACAAATGGCAAACAATATATATTGTATAGGCAACGACATTTACAACTTGCCAGACATCCGACCAGAGGACATTGATATGTATGAAATACCTCTTAGAGAGTTTGAGTCCAAATCATTCATCAAGGATATAGACAAGGAGTGGGATAAATTATCTGTCAAGAACAAACTCTCAAATGTCTTTTGTACAGACATATTCCCCCAACGTCTTGCTATACAGGAGAGCAGCAGGAAGAGCGAGGACACTATCAAACAAACGATAGAGAAGAATATCCGAAATCTTTCACAAAGCGAACACTCCAGATGGGTGGCAGAGAAACTAATCTTAGGTTTCATACCATGGACTGCGATCCATCACTATGAATATTCTCTCCTCTTTGATGATGACAAGCAAAAATACTACAAGATGTTAAAGTCAAAGGAGATACATTTGGATATTTGTTCCTATAGAGACCTATGTAGGTTAGATCCTCAGAACCGTAAGTATGACACATTTCTAATCTTGTCCTGTCTAAAGTAATATCTCATGGTAAAGAAATTCATTTCATATACTATGGAACAATTTCTTAAACAGCAAAAAATAACACCAACTCATAATATGAACATAAAAAGTATCTTATGGTTGCTTGTTGCAACATTGTATATCACCAACGCTTTAGCAATAGACCAATTAGGCGTTGCCTATCGATATAATGGCAAGAAGCAGCGCTCTGCGATCGGAGGCGTGTATGTTAAGGTAGCCACTTCGCCCAATGGCGTGGTAAGCAATGAGCCGAACGGGCAGTTTGTGCTAAAACTGAAGGGCCTCGGCATGGGCGACCCCATGGGATTGGCGACGGTCACCAAAAAAGGCATGATGGTGTTCAATAAGGAAGAGGTTGACAGATGGAGCGTTCAGAAGAAGCCGCTTGTGCTGATTGTGTGTGACGCCAATGAGTTTCAAAAGCAGAAAGACCGTCTAATTACCATCGGACGAAACCAAGCGGAAAAGAAATACAAGCAGAGGATGGCCAAGCTCGAAGCCCAAAACGCCAAGAACCTATTGACGCTTGAGCAATATTATGCTAAGTTGGACTCCATTGAGAAAGAAAAGAGTAATGCCCTGACCCACATGGACGAGTATGCCGATTTGTTTGCGCGCATCGACGAGAGCGAGATCGACACCATTGCGCAAAAGGCTGTGGACCTGTTCAAGCAGGGCTATATCGACGAAGCAATCACCCTGTTCAAGAAAAACGACCCGATAGCGAAGATCAAGAAGTCGATACGCACCATAAAACAAGCCGAAGAAATGCGCCAACTGGCCGACTCCGCCGAGTCGCTCGCACAACAAGACATCGATGAAAACACGAAAAATGCGAAAGCATACATTGCGGCCCTTAAGTTAAAAAACGAATGGGAGGAAGCAGGCCGAGTGCTGAAAGAATTGGCCGACGCCTTGGGAACATATGATGCAATAGGAGAATATGCCGACTTCGCGCGTCGACAAAACCAATATGCAGAGGCGGAAACTTACTATAATTTGTGCAAAGACAAGATAGCTGCTCTCATAAAAACTAATCCTGAAGTCTATGAGCCCCGTTTAGCAGCCATTTGCATTAATCTGGGACTTATATACAACAACACGCAGCGGTTCAACGAGAGTGAGAAGATGTACAATGCTGCGTTGGAAATCCGCAAACGCATGGCAGATGCAAATCCTCAAGCGTACGAGTTAGACTTAGTTACAAGTTTCCTATATTTGGCCAATTTTTATAGGGAAATTAAACGCTTTACAGAGAGCGAACAGATGCACAAGGCAGCATTGGAAATCATTAAGCGATTAGCCAATTCCAATCCTCAGGCACACGAACTTCACTTAGCGTTTGCCTACAACAATTTAGCCCTTTTATATAGGGCCACTCAGCGGTTTACAGAGAGCGAGCAGATATACAATGCCGCGTTGGAAATCTTTAAGCGATTGGCAGAAGCCAATCCTCAAGCCCATGAGTCTCACTTAGCACAAAGCTACAACAATTTAGCCACTTTGTATTGGGAAACCCAGCGCTTTACAGAGAGCGAAAAGATGTTCAATGCTGCGTTGGAAATCCGCAAACGCATGGCAGAAGCCAATCCTCAGGCATATGAACATGACCTAGCTGCAACTTACAACAATTTAGCTGGTTTGTATCATGTTACCCAACGATTCAAAGAGAGCGAGAAAATGCACCAAGCGGCGTTGGAAATATATAATCGATTGGCCGATGCTAATCCGCAGGCATACGAATCTTACTTAGCTATAAGTTACAACAATTTGGCCAATTTGTATAGTGAAACCCAACGCTTTACAGATAGCGAACAGATGTACAAAGCGGCGTTGGAAATACGCAAACGCATGGCAGAAGCCAATCCTCAGGCATACGAGCCTGACTTAGGGCAAAGCTATCACAATTTAGCCAATTTGTATCATGACACTCAACGCTTTGCAGAGAGTGAGAAGATGTACAAGGGGGCGTTGGAAATCCGCAAGCGCTTGGCCAATTCCAATCCGCAGGCATATGAACCCGACTTGGCTGGAAGTTACAACAATTTAGCCAATTTGTATCATGACACTCAACGCTTTGCAGAGAGTGAGAAGATGCACAAGGCGGCATTGGAAATCCGCAAGCGGTTGGCAGATGCCAATCCTCAGGCATACGAGCCAGATTTGGCAAGGAGTTACAACAATTTAGCCAATTTGTATAGTGACACCCAACGCTTTACAGATAGCGAACAGATGTACAAGGAGGCATTGGAAATCCGTAAGCGTTTGGCAGATGCCAATCCGCAGGCATACGAGCCTGACTTAGGGCAAAGCTATCACAGTTTAGCTGTTTTGTATAGTAAAACCCAACGCTATGCCGAGAGTGAGCAGATGTATAAGTCCGTATTGGTAATTCGCAAGCAGTTGGCCGAATACAATCCTCAAGTCTATGAACCATACTTGGCTGCATGTTACAACGATTTAGCCATTTTATATTGGTACACCCAACGCTTTACAGAGAGCGAGCAGATGTACAAGGATGCGCTAAATATCTTTAAGCGTTTGGCCGAAGCCAATCCTCATGCATACGAACCAGAATTGGTGAGGATTTACAACAATTTAGCCAATTTGTATAGTGACACCCAACGCTTTGCCAAGAGCGAGCAGATGTACAAGGCTGCAATAACTATCTATGAGCGGTTGTATGAAGGCGCGCCACAACAATACCAATCTAACTTAGCTATAGGATGTTATTGGTACGGCATGTCAATGATACACAACAACAAACATCAGGAGGCCATAGAACCTGTTGAGCGTTCATTAAAGCTCTGCAAAGATATGTTGAACGACGAAACCGGCAAGTTTTTATATGCCGCAAACCTTGCATGTCTCGTTGGTTTGCACAGTAATGGCAAAGACTACGCAACCGCATATACCTATAACAAGGAACTGCTGCCCTTGCTAAAGGCCAACTATGGCGAAGATGCGAACAAATGGAAAACTGATTATAACGGGAAATTAATATCTCAATCGTTCTGCGCCAATCTATTAGGCAAATTCGAAGAGGGGAAGCTCCACTCGTTAGAAGCCCTAAAAGTAGACTCGACCCAGCACCTCGCTTATACCAACCTTGCGGCCGCCTATCTCCTCCAGGGAAAATACGAAGCCGCAGAAAAGCTGTACCGCCAATATAAGTCCGAGTTCAAGGACGGCTTATTAACCGACCTCGACGAACTCGCCAAAGCTGGCGTGATACCTGCCGAAAGGAAGGCTGACGTTGAGAAAATAAAGAAGATACTGAACGAGTAATCCCACAAGAGCCACGGAGCAAAAGCAAAAGTAGTGTGCGCTCACTTCCTTTCTATTCTTAAAATGATTAATGATCACTTATAAATAATATGAGCATGAAAAGAATCTTATGGTTGCTTATTGCAGCCCTGTGTGTCACCAACGCCTTGGCCATAGACCAATTAGGCATTGCCTATCGATTCAATGGCAAGAAGCAACGCACACCCATTGGTGGTGTGTATGTTAAGGTAGCCACATCTCGCAATAGCGTGGTAAGTGATAAGAAGAACGGGCAGTTTGTGCTAAAGCTGGATGGCCTTGGCATGGGCGACCCGTTAGGCATGGTCACTGTCTCCAAAAGAGGCATGGTGGTGCTTAACAAGGACGAGATTGCCACGTGGAACGTTCAGAAGAAGCCACTTGTCCTGATTCTTTGTGACGCCAACGAGTTTCAAAAGCTGAAAGACCGATTAGTGGCCATCGGACGAAGCCAAGCGAAGAAGAGACATAAGCAGGAGTTGGCTAAGCTCGAAGCCCTGAATGCCAAGAAGCTGTTGACGCTTGAGCAATATTACGCCAAGCGGGAATCTATTGATAAAAAGATGGAACATGCTCTTGCGCACATGGACGAGTATGCCGATTTGTTTGCGCGCATCGACGAGAGCGAGATCGACGCCGTTTCGCAAAAGGCTTTTGACCTGTTCAAGCAGGGCTATATCGACGAAGCAATCGCCCTGTTCAAGAAAAACGAGCAGAAAGCGAAGATGCCAAGCATAAGAGAAAAAGCCGAAGAGATGCGCCAGCTGGTCGATTCTGCCGAGTCGCACGCACAACGGGACATCGATGAAAACATGAAACAAGCAAAGGCGTATGTTGAGGCGCTAAAGTATAAGGGCGAGTGGGAAGAAGCAGAACGAGTGCTGAAAGAATTGGCCGACGCCTTGGGCTCTTTTGAGGCAATGATGGAGTATGCTGATTTCGCGCGTCGGCAAAACCAATATGCAGAGGCGGAGACTTACTATAAACTGTGCAAAGACAAAATAGCTCCTCTTGTAAAAACCAATCCTGAACTCTATGAACCCAAATTAGCCAAAGTTTACATTAATCTGGGACTGGTGTACTATTGTACAAAGCGGTTCAACGAGAGCGAACAGATGTACAAGGCTGCATTGGAAATCCGCAAACGCTTGGCCGTTGCCAATCCGCAGGCCCATGAGCCTGACCTGGCCGTCAGCTACAAACATTTGGGCCTTTTGTATTTTGAAACCCAACGCTATGATGAGAGCGAGCAGATGCACAAGGCGGCGTTGCAAATCCGCAAGCGTTTGGCCGATGCCAATCCGCAGACTTATGAGTCTGACTTGGCCGACAATTACAACAATCTGGCCTGTTTGTATAGAGCCACCCAGCGCTATGAAGAGAGCGAGCTGTTGAGCAAGTCTGCAATAGCTATCTATAAGCGCTTGGTCGATACCAATCAGCAGGCCTGTGAGCCAGATTTGGCAAAGAGTTACAACAATTTGGCCAATTTATATAGCGATAACCAACGCTATACAGAGAGCGAGAAGATGTACAAAGATGCGTTGAAAATATTAAAGCGCTTGGCCGAATTCAATCCGCAGGCATACGAACATGACTTAGCTGCAACTTACAACAATTTAGCCAATCTGTATAGTAAAACCCAACGCTATGCCGAGAGCGAACAGATGCTCAAGTCTGCAATAGCTATCTATGAGCGATTGTATGAAGGCACGCCGCAACAATACCAATCTCGTTTAGCAAAAGGGTATTTTGACTACGGCATGGCAATGCTAAACAACAATAAAAGTAACGAGGCCATAGAACCTGTTGAGCGTTCATTAAAACTCTGCAAAAATATGATGAACGACAAGCCTAACAAGGCTTTATATGCCGCAAACCTTTCGTGCCTGGTTGGTTTGCACAATACAAACAAAGACTACGCAACCGCATATTCCTATAACAAGGAGCTGCTTCCCTTGCTAAAAGCCAACTATGGCGAAGAGGCGGCGAAATGGAAGGTTGTATATAGCGGTCAATTGCTGTCACAATCGTTCTATGCCAATGTTTTGGGCAAATTCGAAGAGGGAGAACTCTACTCGTTAGAAGCCCTAAAAGTAGACTCGACCCAGCACCTCGCTTATACCAACCTTGCGGCCGCCTATCTTCTCCAAGGCAAATACCAAGCCGCCGAAAAGCTGTACCGCCAATATAAGAATGAACTCAAAGAGGGATTTTTAAGCGATTTCGATGAGCTCGCCAAGGCCGGCGTGATACCTGCCAAGAGGAAGACTGACGTTGAGAAAATCAAGAAGATGTTGAACGAGTAACCCCACAAGATCCATTGAGCAAGAAGATAAGTAGTACGTGTTCCCTTCCTTTCTATTCTTAGAATTATCAATAAACGCCAGTGAATAATATGAGCATAAAAAGAATCTTATGGTTGCTTACTGCAACCCTGTGTATCACCAACGCTTTGGCCATAGACCAATTAGGCATTTCCTATCGATACAACGGCAAGAAGCAGCGCTCCGCGATCGGAGGCGTGTATGTTAAGGTAGCCACTTCGCCCAATGGCGTGGTAAGCAATGAGCCGAACGGGCAGTTTGTGCTAAAACTGAAGGGCCTCGGCATGGGCGACCCCATGGGATTGGCGACGGTCACCAAAAAAGGCATGATGGTGTTCAATAAGGAAGAGGTTGACAGATGGAGCGTTCAGAAGAAGCCGCTTGTGCTGATTGTGTGTGACGCCAATGAGTTTCAAAAGCAGAAAGACCGTCTAATTACCATCGGACGAAACCAAGCGGAAAAGAAATACAAGCAGAGGATGGCCAAGCTCGAAGCCCAAAACGCCAAGAACCTATTGACGCTTGAGCAATATTATGCTAAGTTGGACTCCATTGAGAAAGAAAAGAGTAATGCCCTGACCCACATGGACGAGTATGCCGATTTGTTTGCGCGCATCGACGAGAGCGAGATCGACACCATTGCGCAAAAGGCTGTGGATCTGTTCAAGCAGGGCTATATCGATGAAGCAATCAGCCTTTTCAAGAAAAACGACCCAATAGCGAAGATCAAGAAGTCGGTACGCATAAGGGAACAAGCCGAGGAAATGCGCCAGCTGGCCGATTCTGCCGATGCGCTCGCACAACAGGACATCGATGAAAACATGAAAAATGTGAAGGCGTATATTGCGGCCCTTAAGTTAAAAAACGATTGGGAGGAAGCAGGCCGAGTTCTGAAAGAATTGGCCGACGCCTTGGAAACATATGAGGCGATGTGGGATTATGCCGTTTTCGCATATTATCAAAAACAATATGCAGAGGCGGAAACTTACTATAAATTGTGCCAAAACAAGTTAGATGTTCTCGCAAAATCCAATCCGGAAGTCTATATATACCAATTAGCAACCATTAGCAATGCTCTGGGAATTATATACAATTATACGCAGCGATTCACCGAAAGCGAGAAAATGTACAAGGCTGCGTTAGAAATCCGCAAACGGTTGGCTGATGCCAATCCTCAAGCCTACGAGCCTGACTTGGCGCAAAGCTACAACAATTTAGCCAATTTGTATAGTGACACCCAACGCTTTACAGAGAGCGAGCAGATGCTCAAGGCGGCGTTGGAAATTCGCAAGCGACTGGCCGATGCCAATCTTCAAGCCAATGAGCCTGACTTAGCAGCAAGTTACATCAATTTAGCCGGTTTGTATTATCTCACCCAACGCTTTACAGAGAGCGAGCAGATGCACAAGGCGGCGTTGGAAATCTTCAAGCGCTTGGCAAATACTAATCCTCAAGCCTATGAACCTGAGTTAGCTCAAAGTTACAACAATTTGGGCGTTTTGTATAGTGACACCCAGTGTTTTACAGAGAGCGAGCAAATGCACAAGGCTGCGTTGGAAATCCGCAAACGGTTGGCAAATGCCAATCCTCAAGCCTATGAATCTGACTTAGCACTAAGTTACAACAATTTGGGCATTTTGTATAATGACACACAGCGTTATACAGAGAGCGAACAGATGGGCAAGAATGCGTTGGAAATCCGTAAGCGTTTGGCCGACGCCAATCCTCAAGCCTACGAGCCAGACTTGGCGCAAAGTTACCACAATTTAGCCCGTTTGTATAGTGACACCCAACGCTTTACAGAAAGTGAGCTGATGAGCAAGAATGCATTGGAAGTCCGCAAACGTTTGGCCGATGCCAATCCTCAAGCCTACGAACCTAAGTTGGCATTAAGCTACCACAATTTAGCCGTTTTGTATATCATTACTCAACGTTTTACCGAGAGCGAGCAGATGTGCAAGGCTGCGTTGGAAATCCGCAAACGTTTGGCCGATGCCAATCCTCAAGCCTACGAGCCTGACTTGGCCGATAGTTACAACAATTTAGCCATTTTGTATAGTGACACTCAACGCTATACCGAGAGCGAGCAGATGTACAAGACTGCAATAGCCATCTATGAGCGATTGTATGAAGCCGCTCCGCAACAATACCAATCTCGCTTGGCTGTAGGATATTATTGGTACGGCATGTCAATGGTAAACAACAACAAACATCACGATGCCATAGGTCCATTTGAGCGATCTTTAAAGCTCTGCAAAGATATAGTGAATGAAGAAACAGGCAAGTCATTATATGTCGTAAATCTTAGTTGTCTTGTTGAGTTGTATGGTAAAGAAAAAGACTACGCAACCACATATACCTATAATAAGGAGTTGCTACCCTTGCTAAGAGCCAACTATGGCGAGGATGCGGACACATGGAAAGCTGAATATTACAAGAAGTTAATACAGCATTCGTTCTGTGCCAATCTTTTGGGCAAATTCAAAGAGGGAGAGCTTCACTCGTTAGAAGCACTAAAAGTAGACTCAACGCAACACCTCGCTTATACCAACCTTGCGGCCGCCTATCTTCTCCAAGGCAAATACCAAGCTGCCGAGAAACTGTACCACCAATATAAGAATGAATTCAAAGAAATGCTCTTAAACGACCTCGACGAGCTCGCCAAGGCTGGCGTGATACCAATAGAAAGAATTGCAGACGTGGAGAAAATCAAGAAAATGTTGAACGAGTAATATCCAAAGCAATGGAACAAGAATATAAATACTTTGCTTTTATCTCATATAGTTCTCACGACTACAAATGGGGAAAACGCATACAAAATAAGTTGGAGCACTATCGTATGCCAACCACTCTATGCAGCAAATATGGATGGAAGAGGCTGCCAATGCGACCTGTGTTTTTTGCTCCAACAGATATACAGCCAGGTGGTCTTTCTGAGGAATTACAGGAGAGACTGAAAGCCTCGCGCAATCTCATCGTGGTGTGTTCACCTCATTCTGCCCAGTCAGAATGGGTGGGAAAGGAGATAGCTTATTTCCATAAATTAGGACGAACACAGCAGATACAATTTTTTATCGTGGATGGCATACCGCATAGCGGTAATCAAAAAACAGAATGTTTCAATCCGATTATTAAGACACTTGAATTGCCAGAGATACTTGGAGCGAATATCCACGAACGCATTTACCGACTGTCATGGCTGAACCAAGAAAGGGCATACGTGCAACTCATCACCAAGTTGTTGGGAGTGGAGTTCGACAATATATGGCAACGCCACAGACGTTTGCTCATAAGGCAGGTTGTTACGTGGATTCTTGGAGTTGTTGCAATATTGATTTCCTTGGTTGTAGTGTGGCATTATAATCAACCTGTTGATATACAATTATCGCTTCAAGAACAATCAATAAAGAATCTGAATCTGCCACCGTTGCACGATGCTGTTGTGACGTTAACCTTGGATAAGGAGACCAAGATAGATACTATTTCATCTTTATCTGACAAAGGAAGTTTCCTTTATATACCTCATCGTTACATCGGAAAAAATGTGCGCATTACGATTTCTTGCCCAGATTATTTGCCTGTGGACACAACGATAACATTGATGGAGAATATAGAAGTGAATATATACCGCAATCCTGCTGTTTACGGCAACATACAATTCAAACTTTGGAATATGAGTAAAGAATCTTATGTCGCCAATACGACAATAAGAATTGATGACATAATTACTGTCTCAGATGCTGAAGGTGTTGTAAAAACGACAGTTTCTTTAGCCAAGCAGAAAAAAGAGTACAGACTGAGTTCTACTGTTCCTTTGGAAGACAGCATTCTTTACATGCCATACGGCAAAGACTGCGTGATTCGTACAAAATGATTTGATTTAATGATAGATTAAATTCCATTCAACCCTCTTTCCATACAAAGAGATAATAAAATTGCAAAACAATGAACAAAAACAATTACACACCACATCCTATCGACACGAAGGATGTGGCACTGCCAAGAGAACTGAGTACCTTGGCTGAGGATATTGCCAAGAATGTGCATGAAGTATGGGCTGCAGGACGCATAAAGGATGGTTGGACGTTTGGGGAAGAACGCAACGATACCGAGAAAATGCATCCTTGCCTTGTGGCTTATGAAGAGTTGAGTGAGGAAGAAAAAGCGTACGATCGTAATACGTCTATTGAAACTATTAAACTCATTTTGAAATTGGGTTTTAAGATTACTAAAGAATGACGTTTACAAGGTACTGATAGCAAAAAAAGCGAGATTTGGGAAAATCAAATCTCGCTTTTTTAATGCTTGCTTGATAGATTTTATCATCTTACAACATCTATTCTTTCATAAAACGATTAGAAGTTGTGCCCGACACGGATAAGGGTATTGAGATATGAAATTCAAGTTTTTTGCTATTTATGCTATGTTGTTTGCAGCATGCACAACCTTTGTTTCTTGTGACGATGATTCACGAACTGGAGTACAGGGCTATTCAGATTGTACCATCTGCCAAGGAAAAGGATATTGCGAGAAAAGTGAGATGTTTGGGCTAACAACTTCATATTGGGATTGTTTCGCCTGTAAATCTCGTTCACTCCAGTATATGAATGGAGGCTATAATCCATCTTTTCAGGGTCGCACAAAAGGAGGTTGTAATATACCGTCTCATAAATGTCCTGGTTTTATAAATGATGGCAATAATTACTGTGTAAATTGTGCAGAAGTAGGGTTTGATTGTCATGCTGTTGATCATTAGATGAACATATAAGCAGACAAATAACAAATTTAGAAGTTGTGCCCGACACGGATAAGGGTGTTTAATTA
>ERZ1034913.1086-NODE-1086-length-17753-cov-18.382981_pt1 | contig 17753 bp, 15 predicted proteins | sample MGYA00520697_ERZ1034913 | MGnify/ENA primary metagenome ERZ1034913 (study PRJEB33766, sample SAMN09781786) | gut metagenome | biome: gut microbiome | host: Homo sapiens | place: Madagascar | study: EMG produced TPA metagenomics assembly of the PRJNA485056 data...
GTTCTGGACAACGAGGGCATGTTCGTGGGTATCATCACCATCGACGATGCAATCGACGTCCTGACCGACGAGAGCACCGAGGATATGCAGAAGATGGCCGCCATTCTGCCGGATGACGACGCCACCACCTACTTTGGCACCAGCGTGTGGACCCACGCCAAGCAGCGTATCCCCTGGCTGCTGATCCTGATGCTTTCCGCTACCTTTACCGGCATGGTCACCACCCACTACGAGGAAGCCTTTGTCAGCCTGCCGCTGCTGGTCTCCTTCATGCCCATGCTGATGGACACCGCCGGCAACTGCGGCAACCAGATCAGCACCCTGATGGTGCGCGGCCTGGCTCTGGGCGAAGTGGAGCCCAGCGACTTCATGCGCGTGCTGGGCAAGGAGCTGCGGGTCTCGGCCATCGTGGGCGCGGTGCTGGGCATCGTGAACGGCCTGCGCATCTACCTGATGTACACCTTCCTGTTCCCCGGCCAGTACGCCAACGTCATGGGTTACGCCGTCGTGGTCAGCGTGTCGCTGTTCTTCAGCGTCATTCTGGCAAAGCTGGTGGGCGGTATGCTGCCGCTGGCCGCCAAGAAGCTGGGCGCCGACCCGGCCATCATGGCAACGCCCTTCATCACCACCATCGTGGACGCCTGCAGCCTGATCCTGTACTTCCAGATCGCACAGCTGGTGTTCCGCAATATGATGTAATTTTGCTTTTATAATTTGGAATTGTCTCCGCTTCGCTCTGACAATATCAGCGGAAGATTATTTTTATAGTTTGTAACTCCGAAACGACTGCGGTCGTTTCGGAGTTACTTTTTCACAAAAAAAGTTGTAAATGTAAACGGCATCTGCCGGCGCTGGCTCCTTGCGGGAGCATCCGCGCGGCAGGCATAAAGATGCAATTTTCAATTACAGCTTTTCTCGTGAAAAAGCAAAGCGGAAAATTCCGCAGGATTTTCCGCTTTGCAAATATAAAATAATAATTCCGCTAAACATGCCCAGAGCGAAGCGGCGGGCATTCTAAATCGTTCACAGTGTATGGTAATAGGGGCAGATGTCCTCATAGTGCCCGTCCTTCATGCGGAAGCCGCCCGGGATAGTGCCCAGCTGCACGAAGCCCAGCCGCTCGTACAGGTGCCGCGCGTGGGTGTTGCAGGCCACCACGGCGTTGAACTGCATCACCCGGAAGCCGTGGGCCTTCGCCTGCGCCAGGCAGTCCGAGACCAGCTTTTCCCCGATGTGCAGACCCCGGGCGTCCCGGTGCACGGCGTAGCTGGCGTTAGCGATGTGCCCGCAGCGGCCGATGTTGTTCGGGTGCAGGATGTACAGCCCCAGCACCCTGCCGGTGTCGGCGTCCTCGGCCACGGCATCGTAGGTCTGGGCGGCGAAAAACACCCGGCCGGTGTCCAGCGTCAGCGCGTCCTCCTGCGGGAAGGCCACGCCGTCTTCCACCACCTGGTTCCAGATCTCCACCATGGCGGGCAGGTCTTTTTCGGCATAGGCGCGGATCACGATCTTCATGCCGCAAAATCCCCCATTCTTCTGGTAAATCTTCCAATTTCTGCGGTTCTGATTCTAGCACAACGCACAGAAAAAGGCAAGATTTCCGCCTTTTCCGCGCCCGGGAACGGCGGTGTGGAAAACTGTGCTTTTCCCCACATTTTCCACAGGCGGGGTTTGCAGCCGCCCCGGTGTTGAAAACTTTGGCCCCGTTCATTCCAGATTGGAGAACCGAAAACGGGAACGCCGCAGCGGACTGTAAAATGAAAAGAAAAAGCTTCGACTTTCTTTTTTATAAAAGGTGAAACGCCCTCTTTTTCGCCCAAAACATCCCATACACCTTGTCGAAGGATTACGCCGTGTATACAGCGGCTGCATTTGCATTGTGGAAAACCCGGTGGAAAAAGTGGAAAACCGCATGGAAAACTTCCCTTTTTCTTCACAAAAACGGTGGAAAACCCGGTGGAAAAAGTGAAAAGTTCATTCCCGAACGGAAACTCCATACAATTTTCGGTTGTGATTTTTGGCCCAAAAACCCGCATGAATGCTGTGGTTTTGGGCCGGGCGCGGTGCGTTTTCCACGCAGGGTGTGTGCGCTTGAATGCCTTGACCAATCATGATACAATAACAGCAGAAAACTGTGAGAAAACGGCCGGTCTCCACCGGTCCGATCAATGGAGGCGAATCGCATGAACAACTGGCTGAACAGGCTGGAGCGCAAATACGGCCGCTTTGGCATCCCGAACCTCACCAACATTCTGGTGGGTGGGCAGATTTTGGTCCTTGCCATCGAGCTGTTCGTGAACCGGACGGTGACGGCCTGGCTGGCGCTCAGCCGCTTTTTCCTGCTGCAGGGGCAGGTGTGGCGGGTGGTGAGCTTTGTGTTCATCCCCTTCTCCGGCGGCAGCATCCTCAGCGTGGTGCTGGGCATCTACTTCACCTGGTTCGTGGGTACGGCGCTGGAACGGGAGTGGGGCGACTTCCGCTACACGGTCTACCTGCTTTCCGGGATGCTGGGCACCGTGCTGGCCTGCCTGGTCACCGGCCTGACGGCAAGCACCTACTGCCTGTCGCTTTCGCTGCTGCTGGCCTTTGCCATGCTCTACCCGGAGGTGCAGCTGCTGCTGTTCTTCGTCATCCCCATCCGGGTGAAGTATTTCGGCCTTTTTGCGGCCGTGATGTGGGTGCTGAGCTTTCTGGGCGCGCCGCCGCTGCAGAAGCTGAGCCTGCTGCTCAGCATGGCGAACGTCTGGCTGTTCTTCGGCCCGATGGCCTACCGCAGCATCCGCGCGTGGATCCGCCGCGAACAGTGGAAGCGGAAAAACAGGAGATAAATAAAAGTTTCTGGCTTCGATGAAAGTGCTTCACCGGGCGGGGATTGTTCTCTTTTGGCACCAAAAGAGAACCAGAAAAGTGCCAGCGATTTCGACGCGCTGGACCCACGAGAAAGGGGCTGCTCGCCCCTTTCAACCCCAAAGAGGATGGGCTCCATACAAAAAAGCTAGCCGCTTCGCTTAACGCTTTTTTGTGTTCCGCCATTTCAAGGCCCCTCAGCCGCTGCGGCGGCAGCTCCCCGCAGGGGAGCGGGTGCGCCCTCTCCGTCACCTTCGGTGACACCTCTCCCAAAGGGAGAGGCAAGAAGCACTCCCAGTATGCCCTTGGTACCCTTTCGAAAAAGCGACAAGAAACGTGCCCTCCACAGTCTTGGCTCTCCCTTTGACAGACTCCCCCGGCCGGGGGAGGTGGCACGAAGTGCCAGAAGGAGACAAGCTGGCGCGAAGCGCCTGAGAGGGTTGGCTTCCCGCCGGGCTGCCTGTTCTCCCCGCTGACGCGGATGCTCCCGCAGGGAGCCAGCGCCAGCAGATGCCGTTTGCCGTTACGGCCCCACCCGTGAAAAAGAGAATTTGAAAAATCCGCAGATTTTTCAAATTCTCAAAATAAAATAATTTTTCCGCTAATATTGTCAGAGCGAAGCGGAGACAATTCTAAATCAAAAAAGGAGCACCCGCTTATGATGCTGGACCGCATGGAAGGCAATGCAGAACTGAAAACGAGCGTGCGGCAGATGCTGGCGTCCCGGCGGCTGACCCACAGTGTGCTTCTTGTGGGCGAAGACGGGCTGGGAGCCGGTTTTGCGGCCCGCTGCATCGCCGCCGATTATCTTTACCCCGCAGGCGGCGCGCCCGCTGAAGCGCTTCTGCGGGGCGAATGCTGCCGCGCTGTGGCAAAGGCCGGCAAGCGCGACAGCGGCCAGGTGGAGACGGGCATCGTGCGCGAGGCCATCTCGGTGTCCGGCATGGGCAGCGGCGGGCGCTATCTGGTGGGTCAGGTCACGGCCATGCGCAGTGAAATTTTCAACACCAGCCTGTCGGCCGAGGGCCGCGCCGTCCTGCTCTACCATGTGGAGCGCATGAACGAGGAGTCCGCCAATGCCCTGCTGAAGGTCATGGAGGAGCCGCCCGAGGGGGTGCTGTTCCTGCTCACGGCGGATTCGCTGGCAAGCGTTCTGCCCACCATCCGCAGCCGCTGCGTCAGCTTTGCGGTGGCCCCTGTCTCGCCGGAGCAGTGCGCCCGCTACTGCGTCGCGCAGGGGGTGGACAAAAAGACGGCGGCCCTGTACAGTGAACTGTTCGACGGCCACATCGGCACGGTGCTGGCTGCCGCCCGGGACGAAGCCCGCACCGCCCAGGTGGAAAAGGCCCTGCAGCTGGCAAAGGCGGCCGCCGCCCACGACAGCTATGCCGCCGCCGTGCTGCTGGCCGCCTTTGAAAAGGACAAGGCCGGTGCGGCGGCCCTGCTGGCGGATTTCCGCGCCGTGGCGGCGGCAGGCCTGCGCGGCAGCCCCCACGCCCCGGTGCAGGGCGCGGACGCCCAGCGGGCCCTGCGGCTGGCCGAAGCCGCCATCCAGCGCCTGGGCGCGCAGGTGAACCCGAAGATCGTGCTCAGCGTGTTCGCCGCAAAGCTTGCATAACAAAAAATATCCCCGGCAGAGAAAGGCGCAAGGCCCTTTCTGCCGGGGATGTTTTTATGCTTCTTCAATAAGGATATCAGGGTAAATGGAAGCGGCTTCGTAGGTGAAGGTCGCCTTTTTGTTTTTGCTTACAGAAGTGAAGACGATGACAGTCTTATTGTCATTCCGATACTGCTCAGCCGAAAGTTTGATATAAAGAGGAATGGAGTTCCTCATGCGGCCAGGAGCTACAGAAGTGGATGCAGTAAACTGCAGAGTATTATCTTTTTCAATGTTGTCCAGGCTGCAGACAGTTGCCGGAGTTCCATCGACAGTACAGGTGAAATCAGAAATGTTCAAATCGAAAGCATCGTTATTTGCACTGTTGTCAATGTACAGGTAGGTGTACTTGTAGTAATTGCCTTCGGTCGTTGTGCTGTTGAGCTTCAGCGGGACAAAGCTGCCCATGTTGATTTTGATATCAGCCATGTCTTGTTGGCGGGTTCCATCCATGGTAGGAGATGCAGTGCTGGGTGCTCCCCCACCCCCGCATCCGGCCAGAGCGCCGGCGGCAGTGGCAGACAGAACGGCAAGGCCGGTGGCTTTCAGAAAAACGCGGCGGCTGATCATTTTAGACATCATTGATTCTCCTTTTCAAATTCGCAGGTGGAACAGTCGGATAGAAACAGAAACACCCTCCAGCGCTTGCGGTACACTGGAGGGGTCTCTGTTTGGGGTATTGCTTTGGTGTGAGGAGGAATCATGTGTAAGGCGCGGTTGCGGCCCCGCATCCCTACAAAAGATAGTATACCCTATTTTCAGTAAAAAGTCATTGCTTTTTTGTGAAAAAATCGAAAAATCAATTGATTTTTCAAACAGAGACCGTGCAGAACGTCAGGACGCCGTTTCAGCACGCCGTTTTTCCGCGCAGCGGATATTCTTTTCTCCAGAATAACATATCAGCGGCAAAAGGTCAAATCTTTTTTTGCTTCGGCGGCGTGCAGCCTGCCGTGCTCCACATAGTGGGCGGCGTTGCGCACGCTCGCCTCGGCCTGGGCGGGCGTCACCTGCTTGATGACCTTTGCGGGCACGCCCACAGCCACCGACCCGTCCGGGATGACCATGCCCTCCGGCACAAGCGCCCCGGCCCCGATGATGCAGTTTTTGCCCACCACGCAGTGGTTCAGCAATGTGGCGTGCATCCCGATGAGGCTGCCGTCGCCCACGGTGCATCCGTGCACCAGCGCGCTGTGGCCCACCGTGACGTTTTTGCCCAGCGTCACGGCCCCGCCCACGTCGCAGTGCAGCACGGCGTTGTCCTGCACGTTGGTGTTCTCGCCGATGGTCAAAGTGCCGTCGTCGCCCCGCAGCACGGCCCCGTACCAGACGGTGGAGCCGGGTCTCAGCACCACATCGCCCTGCACGGTGGCGTTGGGGGCCACGAAGGCTGCACCCTCGTCGCGGGGGAATTTTCCACAAAAAGACAGGAACATTGTTAAAAACCGCCTTTCTCTCTTTCGCTTTTGGCTCGTTTATGGTATTCTTTAAGGTAGAACAAAATCATTTCCGGCGCTTTGGGCCGGGACGTCGATCAAGGGGGTACGCTCATGTTTCAAAACAGGTTCTTCCGCCGTGCCGCAGCACTGGTGCTCACCCTGGCGCTTGCCGCCGCGGCGGCGCTGCCGGGTCTGGCCGCCTACCCCATGCCCATCCAGACGGCCAGCGAGACCGAGGCGGTGTATCTGTTCAACGCCGACACCGGCAAGACCATCCTGGCCCAGAACGCCGACCAGCAGCAGTATGTGGCCAGCCTGACCAAGATGATGACCGCCCTGCTGCTGCTGGAGAGCGGCAAGGACCTGAACGGCGAAGTGACCGTGCCCACCGCCATGACCCAGGAGTTCAAGGACATCCAGAACGCCAACGGCATGACCGCGGGCCTGCGCATCGGTGAGACGGTGCGCCGCATCGACCTGCTGTATGCCCTGCTGGTGTCCAGCGCCAACGACGCCGCCAGCGTCATCGCCTACGATGTGGGCGGCAGCGTGCTGGACTTCGTCCGGCAGATGAACGCCCGCGCGGCGGAGCTGGGCTGCACCGGCACCAACTTCACCTGCGCCCACGGCCTGTTCGACTACGGCAACGTTTCCACCGCCGAGGACATGGCCAGGATCGCGGCGGAATGCTACAAAAACCCCACCTTCGTGCAGGTGTCCGGCACGGCGGCCTACACCATGCCTGCCACCAACCTGCACCAGAATGAGCGCACCATCAACTCCACGAACCCCCTCACCGACACCGGCAGCGAGTTCTACCGCAGCTACATCAAGTGCGTCAAGGGCGGCTTCACCACCCTGGCGGGCCGCTGCGCCGTGGCCTTTGCCGAACAGGGCGGCCACACCTACGGCCTTGTGATCCTCCACGCGGACAACGCCAGCCTCTACACCGAGTGTGACCAGCTGCTGGACTGGGCCTTTGAGAGCTTTTCGGACCGCCCGCTGGTGGACACCGAGACCGAGCTGACCACCGTTGACCTGACCAAGTGCCGCGCCCAGCCCACCGCCGCGCTGTATGCGGCGGCCCCCGTCAGCGGCTACGGCCACGCAGACGACGTGGTGAGCTACGCCTTCGACCTGCCCGAGAGCATCCCGGCCACCGTGAAAAACGGCCAGAAGGTGGGCACCGCCACCGTCTATCTGGACGGCTACGAGGTGGGTACCGTGGACCTTGTGACCCATGCGGAATATATCTCCGACTTCCGCACCGACTCCAAGGCCACCCTGCTGCTGCTGTGCACGCTGGTGGTCATCCTGGGCGCGCTCACCGTGCTCACCCTTGCGGCGGGCGGCGGCGCGCTGAGCCTGCGGCGCAGAAAGCGCAGACATTGACCTTATTCTATAACAAAAAAAGCGGCACATCAAGCCTTGCGGAAAAGGCCCGATGTGCCGCTTACTTTTTTACTTGTTGAGGAACCGGATAAAGTGGTAAGATTCCACGATCTGGAAGTACTTGATGATGCGGGGATACAGCGGCTCGGCCTTTTCGCCGTACTGCTGCTTCATGCATTCAGCAAGGTCCGCAACGGTCTTCTGCCCGTCGATCAGCGGCCAAAGGTAGCTGCCGGTCTCGTCCAGATGGACCTGGGTGGTGCGTGGTTTGTGAAACACTTTTTGCGCGATCGTATTGAACAGGCCGGTGTTCTCCACCTCCAGGGTGATAAGGCCGGTCTGCTCGTCGGTGTGCCAGCGCAGGGTCTCCGCACGCTGCGGGATCAGGTCCAGATAATTGATGGATTCGTTCTTATGCTTCATCAGTTCTTCTTTTTCTTGAGGGAAAACGCCAGCAGGCATGCGATCATCACGATCATCAGCACAATGCCGCCGATGTTGCCCAGGTCAAAGCTCAGGGCAGTGTTGATGCCAAACACGGCGAACACGGCCAGCAGGATGCCCACAAGGCCCTCGCCTGCGATCATACCGGCGCAGAACAGGGTGCCGTTGGTGCTCTGCTCCTCCTTGGTCTTGGCATCGACCTTCTTGCGGCTGTCCATGAACCAGCGCACCACGCCACCGATCATGATGGAGGTGTTCAGGTAGATGGGCAGGTACAGGCCGATGGCGAACGGCATCACGGGGATGCGCAGAACTTCCAGAGCCAGAGCCAGGAACACGCCGGTGAACACCAGGTTCCAGGGCAGGTTGCCGCCCATGATGCCCTCAACGATCATCTTCATCAGGGTAGCCTGGGGTGCGGGCACCTCGGCACCGCCGTAGCCCCATGCGCTGTCCAGCAGGTACAGCACGCCGCCGATGGCCAGACCGGAAGCAACAACGCCGATCAGCTCGCCGATCTGCTGCTTGATGGGGGTAGCGCCCAGCAGGTAGCCGGTCTTCAGGTCCTGCGAAGTATCCGCTGCGATGGCAGCGCAGATGCAGATGACGGAAGCGATGGCCATGGAGCCGATCATGCCCTCAATGCCCACGTTGCCGGTGGCCTTCAGGACCATGGTAGCGATCAGCAGGGTGGCAATGGTCATGCCGGAGACGGGGTTGTTGGAGCTGCCGATCATGCCCACCATACGGGCGGACACGGTGGAGAAGAAGAAGCCGAAGATGACGATCAGCAGAGCGCCCAGCGGGCTGACGGGGATGGCCGGAGCCAGCCAGATGATGAGGATGATGAGCAGGATGCCGCCCAGGATGAAGGGCATGGGGATGTCCTTCTCGGTACGGGAGGTGCCGGCAGAGCTGCCGCCCTTCATACTCTTCATGGCATCACGGAAGGTGGATGCGATCAGAGGCAGGCTCTTGATCAGCGAGATGATGCCGCCGGTGGCGATGGCGCCAGCGCCGATATACTTGACGTAGTTGGACCAGATGGCGTCTGCACCGCCCGCTGCGTACAGGTCCGCAATGGTGGTGCCTGCTGCAGCCGGGTACAGGGAGATGTTCGCGCCGAACAGGCAGATCAGCGGGATGATGACCATCCAGCCCACCAGAGAACCGGCGAACATATAAGAAGCGGTCTTGGGGCCGACGATGTAGCCCACGCCCAGCAGAGCGGGGTACACTTCCATGCCCAGCGCACCCTTGAAGGAGTTGAACGCCAGAGCGATGTCGGCAGGGATGGCCTTCAGGCCATCGACGATGAACTTGAAGATGGCCGCCAGGCCCATGCCGGAGAACACGGTGGAAGCGTTTGAGCCGCCTTCCTCACCGGCCAGCAGCACGTCTGCGCAGGCGGTGCCTTCCGGGTAGAGCAGGGTGGCATGTTCCTTGACGATCAGGGCGTTGCGCAGGGGCACCATGAACAGAACGCCCAGGATGCCGCCGCACAGGGCGATCAGGGTGATCTCCAGGATGCTGGGCTTATCGCACAGGCCTTCCTTTGCCCACAGGAACAGCGCAGGCATGGTGAAGATGGCACCGGCGGCCAGGCTCTCGCCTGCGGAACCGATGGTCTGCACCATGTTGCTCTCCAGAATGGAGTTCTTCTTGAGCAGGACGCGGATGACGCCCATAGAGATGACTGCTGCCGGGATGGAGGCAGAAACAGTCATGCCGACGCGCAGGCCCAGGTAGGCATTTGCAGCGCCGAAGACCACGGACAGGATGATGCCCATGATCACAGAGGTCGCCGTCATTTCTGCGGTGATCTTTTCCGCAGGAATATACGGCTTGAAGGATTCTTGATCTTTCATGCTTGCACTCCTTGCGACAGCACAAACGTCCCGCTGCAAAAAAAAGCAAGGCGCTTGTGCTGTCTGTTTTCCTATTCCTATTTCCAAAACACGCGCATCCTATCCCGAAAGGACACGCTGGCACATTCTCTATTATACTAAAGTGTGACTCTAAAGGCAACTGGAAATGTTCACAAGGAATCAACAAAAAGTTCGTGAATTCAAGCATTTTGCGTAAAATTCGGCCATAAACCTGCAAAAAAACTCCATGCAGGCAGAAAACTGTCCGCATGGAGCGTACATTCTTTTAACGGCACCCGGGGGCCCCGCTGCTCAGATCAGGAAAATGAGGGAGCCCACCGGGATGCACAGCACGTCCAGCACCAGCAGCACCTTCTGGCCGGTCGTGGGCTGGAAGCCGGGGGTCTTGCTCTGCTGCAGGTAGCGGCAGATGCCCGCGATGCCGAACCATATCAGCGCAATGCCGCCTGCAATGGTCATACCGGCCACACCGCCCATCACCGCCAGGAAGATCAGCGCGCCCTTGCACAGGGCGCTGATGGCGCTGAGCACCTTTTTTCGGGTGAAGGGCGTCGTTTCTTCCGGTTTTGCGTCAGGCTTGGTGTCGGGTTTGGCATCGGGCTTCGGGGTGTCGTTGTGGCTGCCGGTGCCGCCCGCTGGGCTGTGGGTTTCGGGTTTGGTATCAGGCTTCGGCGGCAGGTCTGCCTTGCTCAGGTCGCTGGCATTCTGCCAGTGCTTTTTGCCGCCGCCCGTCCCGCCGGAAGCGCTGCTGCCGCCGGTGGTGCTGCCCGGGCCGGGGAAAATGCGCTTGGTCACGTTGCCGTCTGCGGCCGTGCCGCCGGTACTGCCGGAAACGCTGCCGGTGTCGCCGCCCGGGCCGGGGAAGATGCGCTGGGTCTTGCTGTCGTCTGCGGCTGTGCCGCCGGTCTTGCCGCCAAAGCCGCCAAGGTCCCTGCCGGTGTCAAAGCCCTTTTCGCCGGTGCCTTTGCCGCTGCCGCCCCACATGTCGGCGGTCTTTTCCGTTTCAGCTGCGTTCACGGCCGCGTCCGGCTTGCCCAGGGGCAGGATCATGGTCCGGGATTCCGGCGCGTTCAGCAGCTTTTCCAGCGCAAGGCGCATCTCGGTGGGCGAGGCAAAGCGCCCGGCGGGGTCCGGCGCGCAGGCTTTGCGCAGGATGGCGTCCAGCGCGGCGGTGGCGTTCACCGCCCGGGGCAGCTCCAGCCCGGACAGCCGCTTGCCCTCGGCCATGTTCCGGTCCTCGGGGGTCAGCGGCTGCGGGTAAGGCGGGTAGAACGGCAGACGACCCTCGTTCAGGCAGCGGTAGAGCACCAGGCCCAGCGCGTAGGTGTCCACGCTGGCGTTGTAGGTTTTGCCGGCCTGGAACATTTCCGGGGCCATGTAGCTGGGCGAGCCCACCTGGGTCAGCGCGCCGGAGCTGGCCAGCACGGTGCGGGCCACGCCGAAATCGCCCAGCTTGTAGTTGCCGTCCGCCGAGATGAAAATGTTCTCGGACTTGACGTCGCGGTGGATGATGTTGTGCCGCTGGCACAGTTCCAGCGCGCGGCACAGGTGGATGCCCATGCGCACCACCTCGCCCCGGGGCATCTGCACGGTGCGCTGCAGGTGGACGTTCAGCGGGGTGAGCAGCTCCATGCGGATAAGGATGTCCCAGCCGATGCCGTCTTTGTGGGGGACGATCTTGTGGTCCTCGTAGCTCACGATGTTGCTCTGGGCCTTGAGCTCGCTCATCAGCTTGATCTCGTTGGTGATGGCGTCCGCGCAGGAGCGGTAGTAAGACGAAACGCTGTCGCCGGTGAGGTTGTTGGTCTCGATGGTGGAGCGCAGGTCGTCTTCGGATTGGGGCAGGCTGATGATCTTCAGCGCGCTGGTGTTCACGGTGCCCAGCGCGTCCCGCCGCTCGATCTCGAACACTCTGCCGTAACTGCCCGAGCCGATGCAGCGCTTGATGGTCCACTCGCCAAGGAGCGGCGCATATTTTTCGTTATAAGATTCCGCAGTCATGATACTTCCTCACTTTTTCACGATATGGTCAGGCAGTCATTTGGAAGACTCAATTTTTACGGCCGAGTCAAAAGCATCTGCAGATACACGGCAGTTCTGTGGGACTGTGACCGACTGAAAAGCACAATTTTCAAATGCGTGACTGAAAATAAAACCTAAGAAATATGGAAAAGAGACTTTCTCCAAATGTTCACAGCCCTCAAAGGCATAAGTACTGATCGTATTCATACTGGAAGGAAAATCAATGGACGTCAATTCAGAAAAGTTCTGGAAAGCATGCGGCGGGATGAAAGTGAGACCTTCAGAGAGCACAAGACTTGTAGCTTTATTTTTATATACGGACCAACGATAGTCATCTGCGTTGTTGGTATTTAGAGTACCAAAATCAAGGACGGTGAGCACACCGTTCGAATATGTAAATTCCGAATCATCGCTGACACTGGAAGAAGCAACGGAATCTGTTTCGGATTCACTGCTGGATGCTACACTTGTACTAGACGCTGCACTTGTGCTGGACGCCGCCGGATGACTGGCATCAAAGGCCAGATTCACGATCACGTTTAGTCCGCACAGACCGGCAATGCCGCCAATGACGCCCAGCACCGTGCGGCGGGAAATTTTCTTTTCCTTTATTTTCGCGGGTGCCGGTGCCTTTGCGGCCTGCTCAGCCGCCCGTTTCTCCGCTTCGGCCTTTTCCTGCTCTGCCTTGCGGGCCGCTTCTTCGGCTTCCCGGGATTTGCGCTCCTGTTCGGCGCGCTGGGCCTGCTCTTTGGCGGCAGCGGCGCGGGCTTCCTCGGCTTTGCGCTGCTCCTCGGCCCGGCGGGCGTCTTCTTCCGCCTTGCGGGCGGCGGCTTCCGCTTCGCGGCGCTGCTGCTCCTGCTGGGCGAACAGGAACACCGTCTCGTCCTCGGCCTTGGGGGCAGGGGCCTTTGCCGGTGCTGTGGGCTGTGCGGCGGGCTGCTGGCCGAAAGGCAGACGCGTGGTCTCGTCTGCGGCGTCCGGGGTTTCCGGCGCTTTGGGCGCGGCAGACACAGTCGCCGCTGCATCTGCGGCGGGCACTTCCGCTGCCGGTGCGGCTGCCCGCACGGTGGCGTCGCCTGCATCCGGCACCGGGGCGGCGTCGGATGCGCCGCGCAGTACGGCTTCCAGCGCAAGGCGCATCTCGGTGGGCGAGGCAAAGCGGTCCGCCGGGGCGGGCGCACAGGCTTTGCGCAGGATGTCGGCCAGCGGGCCGGAGGCGTTCACCGGGTCCGGCAGGGGCTCCCCGGCCAGACGGCGGTCGTGGGCGCGCTCCTTGGCCAGCGCAGTCAGCGGCTGCGGGTAAGGCGGGTAGAAGGGCATCCGGTTCGCGTTCAGCAGCTGATACATCACAAGGCCCAGCGAATAGGTGTCCACGCTGGCGGTGTACTTCTCGCGGCGGAACACCTCCGGGGCCATGTAGTTCACGGTGCCCGCAAAGGTGGAAGCACCGGTGGAGGCGCTGGCCGTGCGGGCCACGCCGAAATCGCCCAGCTTGAAGTCGCCGGTGTCCGAGATAAAGATGTTGGCGGGCTTGATGTCCCGGTGGATGATGCTGTATTTCTCGCACACTTCCAGTGCGCGGCACAGGTCGATGCCCAGCCGCAGCACGGCCTGCCGGGGGATGGTGTCGAACTGCTTAAAGTACTGGCTGATGGGGGTGAGCAGTTCCATGCGGATGAGGATATCCCAGCCGATGCCGTCGGTGTGCTCGATCACATCGTGGTCCTCGTAGCTCACGATGTTGCTGTGGCCCTTCACCTTGTTCATCAGCGCGATCTCGCGGTTCAGGGCTACCACCGTCTCCCGGAAATAGGAGGAGGCCCCCTGCCTGTCCAGCCCGTCCTCGTCCAGCACGCTCTGCAGTTCTTCCGGCGAAGACGGGATGGTGATGGCCTTCAGCGCGCCGCGGTAAACGGTGCCGTCCAGCGCGTCGGTGCGCTGGATCTCAAACACCTTGCCGTAGCTGCCGGCCCCCAGCTGCTTTGTGATGTACCATTTGCCGAACACCGGCTCGTATTTCTTGTAGTATTCCGCATCCATAATGGATCCCTCCGCAAGGCCCCTGCCAAAGGCAGAAGCAGGTGTTTACACGGCCCCGTAAATGCCGTGCACCGAAACTTCGCCGGTGAAGACGTGTTCCTCGCCGCTGTCGGTGCGCACCACAAGGCGGCCCTCCTCGTCCACGTCGATGGCTTCACCTGCGCCCTGCCTGCCGTCCGGCAGGTCGAAGGTGACCCGGCGGCCCAGGTTGACGCAGGCGGCTTTATATTCCTCCCGGAAGGGCGCAAAGCCGTCCCGGGCAAAGACATACATGTTGCGGTCAAAGCCGAAGTCGGTCAGGCCCTCGGCCAGCCAGGCCGGGTCGGCGGCAAGGTCCACTTTGGCCCCCTGCAGCTCCAGCGAGGTGCCGTTGGGCAGGTTCGCCGCGTCGAAGTAGCTCTGGGGCTGGGCCAGGTTGATGCCGATGCCGCACAAAATGCCCCGGCCCTGCTGCTGGTAGCCGTAGCTCACGCCCTCGCACAGGATGCCCACGATCTTTTTGCCGTTCAGCAAAAGGTCGTTGGGCCACTTGATCTGGCAGTCCACGCCGTAGCGCAGCTTCAGCTGGGTGCGCACTGCAAGGCTGGCCAGCAGCGGCAGGGTGGAAGGCTGGGCCAGCGGCTCCCGGATGGCCACCGTGTAGTACAGCGCACGGCCCTCGGCGTTCACCCAGCTGCGGCCCAGCCGCCCGCGCCCGGCGGTCTGGTTCTCGGTGTACACAGCCCCTACGGGGCCGAACTCCTCAAAATGCTCTTTCACATACGCGTTGGTGCTGCCGCATTCGGGCAGATAGCGCACCTCATTGATGCTCATTTTTTCGGTACCTCTTTGTGTTCGTGGGCAGTCACTTTGCCGTTTTCCAGCGTCAGGATGCCGTAGGTGTCCGGCCCGGTGTAGCACCGGCCGCAGGAGCCGGGGTTGAACAGGAACACGCTGCCGCGGTCCTCCGCGTGGGGGACGTGGGTGTGGCCGAACAGCGCTACCTCCGCGCCCCGGGCGGCTGCCGCGTCGGCCAGCGTATCCAGATCGTATTTTACGCCGTACATATGACCGTGAGTGTAGAAAATGACCACGCCGTCAAAGGCGGCCAGGCCGTCGGTGGGCTCCAGCGCGCCGTAATCGCAGTTGCCCGCCACCGAGTAGGCCCGCAGCCGGGGGTATTTGGTCAGCGCCAGCTCCAGATCGCGCAGGCCGTCGCCCAGAAAGATCAGTGCGTCGATGTTTTTGCTCTCAGCCTTCAGGATGCGCTCAATGGCGTTGCGTCCGCCGTGGCTGTCGCTCAGAACCAGAAGTTTTGTCACGAAAGGGGTCCTCCTCTATTTACCAGATATCATTTGCTCTCATGAAGGGCTGAATGGCCTGTCAGTCCTGTTCCTGCTGCCCCTGCTGCAGCACCAGCAGCTGCTTGTACACTTCGCTCTTGGAGTAGGGCGTGCCCTGGGCTGCTGCCTTGGCGGCTGCCGTGGGGCCGAAGCCCTGGCCGGTCAGCTCCAGCGCCCGCTGCGCGGCCTGCTCCAGCGTCAGCTCCTGTTCCGGGTCGGCAGAGTCCGGCGCACCGGCCATCACCAGCACATACTCGCCGCGGGGGTCGTTCACCTTATAATGTTCCACCGCTTCGCCGAGGGTGGTTTTCCAGATGTCCTCGTGCAGCTTGGTCAGCTCGCGGCAGAGGGTGATGCTGCGGTCCGCACCGAAGGCGTTCGTCAGGTCGTCCAGTGTGGTGCGCAGCTTGTGGGGCGCTTCGTAGAAGATGACCGTGCGCTTTTCCTGCAGAAGATCGGCCAGCCGCTCCTTTTTCTGCTTGCGGTTCACGGGCAGAAAGCCCTCGAACACCCAGCGGGAGGTGTCCTGCCCGGAGACGGCCAGTGCCGTGACACAGGCAGACGCGGCAGGCACCGGCACCACCTTGATGCCCCGGGCCAGCGCGTCCCGCACGATCACTTCGCCCGGGTCGGAGACGCAGGGCATCCCGGCGTCACTGCACAGCGCGCAGCTCTCCCCTGCCTCGATGCGCTGCAAAATGGCCTCGCCCTTCTGCAAAGCGTGCTCATAGTAGCTGACCATGGGCTTTTTCAGGCCCAGAAAGTTCAGCAGCTTCATGGTAACGCGGGTGTCCTCGGCGGCAATGAAGTCTGCCGCGCCAAAGGTGGCGGCCACCCGGGGCGGCATGTCGTCCAGATTGCCGATGGGCGTTGCCACGATATAAAGAGTTCCTGCCATAATTTACCTCCTGAAATTCCCCGAACGGCCTCGCCCTCTCCGTCACGGCTGCGCCGTGCCACCTCTCCCGAGGGGAGAGGCAGGCACTTTACGGTTAAGCTCTTGGCTCTCCCTTTGGGAGAGCTGTCATGAAGCGGAGCGAAATGACTGAGAGGGCGCTCTCACCTTCCATAAAGAGCTGCACCTGTACTAATCAAAATATCCGGCTCCACCCGCAGGCCGGTCTTGCGGTTTTTCTGCGCTTCCACGAGGAAAAGCCAGGGTGCGCCGTCGGCCTTGTTCTTCACAAAGGCCAGACGCTTGGGCTCCAGCCGGTGGGCCCGCAGCACGGCCAGCACCTCGGCCAGCCGCTCCGGCCGGTGGCACAGCGCAAAGCGCCCGCCGTCCTTCAAAAGCCGGAACGCGCAGGTGCACACATCCTCCAGCGTGCAGGTGTTCTCGTGCCGGGCAAGGGCGTGGGCGGCGTTCGCACTCTGGGGCCCGTCCGTAAAGTAAGGCGGATTGCACGCGCACAGGTCGAAACTGCCCTCGCCTTCCCGCCAGCTGCGCAGGTCGGCGCACACCGGTGTGATGTGGTCAAGGCCCTGCTGGGCTACAGCTTCGGCCAGCAATGCGCTGCCCTCGGGCTGCAGCTCCAGCGCGGTGCAGGGCCCGCGGTGGCCCCGGTCGTGCCATTCCAGCGCCACGATGCCGCAGCCGGAGCACAGGTCCGCCGCCTTCTGGGCGCGTTTCGGTGCACAGAAACGGGCCAGCAGCAGTGCATCCGAGCCAAAACGGTGGGCCGGGGTACAATATACCATGGTCCTATTATACAAAACTTCCGTAGAATGTTCCATAGAGTGTGTACCGAATCCTCTCAAAAAAATCAGGGGAATTACTCCCGGAATTTGTGCAAAAACAAAAAGCAGCAGACCCGCTTTGGACAGGTCTGCTGCTTTTGATGCGTTATTTCGGCAATCAGCTGCGATTATTCAGCAGTAATTGCACCAGTGGGGCAAGCGCCCTCGCAAGCGCCGCAATCAATGCAAGCGTCTGCGTTCACAACTGCAACGCCGCCGTCAACGGCGACTGCACCAACCGGGCAAGCGCCCTCGCAAGCGCCGCAGCCAACACATGCGTCAGAAACCTTGTGTGCCATAATAAACTCTCCTTTTATCCCCGTGCCCGTTGTGATGTATGAAGAAACGCACATTGGCACGGCTGTGCACGCCTCTCCGGAAATCATATCCTTGCCTGCATTTTAACAAAGCTGGATTGAAAAGGCAAGACTAACCGTGCGGCGTAAAAGAAGAATGATTACTTTTTGTTGGGTTGCACAAAAGCATGGGCTAACTTATAGCCAAAATTGCAGGAGATTTTCGGTAAAAATCACGAAGAATAGTTAGTTTTAACAGACTAACCGCCCGGAGATCCCGCCGCAGCATTATTCCTTTTCAGCGGCGCGTTTCCGGGCGCAGCCGGGGCAGCGGCGGTTCTCATCGTCGGAGGATGCCACCACCGGGGCGGGGTTGCGCACGCCGGAGTAATCGTCGTCCGGGTCCGGGCGGCGGGGGGCGCGCTTGCCGCCGCTGATATACTCGCACACGCCCACCTTATAATAACGGGGCGAGAGGCTCTCGGTGCCGCAGCGCACCCGCAGGTAGCCGGAGACGGGGTTCACTTCCAGCACCGTGCCCAGGCCGTCCGGGGTGCGCACCGTGCTGCCCACCATGGGCATGATGCTGTTGAGGTATTCGTAGGCGCTTTCCTCGTAGGCCAGGCAGCACATCAGGCGGCCGCAGGCACCGCTGATCTTGGTGGGGTTCA
>ERZ1034913.1094-NODE-1094-length-17674-cov-3.628753_pt1 | contig 17674 bp, 21 predicted proteins | sample MGYA00520697_ERZ1034913 | MGnify/ENA primary metagenome ERZ1034913 (study PRJEB33766, sample SAMN09781786) | gut metagenome | biome: gut microbiome | host: Homo sapiens | place: Madagascar | study: EMG produced TPA metagenomics assembly of the PRJNA485056 data...
CAGTTGCCGGTTGCTGAGGATGCGCCGCGGTAGCCGGTTGCTGAGGATGCGCCGCAGTTGCCGGTTGCTGAGGATGCGCCGCGGTAGCCGGTTGCTGAGGATGCGCCGCGGTAGCCGGTTGCTGAGGATGCGCCGTAGTCTCCGGAAGAGTCCTGCTCTTTTTTTGTGTGCTTTGTCGTATACTCAATTGCCGCTTTTACGAGCCCGGCAATGTTGATTTCTGCGCCAATCTTGATTTTGGTTGACGCCACCTTAGTTTCTTTGTCGCCGTTATTTTTGTCTATGTCCCCGCTTACCTCTACCTCGTGGTAAACGCTTTCTGCTGGAGCGTAATGTCTAAAGCAGTCCAGCGGGTATTCGCAAGAATGGAATCCGGAGTCGCGAACCTTTGCGACCGGTTCTTCATATTCTTTTCCCTCTTCAAACTGGAATCCTCTGCACGTCATGTCCTTGTTAAAACCCTTGTAATTCATATGCCCCTCCTTATTCTTCGTCATCTTCGGCTTCGCCGTCGTCATCATCGCTCAGCTGTTCGATATACCCGATTCCTGCCATATATCCTGCAAAGTCCCAGTAATCGCATCCTTCCGGCCGCTTGTCGATTCCAGCAGACGGGAGATAGACAACCTCCAGCTCCACAAGGCTGCGGAATCGGTCGCTGCTCGAGTCAAAGTGCGCGCTATCACCGTCTTTGTAGTAAACCTCCAACGTCTGATCGCCGGAAACCTCCACAAAAATAATGCAGGCGATATCCTCAATGTCTCCGATTTCCTCAAAATGCTCTCTGTTCCAGCAATCCAAAAGTCTTGCTCTCATGTTTCGTTCCTCCTGTTTTTGTTTCGGTCGGCCAACCAATGTCCGCCCGCCGGAGTCGAACCGGCGGTACACCATGCGAATCAATTTGTATTTTCCAGTTCCTGAACCAGCTCCGCCATCACATGATTGACGGCGGATTCTGCTTCCAGATCGCCAAGCCTCCATCCATTCAGCAGCCACCAAGCAAGCGCGCGGATGGTCTTACGGTTCGATTCAGTATTCTTCATCAATCATTTCCTCCCATCTTTTCGTTCCCTTCACCAGCGCGTGGATCTTTTCCCACTCACACGACGGTGCCAGAATCCCGATTGCTTTGATATCGTCATACACACAGCACCGGTCAACGAGGATATCGTCAATCTTCGCCGCCGCCTCGATATACATGCCAAACTTGATTGTCCGTGTCTTGCAGCAGATGTAAACCGTATAATCAATGTCCCATGATGTCGCATGCGCCAGCATCCGAATGGTCGGACAAAATTTCGTAAATTCCATGTGTTTTCCTCCTGTTTCCTTACGTTGCGGCGGCGAACCGGTTGATAAAGTAAATCTGCCCCTTGCCCGTCACCTTAGTTGTTCTCGTTACTCTTATGCTTCCATCCGGATTCGCAATGGAGCTTTCCTTGACTTCAAAAAGCTTCTGCTCCATGCTCCGCTGTGTCGGCATGTTCCGGCTGGAGCCTGACTTGATTAAGTAACCATTCTGCCGCATCCAGTCAAACAAGCGTTTCTGCCCGATCTGATGCCCGTTCTGGCAGATCAGCTTTGCCAAGTCCCCGATCAGGATCGAGGTTTCACTTGTGGAGACTGCGTCCGCAAAAATTTCCTTCGGTTTCATCCGGGCTGTGTCCTCGATCATTTTCTGATTGTCGGCCTTCAGCTTGTCAATCTCCCGGTTCGCAACCCTCAGCACCCTTGCCATGATCTGCTCCGGCGTGTTCCATGCCTTTTCCAGATCCAGAAAGTACTGGCGGTACTGTCTGCCCTTTTCGGTTCGCTGGAGCATGCAGATCTGCTTTGCCATGTCAACTGTAATCTGATAATCGGTTGCCGGACGCCCTCCGGTACTTTCGCTCAAAAATGAGCGAAAGTCCTTACCAGCCTCAAAGCCATATTCCACCATCCTCGGAAACCAGTCTCTAAATGCTGTCTTGATTTCCAGTCCATCGTGCAGTTCTCTTGCCGATACAGTCGGCTGTTCTGCTTCATTGCTGATTCTGATTAAATTTCTCATAGATATCCTCCTTCAAATCGAACTTTTCCTTTTTCGGAAAAGTTGATTTAGGTTTTTTCCTTTTTTGGAAAAAACTCATTTTGCTGCTCTGTTTTTGTAGTCCTGCACCTCCTGTCTTGTCATGGTGTTAAAACTTTTACGCCCTAAAGTACTTTCACTCATTTTTGAGTAAAAGTCCGTTGTTGGATTTTGGGGATTATTGGTTACTCTCTTTTGTTGATTGCGAGACTATTATATGCCATTTAATAGCAACTTGTCAAGCATATTTTGTTGTTTTTGTGGCATTTTGTTGTTGTTTTTTTAGCCAAGGCATGGTAAAATAAAAACGTGCAAGGAAGGTGGTGATGAAATGAATGCACGAATAAAAGAGCTCCGGAAGTCGCTTGGATTAACTCAGCAAGAGTTTGCTAATCGGTTAAGAGTTAAACGGAATACGGTAGGTCAATGGGAATGTGGAATAAATGCTTTGACCGACCAAATGGTCTTCTCAATTTGCAGGGAATTTGGAGTAAGTGAGACTTGGCTGCGTACCGGAGAGGGTGAGATGCTTGCTACAAAAACCAAACAAACTGAGATTGCCGATATCACGGCGCGGCTCTTTAAAATGGATTCCGACTCAAAGCAATATAAATTTATAGTAGCTTTGAGCGAATACCTACTCCAGCTGGATGAAAAAGAAATGCAATCCATGCTGGATCTGATCCGGAAGCTGAGCGATGCAGTTGGCGATCAGGGAGAGTAAGTAGAGAGGCGGAGGCTGAGCTTCCGCCTCTTTTGCAGGAGGGAAAATGAACGAACGGATAAAACAGGTGCGGAAATATTATGGATTAACGCAAAATGAGTTTGGCGAACGCATCGGAGTCAGAGGAAACACAATCACCGGATACGAAAATGGCATGCGGTGTCCGTCAAACGCAATAATAATTGCAATAGCAAAAGAATATGGCATAAGCGAATCTTGGTTACGAACCGGGGAGGGAGAAATGTCAAATAAGAATGCTTACAGTAACGGCAAAGGGAAAACTACTGGGGAGCGGTTACGCATCCTCAGAGCAGCGCTGGGATTAACGCAAAACGAGTTTGCAGAGAAACTGAACGTTCCAAGGAATACCATTGGCGGGTATGAGGCCGGAAAGTGTAATCCAAGCAGTGCAGCAGTAAATAATATTTGCAGGGAGTTTGGGGTAAACGAATCTTGGCTGCGAACCGGAGACGGCAATATGTTGGCAAGCGATTCTGCGTCTGAAATTGGAGAAAGAGTCAAACAAGCAAGACTCTCGCTCGATCTTACGCAAGCTAAATTTGGGGCGGGGATCGGATTAAAGCAAAACTCAATTGCATTAATAGAGCGCGGCGACCGAAATTTGTCTAACCAAGCGATAATATCTATATGCAGAGAATATGGAATAAACGAGAACTGGTTGCGAACAGGCAAAGGGAAAATGATGAGTGGAAATTATGAGGACTCTGACATTGTTGATATGTTTGAGAACAATTTGTCAAGCGGCATCGAAAATCGAATCAAGCAAGTAAGAATCGATTGTGGCCTCTCGCAAGCAGATATGGCAGCTACACTGAACCTGTCAGAGAACTTTATTTGGATGTTGGAGAATGGGAAGCGAGTTCCGGGAAACCGAACAATTGCAGATATATGCTCCGCCTTTGGCATAAATGCGGTTTGGCTTCGGACTGGTGAGGGCGAAATATTTTCAGACGCGCCGCGTCAAACCGCCGGAGACCGGGTACGCAGTCTGAGAACGAGCCTTGGCATGACGCTGGATAAATTCAGCGAGCAAGTCGGCGTGAGCAAAGCCGCAATCTCAAACGTCGAGCGTGGCGAGCGGGCGCTTACAAAGCAGCTGGCCACGTCCATAAGCCGGGAATTTGGCGTTGACAGAGGTTGGCTGCTGTCCGGCACAGGAGAAATCCACGTTCCGGACGACGACCGGCTTGACAGCCTCATCGTGTCGCTGAATGAGCAGATTCTTGGTCTTGGCCAGGAAAAGGCGGTTCTGGCGGTTGAGATTATGCAAAGGTTACTGTTGCTGCTTAAATAATTTTTAGAGCGGGGAATGCGTCTCCGCTCTTTTTTGTGAGAAATTGAATCTTTACCTATTAAATGCAGTGTGAACTACGTTTACTTTTTTACTTTACAATGTTTGACAAATGAGATATAATATCCGCATGGAGGTGAGATAATGCAAACGTGTGATCGAATAAAAACGCTGTTGGATGCAAACGGCGACCGGGCGGCGGATCTGGCGCGCGCCCTGAAGGTGTCAAGATCGGCAGTGTCAGCGATCCTGTCCGGGAAGCACCAGCCAAGCAAGCAGAATTGCGCGCTGATCTGTGACCGATACGGGGTAAGTATCGAATGGCTACACTCGGGAACGGGAGAACCGCAGATCCGGAGGGCAAAAAAAGAAGAGCTCTCCAGTTTGTCGGAGAAGCTCTTTGGCGGTCAGGTTCCTGAAATTGCCTGTGAAATTATGGATCTGCTCCCGCGTATGTCAGAGCCGCAGATGCGGGATCTGCTGGCTCTGATGCAGGAAGTCAGTACGTCAGTTTAAGCAGAATCTGGTAGATCAGTTCGAGCGTGTCATCACTCTGCTGCTCGATTAACTGCAAAATCTTAGTTTTGATTGTGTCATTGTCCATGTACTTTCCTGTCCCTTTCCACTGCTTTCAGCATGCCAGCGAGCACGGCAAGGCTCTCACGGTCGGCACAATTCAGCAAGATCTTGATTTTTTCCAGTAACAATTCTTTTTGTGACATATATATAACCCCCTTTTGCCATTATTATAGGCAAAAGGTATGACAACCATAATATCTATATTTTATTTAAAAACGCGTATTTTTTTACACAAAAGGAGGGGTTTTTACGGATCGTCTTGAATACTTTGAACGGTTTGCGTCAATGTGGCGCAAGTCAAGAGCGGATGGCGGGAAAAGTCAGGCATACATGGCAGAAAAAATGGGAGTGTCGCGCAAAACAGTGCAGAACTGGGAGGATGGGCTTTCCTGCCCGTCTCAGGAGCGCGCGTTTGAGTGGTTTAAAGTCCTTGACTTGCATCCGCTCCCGTACTACTTGGATCTGCTGTATCCGGAGATTAACGGCTTGAGGCAAGCAAACGCAGACGCAGACGTTAAACGCGCGCTAGTTGAAATGATTCAGGACCTCAGTCCGGACGCCTGCCGGAAGCTCCTGTATTGGATGTATGGAGCACATGGCAGCTCCCCGATTGCCGTCTTGGAAATGATTACTGCGCATCTCCAAACGCCGCTCCAGAACCGGCTAAACATCGCGCAATCAATTGAGACAAATTACGAGGTGGCAAAGGCCGGAAATCGTCTGGTACAGCCGGATCATGTACAGCCAGATTTGGATTTGCTGAGAAAAGCGATCAAATTGGGAAAAGAATCTGCTCTTAACGGGAGAAAAACGTACTCCGTTTTTACAGCAGACAGCCAGAAGGAGGAAGGAAATTGAAACGAGCCGCATTATACGTCCGCGTATCGAGCGCAGAGCAGAGGGATCACGGGTTGTCGGTTGACTCTCAGATCAGCGCATTGACAAAATATTGCGCGGATAACCGCCTGCAGATCGCAGGCATTTACAACGATGCCGGGATATCGGCGCGGAAAAAATACAAAGCGCGCCCTGCTCTCTTACAGCTGATGCAGGATTGCAAAGACAAAAAAGTGGATATTATCCTATTCACCAAGCTTGACCGGTGGTTCCGGTCCGTGTCTGACTACTATGAGGTTCAGCGCGTGCTGGATGCCGCAAAGGTCCCGTGGCGGGCGATCTGGGAGGACTATGAGACAGAGACGTCCGCCGGTATTTTTAAGGTCAATATCATGCTCAGCGTGGCGCAGGCGGAGTCTGACAGGACGTCAGAACGTATCAAGGCAGTAAATGAATACAAGAGGCAGCGGGGAGACTTAGTTGTCCACAAGATGCCCATTGGCTATGTACGGACGGGCCCGGGAGAGATTGCCTTTGATCCGGATACACGCGATGCGGTGTCGGCAATCTTTAGTACGTATCTGCAAACCTACAGCTGCCAGGAAGCAAGGACTGCGGCTGCTGAAAAGGGAGTGACGATGAGCCGGGCAAATGTCACCCGGATTCTCCGGAAAGAGCCGTACTACGGGACATACTTAGGCAAACGGGTTCCGGCTTACATAACGCAGGAGCAGCACGACACCATCCTGCGGAATCAGCAGGTATACATCCGGACGCCCAAAAGTCCGTCCAGGGTGTATATTTTCAGCGGCCTCGTTTTTTGCGCATTGTGTGGAGCACGTATGACTGCAAAATGCTCCTGGAATAGCAATGGCGGTGAGGTCAAGTACTATAGGTGTTCCGGTGCCGACAAAAAAGACGCCGAAAACTGCACGTTCTCAAAATCCGAAAAAAAAGTAGAAGCAGCGTTAGTCGCATCTCTCAATGACTGCATCGCCAGATATAACGCAGATGCCAAAAAGCAAAACAGGGGGCTGCGTAACGTACAGTTGGATATCGAAAAGTTAAAAGCAAGGCTTCAACGCTTAAAAGACGTGTATATAGACGGGGACATCGAGCGTGATAAATACGTAATGCAGGCGGACCAGATAAAGGCGAAAATCACAGAGCTAGAAGTCAAAACTTCAAAGATCCGGATAATTGCCCCAATGCCTCCGGAGTGGCAAACTATGTATTGGCAGCTGTCAGAGTCCGGCAAGCGGCAGTTCTGGCGAGGAATTATAAAAAAAATAATTGTTTCCAAGAACGGCGTGGAGAATGTCGTTTTTATTTAAAGCATGTATTATCTTTATGAATCATTATTGGTAGATAAGTATTCATAAAGATAATTACAAAGGAATAATATAAGTCAACAAAACGTACAATGTACGTTAATATCCTCACTATACATGGCGTACATTGTGCGCTATAATGTAATCATAGTCAAGTAAGGAGGTTGCAATGGAGATCAAAGAGATGCGGATCCTGCTTGGGGATTCACAGCAGAGGTTCTGCGACAGATATCAGATTCCAAAAAGGACGCTACAGGCGTGGGAATCTGGAACCCGGGAATGTCCGGAGTACACAAAGAGGTTGCTGTCTCGGGTAGTCTTAGAGGACTACGAGGCGCAGAAGAGATATTGAGCTGCAGGAGCAGACAAAAGGAGGATTTTATGAGCCAGTACGTAACAGAGTTTTTTGAGGACAACGGTGGTGCAATTTGTGCAGTGGTTTACAAGGATGGCGAGCTGTCAAACATTATTCCGCATCTGGAGCAGGAGCAGCCGGGATCCGGTAAGCAGCTCATCGAGGCCGCGCAGGAGGGATGGCCATATGCGGATGAGTACAACGCAGATGAGTTTGGCGGCATGGAGATGCGGGAAGTAGTTGATGAGTTTCACCGTTTTGTTGAGGAACGAACAACCTATTTGATTTTGGCAGTCAGCGGGACCACGTTTGACGTGCACGAGGATGACATGGGCGAGGCTGGAAGATATATTTTATCTGATATCATTTGATAAGTTAAGAGGGGGTGCGCCCCCCCCTCTTTTTATTTAAAGTATAAAGTTGTTAATCTGTCTTTACAAAAATCGTCACATAATCTGTCTCAGTTCGGTTTTCAAACCCGTCATCAAAAATGACAAATTTTGTTTCGATTTTTTCAAGGTCGTCCGGAAGGTCGTCGCCTAAAATTGTCACATCTTCCTTAGCCTTTTTCCCGGGAGCAATATCAAGTGACGCAATTGTATCAACCATAAAATCATTTAAGGACGTTTCGTCAAGCTGGACCGTGCAGCTTACGTTTCCAAGGTTTTGTACCGTATAATAAAATTTTGGCCCTGCAAGTCCCTCATCTACACCATTATAAGTAATAATAACTCGCTCATCCTGATATAGTACGTCCCCTTCTTCTGTTTCCTTGCTCCCGCGGAGCTCTTTCAATTCAGCTTTCAGCTCGGCAATTTTTTGCTCAAATTCCTGGATCAGCTTTTCAATCTCAGAGATTCTGTCAGTTTCAGACTTGCTTTCCTCTGCTGACTCGGTTGTTTCCGTCTCTTCGCTCGATGCAAGCGCCGGCATCGCAGACATTCCAATCATTGCCGCAGCCATAGCGGCCAAAAATCTTTTTCTCATCCTGTTTCCTCCTTTTGCGGTTATATCCGTGCTTTTATCTTACCACAAAAGTTTTGGACTGCCAACAAAAATAGGAGCCGAAGCCCCATATTTTTATCGTGTTGTATAGTCTAGGCTGATCCAGCCGGCTCCAGACTTCAGCTTGCCCCACCTCTTTGCGCCCTTTCCGGAAGATTCCTCAACGATCGTCAGAGACATTGTCTCCCGGATCTGGCCGCTGATCGGCGCGTCTGTCGTCGGCTGCTGTCTGATATTCAAACAGTGATCCGGAATGGCAGCCACGTCCACTTTGACCATGTACGGCTCAAATTTGGAGATGTAATTCAGCCTAAATCCCTGCTGGATGCCGGCGACAATCGCCTGCGCAATCTTGCTCTTGTTCGCCTGATACCAGTTCATGTCATCCTTGTCGGTCATAAAACAGGTTTCCAGTACCGCATGGCTCACGCCCTGTCTCCGGATCCGGTTCTGCACCATCAGGCCCTCCGGCCACTGCCGCTGCGTGACTACAACGCCGTCCCACGCCTTGCAGGATCCCAGCGCGTACAGATTCTGCAGGATTGCGTCCTCCACCGTATGACCGGTCTCAGACTGATCAATGTACACCATGCTGCCCTTCAGGATGCCGTCTCCCGCCTGATCAACCGTGGCGGACGCATTAAAGTGCACCTCCAAAACATAATTGTATGTCGTCACGTCATACTGGCCGCCATGCTTAAAAAAACTGTAGTGGTTCCGGTCCGGTGCTACATCACAGGATACTCCGGACTGATCAGCAATCGCTTTAATCAGATCCCGCAACTCACGGGTCAGATTCGCTTCCTGGTATCCGCAGCCACACGCGCCCGGATCCCAGCTCCCGTCAACATTTTTTCCATGTCCGGCCATGACTAACATTTTAAATCCCATCTTGTCCTCCTTTTTGCCAAAGTAAAAATGGCCCCATTCAGCAGAGATTGCGTCGCTGCCTAGGTAATCATAGTTTTTATACAGGTCTTCAAGCTTCTGGTGGTCCGGATTCCCGTGGCCATCAGAATACTTAAAGCTTCTAAATTGCAAAATTTTTGCGTCGCAGAAGCGTCGCTTGCCCTCGTTAAATACCTCGCGTGCCGCCTGGAGACACTCTGCGTTATAATCGCAAGCCGCCGAAGTAAACGCGGATGTCAGGCAATCATCGAGGTTTTTATAGTTCGGGAGCAGGTCATGGACGCACTGAGCAATTGCTAGCAGCGCCGCATGATTCTTTCCAGCAAAAACAGCTCCCTCCGCGTAAACCGTTTCCGCAATTTTGATCAGTTCATCTTCACTCATTCGCTTTCCTCGCTTTTGGTGAGCTGCTTATATACCTGATTCGCTCCGGTTGCCGCCAGTCCAGATACGATGCCGACGGCTGCTGCTGTGATCAGGTCGCTGGCCGGATAGTCCGGCATGCAGTACATGCCAACAACGCCAAGGACTCCGCCAAGGACGCCACAGATCACCGGCAACCACTTGTTATCCAGGGCCGTTGCTTTTACTGCCTGTGCTGCCAGATAGCAGATCGCAGCGATGCCTGCTACACTTGTGATTTCAAAATCCATTTTTGATTCCTCCTTTTTATTTGATTTGCTCCAAGTCGCTGATCCGATGATTTGCGACTTTGATTTGTTCCTCTTGGACATTTACCCTGTCCTCCAGCTTGTAAGTCCGGTCGATCAGATTGTTGTGCGCCTGCACTTTTTGCTCCAGCTGCTCCAGCCGATAAGCCAGCAGCGCTGCTGATTTCCGGCTGGAGAGGTAGCTGCCAATCAGGGTTCCGGCGAGCGACAGCAAAGCTACAATTACTGCGTCTGTCATTTGATTCCCTCTTTCCGATGCTTTAATATTTTGTCACCTGTTGAGCTGTGCCAGTAGATGGCTCTGCATCCTGTATTTGGTTGATATGCGACCAGGTCTGGTAAAGACCATGGACCTCATAGTAGCCGTTGGCGTACGCCCACGGGATTTTAACCCAGATCAATACCTCATCTGAGCTTGTGGCCATCGCGCGAACAGTCACAGAGCTATCGTCATAGTGTTTTACCTCATAGCTTACGCCAAACGCGTTTTTATCAGATTTTGTTGACTGCCAGGCGTCTTTAATAAAAATGCTGATAAGCGTATTTTGTGATGAGTTCCCATTGTATCCATCTCCTGTATACAGATCGATCATCGTACTCCAGCTGTCTACACCGATTTTCAGGCGCCCGAGGCAGACCCATTTCCCGGCCGTTCCGGTATCACACTTAAAAATATATGAGCAGCGTTTGCTCTGACCGTTAATCAAATACCCTTCAACCAGTAACGTCTTCCGGAGGTATACGTCCCATCCGACATCTACACCATCTACCTCGGCTACTTTTCCGATTCCTATCCGGTTCTTTTTTTTAGGCAAGTGAATCTTGCGTCCAACTGTGGAAACCGTCGGCGCATCGGCACGCGCTGTGGTAAAACTGTCTTTAAGGTTGACGTAAATGAGATAACTATTTGTTCCAGGAGCCGCAAAAATTACGTATTCGGTGTCAAGTGTGTAATCCCCCATTGTGAGGGATTTGCTTGTGTATCCGCTTGCTGTTGACGCTCTGTAGTATACCGTACACGTTTTTGCGTTTTGGTTGTTGAGCGGCGTAATGGATCCGCGAGGCTTTACACAAATATACTCTCCGGCAGAATCAGCCGTCGGATCCGTTGCGCTTTTGCACCGATACGCGGTAATGCCGCTCAGCATCGGCTGAATGTACTGCACGACGGTTATATCCACTTTTTTTGTTGTAGACCGGCCGCGTGTATCGACCACAGTGACGGATACAGTAAGCGTTCCATAGTGTCCGATCACGTTTGTTGTAATTGACGTTCCGCTGTACTGAGCCCCGTCCACAGTCACAACGCATGTCTTAACTCCGGATCCGTAAACGCCAGCCGCGGTGCTTACAACTTTAAGCCTGCTTTTTTGCTGGATATATCCGGAGATTCCCGACGGTATGGACGCGGCCTCCGATATTGCAACCGACAGTGTAGGAACCACGCTCGCCGGAACTGTAACGGCCATAGTCGTGCTTTTTGTTCCGATCTTGGTTCCGTTTAAGTACGTGTCGCAGTAGATCGTCATAACGCCCTGTGTAGTGTTCGGCAGTTCAGACATCAGACTGTTTGGGATGGTCCATGATGTCTCTGTGCTGGCATTGTTTTTTATCGTTCCGGTTTTACTGCCGATCTCATACCGGAGATTGTGAGTAAACGTTGACGAGGCGGCCGAGATTGTGATTTTTGCCGCTGCTCCAAATGCGCATGTGCTTGGAGTAGAAGCGGAAGACGCTCTGGCGATCTGCGTACACGCATGCGTTCCAGAGACTGTAAGCGTTTTTAAGCTTGCCTGGCTCTGAGACTGTGAGTACGCAAAGCTAAACTCAAAACTTTTTGTTCCGTCGCTATTGTGTGGGATTGTTACGGATCCGCTGCACATCACAAATGGCGAACTCTCAGAAGTCCCGGTCAAAACGACCGATTTATAGTTTGACGAATTAATCAGCGTTGTTCCATTGATTGTTACTACAAGCACATTCCCATAATTAAAAGAATGCGCAGGACCCGTATATCCGTCTGATCGATACAGGTAAAATGCGTAATCAATCTTTGACGAGTTATTCGCAACATCAACTGTCTCGGTAAGGACAACCTTGCCTCGATATATTTGCAAACCGCCCCCGTTTGCATAAGCATAATAAGTTTGCGTTGCCATAGGGCCTCCTACCAGTCAATATAAATGTTGTCTGTATCTTGCGTAATCGAGAGACTTACAATCTCTGCAGATGTCGTAACTGTCAAGCTGCTGATGTACATTTTGTTATCGCTAAAGTATGCAACCTCAACGCCAGAGGATGTAAAGCTAATTCGATTGTTTTTTAAAGTCAGCACAAGCGGATTATCCTGCTGGCCTAAAATGATGTTTCCGTCAGCAAACCGGATATACTTTTTAATCTCTGTAAACTCGGTATTTGTGTCATCCTGCAGGCTGCTGATCTGCTCCGTTACCTGTTTAAAGATGAGGTCAACAGAGTCGGCCGTCTGAACAAACTGCGTACTGATCTGCTGCTTAAACTCTTCCAGATCGCCCGTCTTTACATACTCTTTTACCGCCTCCGTGATGATTTCAGAGGCCGTCTGCGTGGCATTTGTATATGAACGGTCAATCTCCGTCTGGACACCGTCAAGCCGTTCAGTGAGGCTCTGGCTGCCGACAGTGATGCAGGATGCATCTATAAACACATTTCCGGCTTCCACATCTACCTTAAAAACGGTTTTGCCATCTGCATCCTTCGCCGTAATTGACCCTGAGTTGATGTAGTCAGCGTCTAATCCGATTGCATAAATGCGTTCTAAAATTGCCGTCCCGCCGACGTCAAGACCATACGGATACGTTTTGCCACCGTCAAGGCTGATTCCGATTGCCTCAATGGTAAACTTCCATATGTACTGCGATTCCTCTAGCGTAGGTTTGTCATGCGAGTAGTAAACGGTGCTTCCGTCTGGCTGTGCAACCGCAGTCGTGTACATGCCGGAGGATTTCTCCAGAGTCTGCTGCAGATTTTTGATTGCTGTCTCTCTGGCGGTTCGTTCCTCGCTAATCAGCTTTCTGGCTTCAACATCGGTTGCCGTGTCGCTGCTAGCGTATGTACTCGCATTCCGTACCGCAGATTTTGACGCGTTTTTGAGCGTTGTGATTCCAAAAAACGTAAAGTTTACATCGGTCAAAAAAGACTTATACTCTCCGCCTTTACGGTCAAGGATCAGCACTGGATCCATAAACTCAGCTAGCGGATATGCGATATAGTCGCCACTGAAGTCCCTGAATGGGTAGTCGGTAATAATTGGCCCGATCATATCAACAGCTTCTTGCTCCTGACCGTCAGCAAGTGGGTTTGTCAGGCTCAGCACATACCCGTCTTTGCCGTACTGATAAACCTTGGATTCATTCCCATCCTTTTTTACAATTTTTACTCCGGTAATTGTAATGTCAGATAACCCGGTTTTTAACGATTTCCAGTTTTTGAGCACGTGAGCCTGCGCACCTCGGAGCAAAATCGGATCCCCGTCAGAGTCAAGGATTGTGCTGCCGTCGGAATCCTCCAAAATGTCTCCGTCAAGTGCAGAAAGGTCATACGTTTTTATCTCCAGCTTGCCGAGATGATTGATTTTTGCGTTTCCTCCGGCAAGCATGGCGATATATCCGATCATTTTTCGATACGTTTGGTTGTTACTGTCTGGAGCCTGCTGAATCAGGAAGTCGCTGTTCGTAAATTTCTGAGACGCAAGCTCGATTCCGCATGTCTCACAGATCTCTTGCAGCAGTGCTGATATTGACGTCGGATACGTCAGACTCGTCGCAAACGCTTTGTCCGCCAAGTACATCTCGTCCGCAGCATAAACGATTACGGTCTCTCCGTATGTTTCCGGCTGCGTAACCGTAAACGTTCCGTATTCAATTTTTTCTGTTGTCTCAGAAAGCTGGAACGTCAGATACAGCCGAATTTTTGCCCCCAAAAAGTCATAGTCGTTAAAGCGATCATCGCCATTCCAGAGTTCAATCTGTATTTGCCGCTCAATCGCCGCGCCGAGAGGGAATGAGTTGCTTCCGGCGCCGTCTGTCACAGAATTATTGGTTACTGTAAAATTGGATGCCGACAGCTGCAGCTTTTTACCATCAGCAAAAGTAATTTCCGCCTGTTCTTTAAAGTCAGTCCGCAGCTCCATCGTCTGCAGAAACTCATTTGATACTGTAATCATAACGGATTCACTCCAGTTGCATTAAAAGACAGGGATGACAGCTTTTCGCCTCCGCTTTTTAACGTTCCAATGTTCAGATCGCCCTCTCCGACATAGCAGGTAATGTCCTTCCAGATTCCGTAATATGGCGAAAAGCAATGCAAAACAAACGTTTTCCCGATAACGGCCTGCAGAATCGATGCAGCTTGCGCAACCGGGATGTCGCTCGCTTCGTATCCATACTGCTCCGTCGTAAACATCGGCGTAAAATGGCCTTCTCCGGACTGTACGCGCGTGCTGTCATCCGTGTACGTCGTCGCGAATCGATACTTCATGTCCGCATCTGGCTGCCATATCACAGCCCCATTGATCTTGACTTTGTCTTGCATCGCCCCCTCCTTACTCCAGAGCAAACGGGTTGTTTCCGCTTTGCGCCTGGTACATGCGACCCTCTTCCATGACTTCCTCAAAAAGAGTTCTGCGGTTGATCTGAGCCGTAAACTTATAAGTTCCGCCCTTTGAGCCGGAGTTGTTTCCAAGCTCTTCGCGAATGATTTTCCGCAGCAAAGCCTCTGGCGTCTCGATGTTCGTACCTCGGTTCTGATCTCCCAAAACTGCCAAAAACTCGCTCTTTGGCGGGATAACTGCTCCACTTGCAAGCCTCGGAATCTTATCAAGCTTAACGTGGTTAAGATCTATTCCAAAATGTTTGCCTCCGATTCCAGGAACCCAATCCGGAATTGAGAAGCTGATATTGTTTGCCGCGTCAATAACATAATTGATTCCATCTTGCACTCCCTGAATCATCTTATTAATAAGATCAATGACTGCATTTATCGGAGCTTTTGCAATTCCCTCCAGCGCGTCAAACACTCCGGAAAAGATCTTTTTTACATCCTCCCAGGCTTCTTCCCACTTCCCTGTAAAAACATCTTTTATAAAATCAATTACTCCGCTAAAAGCATCTTGTACTCCCTGCCACGTTTGCCGAAGCCCATTAAAAAAATCATTCAGGATATTTCCGAGGTCAGTTCCGATAACTTGAGTCCAATCTGTCTCAAACACATCTTTAAGCCATGTAATAAAGCTTTCAAAATAGTTTTGTATTCCGCTCCAGATCAGCATTACAATTGCGCCAATTGCAGCGGTGGCGGCAGCGGCCCTTTGCCTCATATTATTAAACGCATCAACAACTGCGTCTTTGATGCCAGTTACTTTGTCAACAACCCAGTCTTTTAATTTTGTGGCATGCTCGCAGATCGTGTCCCAGTTTTTGTACAGCAAGACTCCGGCTGCGATCACTGCTCCGATCACAACAACCACAATTCCAAACGGACTTGTGAGAGCGGCTACCGCAATCTGCAGTCCGTTTGCCACCGCTGATGCGGCAGTTACGACCCCATTAAAGAGGTTGACCGCTCCAGTTACGATGCCAACCGCAAGGGCAAGTGACCCAAGCACAACCACAAATCCCTGTACAAGCTCCTGATGCTCAGAGATCCAGTCGCCAAACACGGTAAATAAATTATTGATCGTCTCCAGGCCCGCTATGATTGCATCGCCAGTCCAAGAGGCGAGTGGGGCTAAAAACGAGTCCCAGAGCCACTGGCCAAGCGGCTGTAATGCCGTTACCACCTGGTTCAGCAGTGTGAGCGCCGATGCTACACTATTTAAAAACGACGGGAGCAGATCGGTAATCGTCCATCCGGCGAGTGGCAGCAGGACGCTGTTCCAGAGCCATGCGAGGCCGGCTCCTACAGTCTGTGAAATCGGCTGCAAGGCAACAAGGACAGTATTTATGCTCGCAAGTAGCGGAGTCACGTCAAGAGACGCAGACCACTCCCTCGTTCCTGCTGTGATCTGGTGGATTGTATCAAGCGCAATCTGCAAAAGGTTTGCAATGTTCTGTACGACCTGTGTGCCGAGATTGTCCGTATTCCATGCTGCATTCCATTGAGTAGCAATGTTACCAACTGTAACAAGCAAATCCTGTGCAATCTGCAGCATCGTCGTTATCATCTGCGTGCCGGTTCCGTTTGTCCAGACCTCCAACATGCTTTGCCCTACGCTTGATGCAAGCTGGCCGAGGCTCTCCAACGCATACTTAGCCGCGTCGATTGTTTTTTGCCCCTCTGACGCCCATGCCTCTTTAAATGGCTCAAAGATTTTTGCAAAAATAGCTTTTACTTTTTCTGCGAGGTCGCTGGCAATCGGTTCAATCGGAACGTCCTCAAACATCTCGCTGGCTGACGGCGGCGTGTATTTCGGTACTTTTCCGCCGCTTCCGCCGCCGGAATCAGATGAATTGTCCTGGAACTTGCTGATCTCATCCAGCGGGCTTAAATAGTCCTCCGCTGCTTTTGCCGCGTCTTCGGTTGCGTCGGCTGCGTCGCTGGCGCTGTCTGCCGTGTCTTCCAGCCCGGCCGCAAAGTCCTCCTGAACCGGTATCGCCCGTTTAAAGCTTGACGCGCCGGTCAGAGCCGCAAAAAACATGCCGATGTAAGTAACTGCTTGCACAATCAGATTGATAAACGTTGTAATAATTGGGGCGACAACCGTTAAAATCGGAGCAAATGCAGTGGCGAATGCGTTTTTGAGGTATGTAAGAGACGACATTAGAGAGGATATCGAGGCGTTTGTGCTGCCAGATACCTGTGCAAGATTCTGCATGCCTTCAACAACCGCTTTTTTTGCCATTCTCACTGCAGCAAAAAGCGATCTGACGCCGATCACATACTTAAGTACCGTTCCGAGAGACGAGAGCAGGCCGCTTTTGCTCTGCTTTGCATTCCGGCCCAGCGTCAAAAATCCGACAGCGGCATCTTTTATACGCCTTCCAAGATTCCCGATAAAAAGGCTTGCTTTTGCGTATCCAGTTGAAAAAGAGCTGACCTCTTCCTCACTTTCCCGCGCTGCCATTGCTAGTGACCGATATTCTGCTTCCAGGTCTGCCAGATTCTTTATGGCAGCCTGTACATCGGCGCTCTCAATGCCAAATCCCATTTGCGTCAGCTGGCGCAAGTCCATTTTTGCCTGTTCAATTTTGCCCTCGATGCTATCAAGCCCAAACAAATCAATGTTCTTTTGAGATGCAAGATCAGCCTGATACTCCTTGGCGATCTGCTTTGCTTCCTGCAGTTTTTGCAGGGCGGCGTCATAGTCGGTATCTCCAAGCCATTTCCCGGATTCTGCAAGCTTATCAAGCTCCTTTTGCGCGTCCTCGATATCAGACTTAAAGTCATTTGTTGATTGCGCTGCTTCATCTGTTTTTTGAGCGTATTCCTCAATAAACTTTATTGCATCCTGATTGTATTGCATGTCAGATTCAGAGATCTGTTCCGGAGCTCTAAGTGCGTCCTCAGATTTACTGATTGCATCGTCTGCATATGTGATCTTGATGTCGTCAATCGATTTTGCGGCATCTGCGACATCGTCAAGCTTTTTTGCTGTTTTTACTGCCTGTTTGCTGGTTTCCTGGAGCCCGGAAGACAGTACGTTTACGACTTCCTTTGCCGAGGATGAGATATCACTCAAAATTGTCACTATATTTTTCAGCGACTTTTTGATGTCGTTTACACCCACGTCCATGCCGCTCTCGTCAATTTTTGTGTCAATAACAATGCTGCCATCCGCTTCCATTTAATCACCCGCCTTTAATAGCTCTTCCAGTCTCCGCTTTTCTGCTTCCTCTGCTTCTGAT
>ERZ1034913.1095-NODE-1095-length-17672-cov-20.603905_pt1 | contig 17672 bp, 5 predicted proteins | sample MGYA00520697_ERZ1034913 | MGnify/ENA primary metagenome ERZ1034913 (study PRJEB33766, sample SAMN09781786) | gut metagenome | biome: gut microbiome | host: Homo sapiens | place: Madagascar | study: EMG produced TPA metagenomics assembly of the PRJNA485056 data...
GCGAGGTCACCAACATGTACGTGATCGTGGAGAAGATGGAGCAGGCCGTGCGCGTCGTGCGCCCGTAGCTCATTGGATGGGATTGCCATGAGGGAGAAACGCCCGGCACTGGTCATCACGTTTCCCACCACGGCGGCCGCCATGGGCTGCGAGTCCCTGTGCACAGAACGTGGCCTTCCCGGACGCACGATTCCCGTGCCCGGGGAGGTCGCTGCCGGCTGCGGCCTGGCTTGGAAGGCCTTGCCTGCGGATGAGGATTTGCTGCGCGGCGAGCTTGCCGCGGCCAGCGTTCCCACCGAGGGCTTTACCGTGATCGACATGTGGGAGGTCGTGCGATGATCTATCTGGATAACGCGGCGACGACCATGCATAAGCCGCAGACGGTGATCGATGCCGTGACGCAGGCGATGTGTTCGCTCGGCAATGCCGGGCGCGGTGCTACATCGGGTGCACTCGATGCCGCGCGCACCATCCACGGCTGTCGTGTCAAGCTCGCGCGCCTCTTGGGTTGCCCGAGGGCGGACCATGTGTGCTTTACGCCCAACTCGACGGCGGCGCTCAACACGGCCATTAACGGCGTGGTGCGCCCCGGCGACCGCGTGGTCACGACGGTGCTCGAGCACAACTCCGTGCTGCGTCCGCTCAACCGCCTGGCGGCTGAGCGGGGCGTGACCGTTGAGCATACCGGCTGCGACGCGAACGGCGTGCTCGACTATGACGAGCTCGAGCGGCTGGTCACGCCCGGTACGCGTGCCGTGGTGGTGACGCACGCTTCCAATGTGACCGGCAACGCGGTCGACGTTTCGCGTGTGGCTGCCATCGCCCATGCGGTCGGCGCGTTGGTGATCGTCGATGCCTCTCAGTCTGCCGGTACGGCGCATATCGATATGCAAGCCATGGGGTTCGACGTCGTGTGCTTTACCGGCCACAAGGGGCTCATGGGACCCCAAGGCACCGGCGGGCTGGCCGTGGCGGAGGACATTGACGTGGCGCCGTGGGCCATGGGCGGCACGGGCGTGCACAGTTTCGATACGCTGCAGCCGCTTGAGTGGCCCACGCGCCTTGAGGCGGGCACGCTCAACGGCCACGGCATCGCGGGCCTTTCTGCCGGCCTCGACTTTATCGAGGCCCAGGGTGGGGTCGAGGCGATTGCTGCCCACGAGCGTGCGCTCGCCGATCGCTTCCTTGCCGGTGTGTGCGAGATTCCGGGGATTAAGCTCTACGGTGCCTTTGACCAGCCGGCGCACTCTGCGATCGTGTCGCTCAACGTGGGTGATATCGACTCTGCCGAGATCTCGGACGCGCTCATGCAAGGGTGGGGGATTGCTACGCGCCCCGGTGCCCATTGTGCCCCGCTCATGCACTGTGCGCTGGGAACCGAGCGCCAGGGCGTGGTTCGGTTCTCGTTTGGTTACTTCAACACGGCCGAGGAAGTCGACATGGCGATTGAGGCTCTGCGCGATTTGAGCTGCGATTAGACCAACCTTTTGCGCCCTTAGATAAACCGTTTACGCTACCTTCCCGCATTGTCGCTTATACAGGGTAATGTGAAATGATGGCCCACACTGGGACTCTGTATCTTTGCGAATTGCGGGAAGGTTCCTATGAACAGGATCACTGCTGCCCTCTATAGGTTTTTAGTCGTCTATCTTTCGGTCGCGATGGTCGTGACCTCGATACCCCTTGCTCCCAGCACAGCCTATGCCGATGATGCCGGGGCGGTCGCCGTCGAGAGCGAGGCCCAAGAGACCGACTCGAGTTCTGACGCTGAAGTCCATGCGGTCGATAACGCGTCATCTTCGGGCGAGGGCAGCTCATCCACAGCTTCCGACCAAACGAATAACGCTCAGGACGAATCGTCCAGCTCGGATACCAGCACTTCCACGTCGAGCTTGGCCCAAGACCTTTCGATCTCCGCGACCGATTCTGATGCAGCAAAGAGCTTGGTTGCCACGGCGGAACCCTCGTCCGATGACAGCGAAGTCGATCCCCTCGTGTATGAGGACCCAACGGTCTACGAGTATGCCAAGCTTATGCCGAACGGCTATGTGTATCCGTGCGATGCAAGCGGAAGCGTTACGGTAGAGATCGATGGAAACGACCCGTACGGGAGCTCTGTCGACGGTAAATTGGTAACCAATCTGATCGTTGATTACGGAGTGGATGGGGTCCCCGGATATATTTGTGAGTATTCCTCCAATTTGCGTTCGGTGCGTTTTGAGAACAGCTCTATTTCTTCAATTGGACTACACGCCTTTTCTGGGTGCTCCAATCTCGCCGATATCAGCTTTTCCGGTATGACCATTGGGGGCATCGGAACAGAGGCGTTTTCTGGGTGCGGATCGCTTACGAGCCTGAACATTAATGACGTTGCTACCATCGGCTCTATGGGCGATGCCGCGTTTGCCTGGAGCGGGCTGCGGTCTACGGGTCTCGACAAGGTCGTTGGTCTCAGTTCGATTCCTGAGAACGCTTATAATGCCTGCAGCGCTCTGACCGATACCGGTCTGGGCGGGAACACTTCCATCACATCAATCGGCGTTAATGCGTTCAAAAACTGCTCTCGCCTTGCGACGACGGGACTCGAGAACAATACGACGATCAAGACGCTCCGCGAAGGTTGTTTTTCCGGGACCAATATGAGCGGCGGGCTGACGCTGCCCCTTTATTCCAAAATCGAGGAACTGCCGAGCCGTGCGTTCTATGGCTCTAAGCTCGAAACCGTGTACCTTGGGTGCGACCATGTTGTACTCATTAATTCCACCACGTTCCCCAAGCAAAACATGGCTGTCATGGTCCCTGCCAAGATGGTTTCGCAATACGCAAGCGGTCGCCCCAAAGAGGTTTGGGAGAGTTGCAATGGCAGCCTGCCCGTCCCCGTGGGTAAGGTACTCCAAAAGATAAAGATCTCGCGCGATCCCGACAAGATGGCCTATCAGCAGGGTGACACCATTTCGCTCGAGGGCATGAGCGTCACGTTTCAATATCCTCATTCGACGATGGATAGCGACTACGAAGCGCTCATAAAGGACGAACTCGGCGAATACCTTACGGCGACCCCCTGCGATGGTGATGTCTTCGACGAGTCGATGGACGGAGAACCCATACAGTTGGTGTATGACGATGGCCACACGCGCCTTGTCGCGTACAGCAAGGGCAACCTGCAGCAGGCGGCCTACGAGTATGCCAAGCTCATGCCCAACTACTATCTGTATCCGTGCGATGCAAACGGAAATCTTACGGTAGAAATCGATGGAAACAACCCGCGCGAGAACTCTGTCGATGGTCGAATGGTAACGAATTTGATTGTCGATTACGGGGTTGATGAAGTCGACGCACAGCTCTGCGCCGACTCTACCAATCTGCGCTCAGTGCGCTTTGAGAATAGCTCCATTTCCAAAATCGGATTGCACGCCTTCTATAACTGCCCGAATCTCGCCGATATCAGCCTTTCCGGTATGACCATCGGCACCATCGGAAAAGAGGCGTTCTATGGCTGCAAGTCGCTTACAAGTTTGAACATCAACGAGGTTGCCACCATTGGCTTGATGGGCTATGCCGCGTTTGCCGACAGTGGGCTGGTGTCGACGGGACTCGACAAGGTCGTTGGCCTCACGTCGATTCCCGACAGAGCCTACGAAGGCTGCAAGGCTCTGACCGATACCGGCCTGGACAAGAATACATCCATTACATCGATTGGCGTTTGCGCGTTCAGGTTCTGCTCGAACCTTGCTACCACAGGACTCGAGAGCAACACAGCGGTCGAAACGCTTGGCCACACCTGCTTCTACGGCACCGACTTGAGCGGCGGGCTGACGCTGCCATATAACTCCAAGATCGAGGAGTTGCCGGAAAAGGCGTTTTATAGCACCAACCTCGAGACCGTGTTCTTTGGGTGCAACCATGCGGTGCTCATTAACACCGACACGTTTCCCAAGCGCAACATGACCGTAATGGTCCCCGCCAAGATGATTCCGAAGTATGCTAACGGACATCCCAAGGCTGTTTGGGAGAGATGCAATGGCTGCCTGCCCGTCCCGGTAGGCAAGGTGCTCGAGAACGTTGAGATCTCACGCGACCCCAACAACATGACCTATGAGACGGGGGAGACCATTTCGCTCGAGGGTATGAGCGTCGAGCTCGATTATCCGCATACGGTATCGATTTGGAACTACGAAGCGCTCATAAAGGAAGAGCTCGGCGAGTACCTTACGGCGACTCCCTGCGACGGTGACGTCTTCGATGAGTCGATGGACGGACAGCCCGTAAAGCTTGTATATGACGACGGCTATTCGCATTTTGAAACCCAGACCAAGGGCACGCTACAGCTTAAGAAACCCACGCCGACATCGTTCCAGATCTCCTATGCCCTAACGATCGATAAAGGCGAACGCAAGCTGATGGACGGCGTTGAGCTTCCTGATGTTTCCGGCACGATGACGATCGATGCAGGCGCCGAGGTCACGCTCGATGCCAGTGCTTTGGGGATGCTCAACGACAACATCACGTTTAAGGGCTGGTATGACACCGAGTCCGGCAAGTACATCTCCAAGGAAGCGGTTTGCACGTTTACGCCAGATAAGGACCTGTCCCTGGAGGCGCGCTTTAAGCTCAAGGACTATGCGGTGCATGTCAACGATGCACAGGCGACCGATTCGTCACAGGACTATGCGCACCTGAGCGTTACCGCTCAAAACTGCTATCGCAATGCCGGCGAGACGGTCGACCTTTCTGCCGCCACGGATAACGCCCTGTTCCTGGGCTGGTATCTGGGTGAGGGTGATGATGCCTACGCCGTGAGCGATCAGCTCGACTTTACCTATACGGTGGACAAGGCGGATGCGACTGTGTCCGAGGATGAGAGCGGCTCCAAGATCGAGATTACGCCGCGCTACTGCGCCCCCCAGGCAAGCGTTGTGCTGGGTGTGGACGGGGTCGATGAGAACGGGCAGCCGCTCGGACAGTTCCTCTCTACCGGTCTGTACGGTATCGGGTCGCGCGTCACGGTCGTGGCCGTCCCGTCGCCCGGTTATGTGTTTGACTATGCGACCGATGCCCTCGGTAACGTTGTCTATTCCGGCGACGATGGTCCGTCCTACACGTTTGTGCTCGAGGGGGATGTGCAGTACACCGCGCATTTCCGTGAGGCGACTGACCCCGACGAGTCGCTCGCGGCGTTGAAGGCCGCGCTCATCGCTGCGATTACGGCTGCGGCCGTTCTCGCTACCATGTATGGCTTGGGCGAGATCGTCGACCCCATCGCGGCCGATGCGGTGATCGAGATCGGTATGGCCGACAACATTGAGGATGTTGCCGCTGTGGGCACCAAGGTGCTCAAGGAGATCAAGGACATCATCGACGACCACAAGAAGCCCAAGCCTCATGGCGACCATAAGATTGAGATTATTGCCACCGCGCAGCCCGAGGTGGGCGGCGTCGTTACCGGCGGCGGTATCCACTATGAGGGGACGGTCGCCACGCTCGAGGCTGTCGCAAATCCCGGCTATCGCTTTGTATGTTGGAAAGAGAACGGCGTCGAGGTCTCGACATCTCCTCTCAAGACGATGACGATCACGGACCTGACGCCCGAGGTCGTAAAAATGACGGCCGTTTTCGAGAAAAAAGTCGAGATTACGGCGGTTGCCGAAGCCGACGGTATTCAGGCCGATTATTCGACAGGCTGCACCGCAAGCCCTGTAAAGCAGAGCATCACCCGTGGCGATCAGGCTATGGTCACCGCGAGCGAGGGTCCCGACTATGCCTTTGTGGGATGGTTTGAGGACGGCATTGAGGTTTCGCCCGAGCGCACGTATATCTTCAAGGCCGAGGTCGACCGCCATCTGGTTGCGCGCTTCCGCAAGGCGGATAAGACCATCCTGGTGAATACCGATCCCTTCGACAGCGCCGAGGTGCTGTGCGATGGCGTGCCGGTTGTGGATGGCAAGGTTCGCGCGAAGGATGGGGACATTCTCACGTTTACGATGCGGCCCAAGGTGCGCCCCGACAATCCGGAGAAGACGTACCGGTTTGTAGAGTGGCGAGAAACCGATGCGCAGGGCATCACGATTGCCAACAAGCAGGAAGTTTGCGAATACCGCGTTAACGGGAATGCCCGGATCGAGGCTGTAATGGACGGCAGGGATGCGCATACTGTGCGTGCCGAGGCCGACCCGCTCGAGGGCGGTACCGTTACGCTGAAGCGCGGCGAGACTGCTGGCATGGTGCTCGAGGTTCCCGAAGGCGAGCGCGTGACCGCGGAGGCCACCCCATCCGAGGGCTATATCTTTGACGGCTGGTATCTGAGCAACGGCGGCTCGGATGCCACCTCGACGCTGGTTTCGAGCGATCGCTCCTATACCTTTGAGCCCATTACCGACTGCGTGGTCCAGGCGAAGTTTACGCGTGCCTGCAAGGTGGACGTTGTCGTTGAGCCGGCCGCGGCCATGGCGGGCAAATATTTAGTGCACGGCGAGGGCTACTGCATGAAGGGCGAGCCTGCCACGCTGAGCATTGAGCTCACGGCCGAGGCGAACAAACAATTTGCCTTTAAGGGCTGGTACGACGCCAAGACGGACCTGCTTTTGGGCACCGACCCCAGCTACCTTGAGTTCTATCCCGAGGACGTGGAATGCACCGTGCGCGCGGTGTTTGAGGAAAACACGTATACCGTGACGGCGAAGGCAAAAAAGACCTTTGTGGAGCGCGGTACGGTTGAGATCGAGGGCCACCCGGGGGCGTCTTCTGTTACCTGCGGATACGGCGATACGGTGATGCTCAAGGCAAAGGCCAACGACGGCTATCGTTTTGACCATTGGAAGGACGGCTCCGGTAAGGAGTACGAATCTGCCGAGCTAGTCGTTAAGGTCACCAAGAGCGATACCTATACCGCGATCTTTACCGACTCAAAGCCCGAGGTCATGGTCACGGCCGATTCATGGCTCGGCGGTACCGTGACGTGCAATGGGACCGTGGTGAAGCCTGCGACCGATAAGTTCAAATTGGGGGAGACCCTTCATCTGACGGCCAAGGCTCGTCCTGGCTATTTGTTCTGGGGTTGGTACGTCAACGGGCGCCTGAAGAGCCTTAAGCACGAGACCACGTTGGTTGCCAAAGCTCGCGGCAAAACCGGGCACTGCGTCATTACCGCGGCCTTTGTGCCTATCGATACCGTCTGCGTGCCCCTCGCCGATCCTGCGGAGGGCGGCACCGTCAAGGCGAGCCGAATCCTTGCCGACCGCGGCGCGGAGGTTGCCCTGAAGGCGACGCCCAATCCCGGTTACGTCTTTACTGGTTGGTATACGGCCGACGGCACGTTTGAGTCTGCCGATGCGGAGTTCACCTGCCACCAGGAGCGCAGCCATGTGCACGTCGCTCGCTTTATGGCAAAAAGCTATGAAGTCGACGCCACGGCGGTAGTCGATTCCGGCACCGGTTCGCTGGTCGAATCGAGCGTCGTCGGCTGGGTCGAGGGCACAGGTACCGTTGAGGCGGGGCATGCCGCCACGCTGACCGCGCATGCGCTTTCGGGCTATGCGTTTGAGTATTGGGCCGATGCCTCGGGCGCCGTGGTAAGCCGCGACACCACCTATCACGTGGCGCCGACGTCTGACACGGCGCTCCAGGCCGTGTTCTCGGCAAAACAATATACGGTGGACGTCTCGTGCGAGGAGAGCATGGGCACAGTCGAGGGCGCGGGGTCGTATGCCGCCGGACAGGTCGCAACCGTGCGTGCGGTTGCCGCCGAGGATACGGCTTTTGTGGGCTGGTTCCAGAATGGCACGTGCGTGAGCTCCAAGACAACCTATCGATTCACCGTGCGTGAGGACACGTCGCTCTATGCCGTCTTTGCGTCGGGTTCGTATGTCGTACATACCGTTGCCTCGCCTGCCGAGGGCGGAGCCGTGAGCGGCTTTGGTGGCTATGAGGTCGGCGACCGTGCGACGCTTCGCGCGATCGCCAACACCGGGTATTCGTTTGCGGGTTGGACGGACGACAAGGGCGAGACAGTCAGCGAGAACGCCGACTATACCGTTAAGGTCATGGGTGACGCCACCTATACGGCGATCTTTACGCCTAAGTCCTATCAGGTCGTTTTGAGCGCGAGTGACGATGGCGTGGGCACCCTGAGCGGCGAGGGCTCCTATCAATTCGGTGATACAGTCGAGCTCAATGCTACGCCTATGGGAACCAAACGTTTTGTCGGCTGGTATGTCCTGGATGCCGAGGGCAATAAGTCGCTGCTGAGCTGCGACGCCCATTGCTGGGTTAAGCTCGACAAGGATATGGTCGAGGGGCTCGAGGACGATGCGTTGGAGCTCCAGGCCGTGTTTGCCGATCCGTACGAGGCGACCGTTACGGGCGAGGTCGTGGTGAAGGACAAGGCATCGAACAGGGGCTGCCGTGTTACGGGCAGCGGTTGCTTTGCCGTGGGCGATCAGGTGGAACTGACCGCTGTTGCCGGTATGGGCTATCGCTTTGTGGGCTGGAGCACCGATAAAGAGGGCACCTCGATTGTCGAGACCGCGACGACCCTCGATGTGACCGCCACGCAGGACATGACGTACTACGCGCAGTTCGAATCCGATGGACAGGTGACCATTACCGTCACTGGCTCGTCCATCTTCCGCGGTACGGCCCTTCTGGTCGACGGCATTCCTGCCGGTAGCAGGTCCTACGACAGGGGCGACATGTTTATGGCGATCGCGATCCCGTGGAAGAAGTACCACTTCTCGCATTGGGTCGACGATGCGGGTGTCACGGTGAGCTACAGCGCGTTCTATATCGGTACCGCAAAGGAGAATAAGCAGCTTACGGCCGTGTTCTACGAGACGGGCTGCGATGTTCAGGTCGCTACGTATCCCAAGGACGCGGGCTTTAGCATGGTTGCGCTTGGTACCGGCGGCTCCTACCACTCCGCGGCGATTATGTTTACCGTGCCGCATAAGGGTTGGAAGTTTAAATACTGGGTCGACGAGAACGGCATGCCTGTGGGATTTACGCCGGTGATCAACCGCGTAGTGTTTGGCAACCGTACTTTTACGGCCGTTTATGAGCGGGCGTCGATGACGGTTGCAGCGGTGGATTCGCGTCAGGGCGGACACGTCGATGGTTCCTCCGAGGACGAATCTCTGGGCTATGCCGTGACCAACGAAGTCGAGAACGGTGAGTCCACGACCCTGACTGCCGTTCCCGATGCGGGCTATGTGTTTGATGGGTGGTATGCACGCAATGACGACGGGTCGTTGGGCGATGAGCCGCTGAGCACGGATGCTACCTGGACGTTTGTCCCCGAGGACAACATGACCGTCGAGGCGCGCTTTGCGGAGGCGCCTAAGTACAAGGTGACGGCCCGAGCGGTCAACGGATCGGTTGATCCGGAGTCTGCTTTGGTCGCTACGGATGGCAAGGTGACGCTTTCGGCGACGTCCGATGAGGGCTGCTACCTGACGCGCGTGACCGTTGCCGAAGAGGCTGGCGAGGACGGTTCGGCCGGCAATGCCTATGACCTTGATATTTCTGACTATAAGGGTGGGGCGTACGAGGTCACGCTGAGCGGCGTGAGTGCTCCGCAGCAGTTCACGTTTGAATTCGCGAATGCTGCGGCTCCGGAAGTGCTCGCTCAGCCGCGGGATGCGAGTGCTTACGAGGGCGATTCGCTTGAGCTTTCTGTTGCTGCCGAGGCGGGGCGTAATGTTCGCGTCCATGCCGCCGTATCTTCGGGTTCTGCCGCCGACGTTAAGTTGAGCTACCAGTGGTATCGCGTGCCTGCCGATGGCGGCAAGGCGGTGGCGCTGAAGGGCGAGACGGGGGAGACCCTCTCGATTGCCCAACTTGACAGCGACAGCGAAGGCGACTACTTCTGCCGCATTACGCAGAGCTATCTGGGCACGGTGACAAAGACGGATACCGAGCATGCGACGGTGTCCATCGTGCCTCGCGAAGCGCTCGTGTTCAACGGGCGCGTGCTACTGGCGGCGACCGCGCACGATGACTACCGTGTCGTGATTGCTGGCGCCAGGGGCGGCAAGGCGCCGTATGCGTACAACTTGGATGAGGTTGAGGTTCCCGAGGACATGCAGCTGACGCTGGCCGATGACGGAACGGGTGCCTTGGTGCTCTCGGGCGTGCCTTCGGCTACGGGTGTGTGCCGCTTCAAGATTAGGTGCACTGATGACCTGGGCAACAAGCGTGTTGCACGCTTCGCGCTGGTCGTGAAGGCGAAGGAAGCCCCGCTTGCATTTGAGGGCCAGAGCTTTGTCTACAACGCGACGGCGCAGGCTCCTGAGCTTTCGGGCGTGCCTGAGGGCTGCGAGGACAATGTCGCGATAACGTATGTGGGTACGGGCGACACGCATTACTCGTCTGATCAGGCACCGGTGGACGCCGGTACGTATCGTGCGTTGGCGACGCTCGACGCCAATGGTTATGTGGGCAACGCGAGCTGCGACTTCACGATCGAAACGGCTCCGGTCGATATTTCGATCCAGACGTCCGACGTGACATACGATGGCGCACGACACGGTGTGACGGTTGCGGTTGCCGGCCTTGATGCGTCCGCCTATTCCGTCACGTATCGCGGCGTCGATGAAACCTCCTATGGCCCCACGGCGTTGGAGCCGTGCGACAGCGGCAACTACCGCGTTACGGTTAAGGTGGCTGACCCTAACTATCAGGGTAAAAAGAACGCCGAGTTCTCGATTGCAAAGGCCAGCCAGGTCATTACGGGCACGACGAGCTATTCGGGCGTGTACGGTGGCGACCCCATTGTGTTCGATAACACTGCCCAGACTCCCGTGAGCTTTGAGCTCGTTGACTCCGCGGACGACGACGCAAGCCCGATTTCGATTAAGGGACGTTGTGCGTCGGTGAAGGCCGCCGGTACGGCGCGTGTTGTCGCCCATGCCAAGGCGTCTCGAAACTATCTTGCCGCCGAGGACGTTGAGCTTGCGGTTACTGTTGCGCCGGCTCAGCTGCTGGTGAAGGTCGACGATGCCGAGCGCTTTGAGGGCCAGGCGAATCCCGAGTTTACCTCCAGCCTGGTGAGTCGTTGCGATACCTCGGACGTAAAGGTTACATACTTCTGCTCGGCGAATAAGAAATCGCCGGCGGGTGAGTACCAGATCGACGCGACAGTCGCCGATCCGAATTTTGACGTCGCGGTTGAGCCCGGCACGCTGACTGTCAAGAAGAAACCCGAGCGCTACAAGGTGACGGCCAAGGCGGTCAACGGATCGGTCAGTGATGCTTCGGTCACCGTTGCCGCGGGCGGGGACGTGACTCTCTCGGCGACGCCCGACGAGGGCTGCTACCTCGAGCGGGTGACGGTCGCTCAGACGGGCACTGATGAGGCCATCGACCTCGATATCTCCGATTACCAGGGCGGTGCGTATGAGGTTACGTTGAGCGACATCCATGCGGCGCAAGAGGTCTCGTTCGAGTTCGCGAAGGCGGACGTGCCGCATGTGGTCGCGCAGCCGCAGGACGTGAGCGCCCACGAGGGCGATTCGGCCGTGCTCTCGGTCGCTGCCGAGGCTGGGGAGAATGTCGCCAACCATGCCGCTGCGTCCACGGGCTCTGCTGCCGATGTCGAGCTTTCCTACCAGTGGTTCCGCATGGTGAATGGCAAGGCCGTTGCGCTCGAGGGCGAGACGGAGGAGGCGCTGTCGCTCTCGGACCTCGGTGACGAGCAGGCTGGCGAGTACTTATGCCGCATCACTCAACGCTACCTTGGTACTGAGAAGCAAGCGGACAGTGATTGTGCCGCCGTTTCCGTCGTGCCGTGGGACACCCTTGTGTTTAACGGCGACCTGCTGCCGGCAGCGAGCGCGCACGGCACGTACCTCGCAACGATTGCCGGGGCCGCGGGCGGCAAGGCTCCGTACGAGTACGCATGGGATAAGACGAAGCTCCCCGACGGGCTCAAGCTCTCCCGTACTTCGGGCGGCCTGACGCTCTCGGGCATCCCGTCCAAGACGGGCGTTTCCGCCTTTGATATCACGTGCAGGGATGCTCGTGGCGAGGCCATGACCGCCCGCTTTGCGCTCGTTGTCCAGGCAAAGCACGTAAAGCTATCGTTCACGGATGGCGACTTTACCTTTAATGGCGCGTCGCAGGCGCCCGAAGTTTCCGGTGCCCCTAAGGTCTGCAAGGGCGACCTTAGGGTCTGGTACTTCGGTACCGGAAGTACGCAATATTCCTCGACGGAGGCCCCGACCGATGCCGGCACGTACAGCGCTGTCGTCACGCTGCGCAGCCACGGCTACCTCGGTGCCGCTACCTGCCAGTTCGAGATCGCTCCGGCAAAGCTCAAGGTGAAGGTTGACGACGCCGAGCGCTTCGAGGGAGAGGCGAACCCAGCGTTTACCTCGAGCCTGGAGAGTGCGGTTGACACTTCGCGTGTGAAGGTCGAGTACTCCTGCGATGCCGATGAGAGCTCTCCTGCTGGCGAGTACCAGATCGGCGCGACGGTCGCCGACCCGAACTTCGATGTCGAAGTCGTGCCCGGAACGCTGATGGTGAAAAAGAAGCGGGAGCCCGTCGATCCCGACCCGGTGGTTCCGGATCCGGACAATCCGGACCCCGATCAGCCTGATCCGGATCCCAACCCCGACCCGGATCCTAACCCTGATCCTGATAATCCTGATCCGGGCCCCAAGCCGGATCCCGATAATCCCGACCCTGATAACCCCGAGCCTGATAACCCGGACAAGCCCGAGCGCTTTGAGGTGACGGCAAAGGCGGTCAACGGTTCGGTCGACAACGCTTCCGTTACCGTTGATGCCGGCGGCGACGTGACGCTCTCGGCGATGCCCGACGAGGGCTGCTTCCTCGAGCGGGTGACGGTCACGGAAGCCGGCTCGGACAAGGCCATCGATCTCGATATCTCCGACTATGAGGGCGGAGCGTACGAGGTCACGGTGAGTGACGTCACCGCGTCGCACGAGATTACGTTCGAGTTCGCGAAAGCGGACGCTCCGAAGGTGATCGCGCAGCCACAGGACGCGAGTGCCCACGAGGGCGATGCTGTTGCGCTCTCGGTTACTGCCGAGGCGGGCAAGGGCGTCCTCGACCACGCGTCCTCATTCGCGGGTTCCGCCGCCGATGTCGAACTTTCCTATCAGTGGTTCCGCATGGTGGGCGGCGAGGCCGTGGCGCTCGAGGGCGAGACGGGGGAGACGCTCCTCATCGAGGGCCTCGATGACGATTGCGCCGGCGAGTATTTCTGCCGCGTCACCCAGCGCTATCTCGGTACCGAGACGCAGGTGGAAAGCGATCGCGCTGTCGTTTCCGTTGTGCCCCGGGATGCCCTTGTGTTCAACGGCGGTCTGCTGCCGGTCACACGTGCGCATAGCACGTATCGTGCAACGATTGCGGGCGCCGCGGGTGGCGATGCTCCGTATGAGTACACGTGGGACGATGCTAAGCTTCCCGAAGGGTTTAAGCTCAACCGCACGGCGGGTGGTCTGACGCTCTCGGGCACCCCGTCCAAGGCCGGAGTGTCTACCTTTGACATCACGTGCAAGGACGCTCAGGGCAAGACCGTGACCGCGCACTTCGTTCTGGTCGTTCAGGCGAAGCGGGTCGAGCTTGCATTTGAGGGCGGCAACTTCGTCTATAGCGGTGATGCTCAAGCGCCCAAGGTCACGGGGGTTCCCAAGGCCTGCGAGGGTGATCTGAGGGTCAGGTATTACGGGACGGGCGGCACGCACTATTCGTCGAGTGAGGCCCCGACCGATGCCGGCACGTATCGCGCTGTTGCCACGCTGCGAAGCAACGGGTATGTCGGCACTGCTTCGCGCAAGTTCAAGATTGCGCCGGCGAAGCTTAAGGTAAAGGTCGACGATGTTGAACGCTTCGAGGGAGAGATGAATCCCACCTTTACCTCGAGCCTAAAGAGCTCGGTCGATACCTCGGGCGTGAAGGTCGAGTACTCCTGCGACGCCGACGAAAGCTCGCCGGCGGGCGAGTACCAGATCGGGGCGACGGTCACCGACCCGAACTTCGATGTCACGGTTGAGCCCGGTACGCTGACGGTGAAGAAGCGGGAGCCTGTCGGCCCGGACCCGGTGGTTCCCGCTCCGGACAAGCCCGACCCGGACCAGCCGGACCAGCCTGACCCGGACCAGCCTGATCCGGGCAAGCCCGAGCCCGACAAACCGGAGCCTGATCAGCCGGACAAGCCGGACCCGGATAACCCGGATAAGCCTGAGCCTGACAACCCGAGTAAGCCGGAGCCGGAAAAGCCCGGAACGCCCGATTCCGACCAGCCGGATTCAAAGGATCCGACAAACCCCGGTAGTTCGGATAACCCTGCGGTCGATAAGGCAAAGGCATCGGGCGCGGAACACTCCGGCAAGAAGGAGTCTTCCAAGTCGAGCGCTCAGCAGCTCGCCGACACGGGCGATCGTGCGCCATTGGCCGTCGCCGTCGCTGCAGGCGCCGTTGCGCTTGTCGCGCTGGGACTCGAGCTGCTGCGTCGCCGTCGCTCGGACGCGTAACGGCTCAAAAGGGGCGGCTAGATTGAAGCTTTGCGCGATTTAGTCTGCTAAAGCGTATATACTTGCGGGACGGGTCTTTTGCCCGTCCCGTTTTTGTTTTGACTCGAAAGGTGGTCCCATGGCTTCATCCGCTCCGCGCGGTCTGCGCTCCGACCATGTCGTCACCGTCGGCATCGCTCTGTTCTCGATGCTCTTTGGCGCCGGTAACCTCATTATTCCGCCGCTGCTGGCGCTGCAGGCAGGTTCCGCCACGCCGGTCGCCATGTTCGGCTTTCTGATTGCCGCCATCGGCCTGCCCGTCATGGGCTTTATCGCCGTGGCGCTTGCCGGAACGGCGCGCGAGCTTGCTGGCCGCGTGCACCCCAAGTTTGGCGAGTTCTTTGTCGCGGCGGTGTATCTGGCCATTGGCCCGTGCCTGGCCATTCCGCGTACGAGTTCCACGGCCTTCGAGATGCTGGTGCCGCTGTTGCCCGAGGGCGTCTCGCTCGGCACGGCGCGCCTGGTGTTTGCCGTCGGCTTCTTCGTCGTCGCGTTTGCGCTCACGCTGCGCCCGGGCGTCATCACACGCGTGCTCGGCCGCATTACGGGCCCTGCGCTCATTGCGCTCATCGTGCTGGTCGTGGGTGCCGCCGTGGTCTCGCCGTTGGGTCCCGCTGCCGCGCCGCAGGCTCCCTATGATGCCGGAGCTGCGGTCCAGGGCTTTCTGACCGGCTACCAGACCATGGACCTGCTTGCGTCGCTTGCCTTTGGCATCATCATCGCCGAGACCATCCACGAGCTGGGCGTTACCGACGATAAGCGCGTGGCCTTTGAGATCTCGCGCTCCGGTGTGATCGCCGGTGTGCTCATGGCCGTCATCTACTGCGGCCTGGCGCTTGCCGGTATGCAGCTCGGCACCGTGATGCCCGATGCCACCAACGGCGCTGCCATCCTCGCCCGTTCGGCCTCCATGCACTTTGGTCTTGCCGGCACGGTCGTGGTCTTTGCGATCTTTTTCCTCGCCTGCATGAACGTGTGCATCGGCCTCATCAGCTGCTGCTCGCGTTACTTCTGCGAGACGTATGTGGTCGAAGGGGGAGCGGAGGCGTCCGAGGAGGCCATGCGCCGTCCCTTTGCGGTTCTCGCCTTTGTGTTCGCGGCGTTTTCGTGCGTGCTTTCCAACGTGGGTCTCGACATGATCCTTATGTTCTCGGTGCCCATGCTCAACGCTTTGTACCCCGTTGCCATTGTGCTGGTGCTTATGGGCTTGGTGCACGGCTTTTGCGACGCTCATCCGCAGGTGTGGGTCTGGGTCGGCGGCGTCGTTGCTGTGCAGAGTGTGATCACCTCGGTCCGCGATGCGTTCTTTGCGGGCACGTGGCTGCCGTTTGATGCATTACCCCTGGCAGACATCGGTGCCGCGTGGGCGCCGGTCGCCGTAGTTGCCTTTGTGATCGGTCTGCTCCACAGCAAGTTTGTCGCACATTCGAGGAACTAGGGTTTCTGCGCTTGCATGGGCGGGGAGTCTCCCCTATAATTTCCTTCGCTTTGGGACACGCAAGGTTTAGACCTTAGCTGCTCAACACCTTCGGGACGTGGCGCAGTTTGGTAGCGCGCCTGCTTTGGGAGCAGGATGTCGCAGGTTCAAATCCTGTCGTCCCGACCATATCTTGCGGGCGTAGTTCAATGGTAGAACCCCAGCCTTCCAAGCTGATGACGCGGGTTCGATTCCCGTCGCCCGCTCCATAAGAATTGTTTTAACGGCTTTGGTTTCCTTTGGGGATCAGAGCTGTTTTCGTTTACGCGCCGGGCGACGGGAATCGAACCCGCCAGGGTGCGGAGCTGAGAAAATGCGTGAGCATTTTCCAGCGCAGCACGCAAGGGTCAAAGGCCCGCAGCGAAACAAGGATTTGCGAAGCAAATCCTTGGACTTCCCGTCGCCCGCTCCATAAGATTGACGAATGGCTCTGGTTCCTTTTGGGACCAGAGCCATTTTCATATACATGCCGGGACCCCACATCCCCTCCTAAGTTGCGGTGAAATACGGACTGTCTTTTGGCTTTTGCGAGCCCATTAAAGGCCGGGGTAGCTAATTTGGAGCGGGCTTTTTGACTGCTCTAGCGATCGGCTGGCAAATGTGGCCAAAAAAGCCCTGTCACAAAATGACCGGTCTGGTGCTGAGCCACGAAAGCGGCCCATCTACTACGTTTGGCCCGCAGGGGTCGACCATAGCAGCAGTTTCGGAAAATCGGCAAGCCGTCTACCAGCTGTTTTGATATTTCGGATTTCTGTATGGTCGAGGGTAATCGGTTAAACGTAGTAGATAGGCCCATTTTGTGGCGAACAGTAGGATTCGCGGTCCAAGGCTGCCAGTTTCGGATGGCCAACCTGGAAGTTGCGGTGAATTAATTTCTGAAAAGCGCGAATAAGCCTAATCTAGGAACTATTTCACCGCAACTTAGGAGGGGATGGGGTTAGCTGCGGGGGCGGTGGCGGAGCTTGTCGATGGTGGAGTCGATGCTGCGGCTGCGGGCTTCGGCTGCGGTTTGGCGCTTGCGGCGGTAATCGATCATGCCTTGGATGATGGGCTTGCCAAAGCTCACGACATCATCGTTGTAGATGGCGGTTCGGGCTGCGAGGAGGCAGTCGGTAAAGTCCATATGGGTCTTGCCAAAGAGTTTGATGGCAAGGGCGACAACTGTGGGCTCGTCGACCATGACGTCATCGAGCAGCCTTTTCATGGCCGCAGCAATCTCAACGCGGGGAACCTTATAGACGTCGCGCAGCGTGACCACGACGCGCGTGATGATTTCGGGGTAGACACGAGCGGTGCGGGTGGCGATGACCTTGGCGGCGCGCGGTGACAGAACTTCGTCGTCGTCAAGCAGGTAGCGTAGGATGACGGTCTCGTCGATGATGGTGCTACTCATGGATATCTACTTCCTCGGGACCCAAAATCGAATCGTCGCTTTCTGTAGCAAGGTATTCAATCCAGACATTGCGCTCCTTGGAGCGGCGATTGGGGTCCCCATATGCTTTGAGCGATCCATAGGCGGCGGTGCCGTCCTTTGAGCGCACGGCGACCGGCTGAAAGGGGAGCTTGCGCATCAAAATGCTCTGCGCGACAAATAGACGTACGGCCTCGGCGAGCGATGTGCCCATGGCGTCGTAGAGACGTTCGGCATGCTGCTTGTC
>ERZ1034913.1099-NODE-1099-length-17640-cov-6.558487_pt1 | contig 17640 bp, 26 predicted proteins | sample MGYA00520697_ERZ1034913 | MGnify/ENA primary metagenome ERZ1034913 (study PRJEB33766, sample SAMN09781786) | gut metagenome | biome: gut microbiome | host: Homo sapiens | place: Madagascar | study: EMG produced TPA metagenomics assembly of the PRJNA485056 data...
GTGCGATGGTCATGTCGTTCATGCCGCCGTCTCCTGTTCGAACAATTGTTCGGCCAATACGTCGCCGGGCACGTTCGCGAGCTGACGGCGCAGCATGTCCGGGTCCGCGCCCTGGTTGAGCAGGTCGGCGACCTTGCATGCGAGCTCCATGTACGTGTCCGTGCCTTCGCAGGCTATCGGGCCGAGAACCCGTTTGACCTCTTCGCTGCCCCACGTATACCGTCGGCGAGCGTTGGAATCCTTTGGCGTGGCGAATCCGCGTTCCTTGCCTTTGACGAGCCAGTTGCGGTATTTCGCGTTCCAGTCGGCCGAGCGGGCTCCCGAGTCGAGGGCCCTGTCGCGGAATTTGTCGGCTTCGATGTCGCAGTCGATGCCGAGCCGGTCGGCGAGCGCCCGGTGTTCTTCAGAGGGTTTCCAGTCGGCTGGTATTGGGATTGGTTTTCTCGCGCGCGCGTTACTCTCTCTAGGTTCTATATATGGTTCTTCCTTAGATAGGTTCTGTGCGCAGTCATGTTGCGCCCCTGATTGCGCCCCTAGGGACGTTTTTTTGCGCCCCTGATTGCACCCCTCCAACTTGTTTAGGGGCGCAGTGGTCTGCGCCTCTTGCGACTGCTGTTCCAGAGGCGTAGTTTTTGCGCCCCTGAAATCCTTCATCGTGAGGTCCCAGACGATCGGACGGTATTTGCCGAGATGCTCGGTGATCCGCTGGTCTCCCCTGCGGATCAGTCCGACCGTCTCCAGATCGTGCAGGCCGTTCTGGATGGTGCGACGGCTGTATCCGGTCAGGGCCACGATGCGCTTCTGGCTCGGGAAAGCTCCCTTGCCCTGCGTGTCAGCGTGGTCGGCAAGCAGGAGCAGGATGCGCAGCAAAGCTCCTTTGACCATTTCGGCGGGCACGTTGTACATGGCCCACTCCAATGCCTTCATGCTCATGATTCGTCATCTCCTCCATCGAGGTACGCGCCCTTGAGCGCCTTCCTCTCGTCCTCGCTGACCCGATATCCGATACGTTCCAGCACGTCGTACCAGCAACACATATCGTCCACGCCATGCCGCGAGCGCCAGTAGTTCCAGCCGATGTTCGACTCCCATCGGGCGGCCAGGACATCGAGGATGCGCAGCGGCCTGTCCTTCAGCACCATGCGGATCGAGTCGAGGTTCTCCTTGCATTCCAGCGACCAGTGCTCGTCGTCATGCTCGGTGATCGGCAGGCTCCAGCCGAACGCGATCAGCTCCCTGATGACGTCCTCGCCCTTGTATGACTGGTACGGGAACACGCTCCTCCAGCCGACAGTGTCCGCGAGCGCGAGCCTGCAGAGTCCCGTTTCCGCGTGTTCGTGAGTGAGCGTATGGAGGTTGCCTTTCAGCCATGCGGTGCGGTTGGCTTTGGCGATCGCTTCGAATTCGCGGGCCTGTCGGTTGAGTTCCCTGCCTCGCGCCTTGATGGCATTGTCCTTGTCGGTCTTGGCCTTGTCTTTTTCGAGCTCGTCGGCCGATATGGGCGTGTATGTGCAGAACCAGTATTCATACGAGTACACTCTGGCTTCCGGCCAGTCGGATTCCCTGGTGAACGAGGTCCAGAAGTCCGTGTTGATGTCGGAGAACGAGTGGGCGGCCTTGTAGCCGTGCGGATGCCAGTTCCAGAAGTTCTTTCCGTCGGGGAGACTTTCGACTTTGATTCCGGCTTTGGCGAGCGCCTCCAGCGCCTTGTCGTGCCATGCGGTCTTCCTACGTTCCCGGCAGAGCCGCTGGTAGGTCCAGTCGAAGTCGTCGGCGCGTGCGAGCTCGCGTTGCATGTCGGGGTCGGATTCGAATTCGGCGAGCTTGTCCAACTGGTCGAGCGACAGTTGGCTGAAATCGGCGGACATGTCGCGCGTCTCCTGCGGGATTCTGGCTATCTTCAACCGTCTGCGGACGAACCTGTCGCTGCGGCCCGTCATCCGGGCCATCTCCTTGACCCGCACGCCCAGGTCGAGGAGTCCCTGGTAGCCGTCGGCCTCCTCCACGGGAGTCAGGTCGGAGCGTTGCGTGTTCTCCACGAGCATGATCTCGCGTTCGCGGCGCGCGTCCATCTCCTCGACGATCGCGGGCACGGTCGAGAGTCCCGACTGTTTGGCCGCGGCGAGCCTGCGGTGGCCGATGACGACGCGGTACTGTTTGTGTCCGTCGATGTCCGTCTCGCCGTTCGGCGTGACCAATAAAGGCTGTTTGATGCCCTGGCTTCGGATGCTCGACGCCAGTTCGTCGATGTCGCCGACCTGCTTGCGTGGATTGTTTGGATTGGCGTGCAGGTCGTCGACCTGCAGATTCTCTATCGTGATGCCCATGATTCATCCTTTGGTTTTCTAAAATTCCGGTTCGGCAGGCTGTCCGAACGAGCCGAACGACGAGGAAGACGTGGCCTGGTCGGTGCCCCACGGGTCGGACGGCGGCAACGAATCCGCAGCGGCCGCCCCGCCCGTATAGCCGGCCGGAGCGGAGTACGGATTGCCATACGCTCCAGCCGTACCACGCTGCGCCTTGGCCACCTGCGCCGTCGCATACCGCAGGGAAGGGCCGATCTCATCCACCTGCAATTCCACGGAGGAACGCTTCTGATGCTGCTCGTCCTCCCACGAATGCTGCGTAAGCCTGCCCTGGGCGACCACACGCATGCCCTTCGCGAGACTACTGGCGCAATGCTCCGCCAGATCACCCCACACCGTGCAGCGGAGGAACAACGCGTCCCCGTCGACCCACTGCTGCGACTGCCGGTCGAACGTGCGCGGAGTGGACGCGATCGTGAAACCAGCCACGCTCCTGCCGTTCTTCGTCGACCTCAACTCAGGATCCGCGGTCAGATTGCCCACCACCGCGATGATCGTCTCACCAGCCATCAGAACCTACCTTTCACGGCGAGAGTCTTGATGATGCGGATGGTCTCGCCACCATCCCTGGTCTTCACCATATGCGACAACTGAGCCTTCGCGCCCTGATGGAAAACGTCGCCAGGCATCGCCTCCAACACGGGAGACGCGACCTCGGACACGAACCGGCCCACCAGTCCGGTGAAGCGCACGCCCAACGATTCGAGGATCACCAGCTCCTTCCACGTCTCGCCCTCCATCGCCCGACGGCACGCCTCTGCGACGGCCCTGTCGCCACGCGTCATCCTTCCCTCGTCGGTGCCCATGACGGGCGCGTTCGGACTGAAATTCCAATGCGGCAGAATCTCCTTCATCGGTTCCTCCCTTGACCTTGATTGATTGATACGAGATTGATTGATATGAGCCGGACCGCTGGGCGCCATGACAGCAAATAATCGCGCCCATCGTTCCCACACCCCAGGAAAGCTGAACGAAACGGGGATGCGGGCGGCGTTGACGGTCCGGCCAAGCGCCGGCGGGAGGATTCGAACCCCCAGCGGAACGGACGACGGTCGGGGAATGCGAGAGTGCATGCGTGAAAATGCAATGTGAGATGAAAGGACACGCACCCCCGGTTCCGCGCCATCCCGCGTCCTTGTACGCCGGCGAACACCATGTCAGTCGTCACCGCCGTCCCTGGGCGCGAACCGCACCACCAGCCACAACGCGGTGGCGAGATACACGCCCTCCACCACAAACGCGCCCGCAAGGCTCCCGCCATGCCAGGTGAGCATGAGCGTCACGCTCACGACCAGACCGACCACGGCCAGCGCGAACTTCACACGCCTGAGCGTGTAGTTCGGCCTCCCCTTTTCGGACCCGTCCTCGATGCGATAGTCGTTGTCCGTCATCTTGCGCCTCCGATGCTTTGAATGAATGTCCTTGCCTGGGCTTTTCCGATGCTCGCCAGCTCGTGGCTTCCGTCGACGTCGAGCTCCATGAGGCTGGCGCCCTTGCCCGTGACGCGAATCGCGTAGCCGGTCAAGCCGAACATGATCACCGTGTCCCTCGGCGGTGCGGGTGGTGCCAGCGGCGTTTCCGCGTCGATTCTCCTGAGTGCCATCACAGCTCCTTGCGAATGTCGTTCATGCTTACTCCTCCAACGATTTGACGTATCGGTCCATTTCCTCGCGCCTGATGTGGCGGCGTGAGGGCGTTCCTCGTTTGCTTGGCGGACGAAACGTGTCTATGTCGCCCTGGTTGACAGCCTGTCGCAGACCGTCGTAGTCGATCCCGTACAGGCTCGCGGCCTGCGGAATCGTCCATGCGAGCCTGTCCTTCAACGGGATACGGCTCGCATCCTTGAGCTCGTTCTGCAAGACCATCACGCGCCTCCTTTGCGTGTGTGATGCCGGGCGGCGTTAGGAGAACCGCCCGGCCCTCTCCTAAAATCGGTGTCATCCCGCATATGCGACGTGCGGGCCGAACAGTTAGGAGAAGAATCAATGAACCCAGCCGAATACATGCTGCAGTTCTTCAAGATCGAGGAAAGGGACGATGGATTCGACGATGGGATATCCACATCGTTCAGCAGGATGCATGACGCCGAAACGTGCTTGGACAATCTGATCAAGATGAATGTCAGACGGTTAGGCACGACGAAAAGCGTCATGCCGCAGATATGGCAGAAACTGTGGGAGTCGTACACAAATTCTTCGGGAAACGGATACTGGGTCGGTTTCTCGACTTCCCAGCAACGGGATGTCCCTCTGGATGCGGCCGAGGCGCAGGCATTGGAGATCATCGCCGACAAATCGCCATCGCTACCGATCTCCATCGCCGAAGAGGAACGCAAGACGATCTCCGAGTTCCTGGACGAGGCCTTGAAGGCGGTCCGAGAGGACAACAGTCTGCCTCCATCGCTGCGCGTGTACGTACTGGACCTCATCTCCGAAGCGAGACGCAACCTCGACGAATACGCGGCCGGGAAAGAGTTCGACCTGAAGGTCTCTCTGCAGGTCCTGTTCGGAGTGCTGTACATGGCGGAATCGCAAACCGGGAAGCCCACTGTATGGGAGAACCTGAAGAGCAAGATAGCGAAACCGTTCATTTCAGCGCTTCTTTCCGAGGGTGCCCGTCAGCTTGTCGCGTCCGGGGCATCTTTCCTTCAGCTTCCCGGGTGACTTCCGGCGGCTTGCAGAACACCAAGCAGTCCTCGTAGAGCCGCTTGCGTGCGAGAAACCTGTTGGATGCCTGCGAGGCGATCATCAGCATCGCGAATCCGAAAAGGATCTCCCAACGTTCCATCCGGCGGAGGCCGGCAATCAGGCAGAACGCTCCGACACCCATGTAGATCAGCGCGAACAGCGCCTCGAACGGATTCGGCTTGTCGACGCGGCACGGCACAAGAGAGTTATCAATCGGCATCACGCACCCGCTTCCAACGTCGGCTGAGCGCGACCCCAGTACCGGTCGATGAAATAGCGCTGCCCCTTGCCCGTGACCTTCGGAGTGCGGCTGACCGTGGTGTGCCCGTCCGCGTGGGTGACGGTGGTCTCCTTGATGCGAAACAGGCCGAGTTCCATCGCACGCTGTGTCGGCACGTTGCGATTCGAACCGGACTTGCCGAGATACCCGTCAGCCTGAAGAAGACGGAACAGTCTGTTCTGGCCGATGTCCATCCCGTTCTGCCGGAGCATCTTCGCGAGCTCGCCGACCAGGCACGTACCGTCGGACGCGGCGACCGCGTCCGCGAACCGCGCTTTCGGCTCCAATTCCACGATGCGCGTCTGCTGTTCGGCGATCTTCCGCTTCTGCTCCTCCATGGTGCGCCGGCCGATCATCACGGCCTTCGCGAGGATGGTCATGTCATCATCCGCGTCTGTGGTGGGAATGTAGCCGCCTGTCTTGCGGATCTGGGGAAGCACCTCGTGCGTCACCCAACGCTTGAACTCCTTCGCCTCCGGCTTACGACTGCGAAGCACAAGATTGTAAAGCCCCGACTCGGTAACAATGATCTTGTTTGGATTGCCCCGACCATTACCCTCCGTAATTCGGAGGGTATTCATTTCGTCGGAATCGAGCGATTCGCTCAGATGGTTGGTATCGATGCCAAGCACGTCGCATACATCCTTGGCGACGAACCAAGGCTCCCCCGCCTCATCGGTCAAGGTGCGCAATGATGCGCCCTTGAAATCGAACTTCTGCATTTCATTGTTCATTGGATTCTCCTTAGAATCGTTTTCATGACTGATTGGTTTTCACAGCACGGCATCGAATTCGCCACATTCGTTCTCACACTGGTCGTGACGGTCGTTGGATGGGTCGTCGAACACAAGAGTTCGAAAGAACGGAACAAGGACCGCGAGGAAGACATCAAACTGTTGCGGGAGCAGCTCGACGCGTCGAACGCCACGGTTTCAACGCTTCGCGATCAGGTGCGTGCCCTTGAGTCGCAGGCTGACGCCCTGCAACGCCAAGCGACCATCCAGGAAGATGAGGCGTCCGTTCCGGAATGGGAGCTTCGCCAGGTGCAGAACCTCAGACATGCCGTCGCGAACAACAATCCGTTCGACGCCAAGGATGTGAGGGTCGAGCTTTCGAATGGCAACGAGTACGAACTCGGCGACATCTCGCGCGGCTCCGAATCAAGCTTCCTGTTCCTCGAACGAGGTCTGGAAGTCAGCACCAACGATGACGCGCACATCACTTGGGCCTTGCCGGATGATCCATCCCATCGTTTCTCCGTGACGAAACCGATTCCTCCGTACCGGCGGTCGTGACGTCGAGGATATGGCCGAGCTGATTGCCATCAATCTGCCGCATCTTCGTATACCTGACCACAGTGGAATCGTTTCCCCGCGAATACCACACACGTATCGGGTTCTCATCAAGACGCGCCATCTCCTGAGAATCCTCTCCGATTAGCTCACAGAGCGCGCGAAACTGCCCTTCCGTCAATGCGAAGATATTGATTTCGGCAGTCCTCATCGGTTCCCTTTTCATTTGGATATTCCTTTCGATTCATGCGTCGGCGAGCGCCGATTGCTTATGGTTTGATTTGGTTGATTCCGTCGATCGGTTGGAGGAGCTTGATCATGAGCTGGTAGAGGCTCATGCCGAGCATTCCGGCGGCTTTCTCGAGTTGTTCGGTAGTGAATGAACCCTCGCCCTGCAATCGCTTACTGATGTTTTGCCCACTCACACCAAGCTCCTTGGCGAGTGCGGCCTGCGTCTTGCGGTGTCGTGCGAGTTCGCCGCTGAGGTTTCGTGCGATGGTTTCCGTTTCGCTCATTGGCTGCCGCTCCTTTCTGGTTGGTCCGTTCCCTTGCGACAACTCTCAATCTACCTATTTAGGTGATTCAATGTATCTACCTATATAGGTTCTTTACAAAATCTACTTATTTAGATAGACTTCAGGCATGGCACGAGGATCTAAAAACGAAGTCACCGAAGACAGCAAAAGAATCATCGATGTATGTCGGCAACTGTTGAAAAATAGCGGCATTACGATAGATGAATTCTTCGATTCCAGCGGATTGAGCAACAATTACTGGTACAAACGCATGCGCTATGAGGCGCCGTTGAACACGTCCGACGTGGAGCACATCGCCGCCACATTCGGACTCACCAGCCTCGACATCTACACACGAGCACTAGGAAGCGAGGCCGCCCGCACCTATGAGGCCCGCGAGCGCGAGTCCCGGATCACGGATGATCTCATCGAGCGTATCGCCGCGCACCCAGAGGACTACGATGTGGCCGCAAACAGGGATCCGAACGCACGCCTCGAAGCCGAGACGCCTGACGAGTGAGAGGAGCAGACATGTCAAGGAAGAACAGGAAGCCGAGGTTCACTCTTTCGCAGGAGGAGGCCGAACGGCTTATCGCGGCCGTCAAGAACGCCGTGGAGGATGTGTTTCGAATGCCGGCGGCCGGCGAGCATAACGCGGAATTCCACGTGAGAGCCGATGACGGGGAGAAATTCACCATCGCCGTCTACCGGGGAACCAAGAACGCGGCAAGGCACCAGATATCAGCCCGCATCACGAAACTGGGAGTCCCGCTGATACGCCTATGCGTCAACAGCGGAACGCACAACAATCCCGACGGCACACGAATATCGGGCACGCACTGGCATGTGTACAAGGAGGGAGACGTGATTTGGTGGCGTATCCGGCCGATCTCGAGTCCGATGGCTTCGTGGACGCTACCATAGCCTTATTGGATAAGTTCAACGTGATCAAGAGACCAGTCTTCCAGGAGAGCCTGATATGAACAGCATCGAGAGCATCAAGCCCGACGAGCTCATCGAAGAGTATGGTGAATGGCTCAAGCACGAGTCCTCTGCCAAGGACCTCGGAGAGTGGAAGGAGATAACGCTCCCGATGTTCGACCACTCCAACGATGACCTGATCTTCTATGCCAAGACCGCCGGCGATGGCATCATGTTCACCGACGACGGGTACACACTCGAGTCGTTCCGGCAGAACGGCGTCACAATCACGGAGGCGAGGCGCGAGCGCATGGAACGCATCGCCCGCAAATACGGTGCGGGCATCAAGAACGGCGAAATAGTGCTCGAATCGGATGGAAGACGCGGCGACGCCATGAACCGTTACGCGCAGGCCCTCATCGGCGTCGGGTCCATGATGGAGGCCGCGCAGCGGAGGGTTGCGGAATACTTCGCGGATGACGTGGCCGCCGTGCTGGATGGATGCAACGTGTTCTACACGGCAAGCGTCGGCATCCGCGGGGTGTCGCGATACGAACACAGCTTCGACTTCATCTTCCAGCGCAGCGCAAACCATCCGACGAGGTTCTGCCAGGCTCCGAACAAGTTCGACAAGGACGCCGTAAGGAACATCATGTGGGGTTGGGAGGACACGCGCAAGGCCAAGGAACGCGCCGATGCGAAGCTCGTGGTCATCGGAGACGACCGCGAAGGCCCGCTGCAGGACGGGGCGTCCGAAGCGTTCGCGAACTGCGGAGTAAGCGTGATCCCGTATTCGCAGCTGGCAAAGAGGGCTCCGCAGGAGCTGGCCGCGTAGGAAATGGGGACAGTGAGAGCAATCGGCATCGAATGCCTGCATGCACAGGCCGGAGAGATGGGGCTGGCCGTCGAATCGACGGACCTCCCACGCGACATATGGTGAAGACCGCCAAGCAGTGAACGGCAATCCGGCCAAAAACCATTGGAAACATTAGCAATAGACCATTTTGCCGACGTCAGGAAAATGGTTGGGAAAGGATAAATATGGACAAGGAAACCATTGCCCGATACGCCGCGTCCTTGGATACGCTCCTCAATAAGGATGAGAATGGCGTGGAATTCTAGCACGCAAGAGAACTGATGAAGTATATGGGCTATACGAAATGGGAGAACTTCGCAAAAGTAATACAGCGCGCCCAATCGGCATGCCAGAACGCCGGGCAGCCGGTCGAAGCGCATTTTCGCGATGCCAAACGGGACGTCGAGCTTGGCAGCGGTGCCATCCGTTCCATCGATGATGTGAAGCTGACCCGTTACGCCTGCTATCTGGTGGCCCAGAACGGCGATCCACGCAAAGAGGAGGTCGCGCTGCTGCAAAGCTATTTCGCCGTGCAGACACGTACCGCGGAGCTTCTGGAGCAGCGCATGGGCGAGATCCTGCGCATCGCGGGAAGGCACGCGTTGACCGCCGAGGAGAAGCAGCTCAGCTCGCTCGCATACAAGCGCGGGGTCGGAGAGAAGGACTTCGGCGTGATCCGTTCACGCGGCGATCAGGCGCTGTTCGGCATGAGCACGACGGAAATGAAATTCAAGCTCGATGTGCCGAAGAGCCGTCCGCTGGCCGATGTGCTCCATCCGATCGCCGTGACGGCGAAGCAGCTCGCCACGCAGATGACGAACTACGGGATCCAGGAACGTGACCTGCACGGGACGCCGGCGATCACGCGGGAGCATGTGGACAACAACAAGGCCGTGCGAAAGAGCCTGTTCAGCCGTGGCATCGCGCCGGAGGACCTTCCGGCGATGGAGGATATCAAGAAGGTCGAGCGCAGGGCGAAGCGCGACGAGAAGCGCATCGAGGGAACCGGCTTCAGAAACGAGGATGCCGAAGCAGGTGAATGACAGCATCCTGACATCCTGGTCGGAAACATTGGGAGTCCGGATCGAGGAACGCCGGTTGGCCGGAGACAGGTGCGGGATCTACTACGATCCGCTCCGTCTCATCATCATCGACGAACGGCTGGCCGGATTCCAACGCCGCTGCACCTTGTGCCACGAGCTCATCCATGCCAGACACCACGACCCCGGATGTGGCAGCCAATACGGAATCAAATGCGAGCGCCGTTGCCGGAGGGAGACGGCGCGGGCGTTGATCAGTCCGGTGGATTACGGCATGGCCGAGACGGTGTACGAGGGCAATACGTGGATGATGGCAGTGGAATTGGGTGTCACCATCCAGGTGTTGAACGACTACCGGCGGTTATTGTACGATTCCGGCGTGTGCGTGCAATGAAAAAGGCCCCGGCGTCCGCATGGCCGCGAGCGCCGGGGTTTGGTTTATTTGGCCTGAAGTGTTTACGACTTGTGTTTTTCGCCTTTAGTGTCGCGGTGTCTGTCGTGGAACGGGAAGAGGCTGCGTGCGATGACCCAGAGGATGCCGATGATCTCCACGATCGTCGAACTCAGCCATGTGATTAATACTTGGGTCGGCACGTCTTGTTTCAGCACAAGCATAGTGACGATGTATGCGACGATGGTCGCATTCGTCACTATGAGCTGTCCTAGTACGAACCATAGTGACCAGGTCGCCACTTTCTTGCGCAGCTGGTTCTCCTGCTCGCGTCTCGTGTTTTTCGCATCGAGCTTGCGGAGAGCGGCGTTCTCTCTCCGTCGGGCGTTGAACGATGAGGCTGTACCTGTGGCCTCATCTGCGGAACCATCGACTCCTTCCCCGCCGTCGGGTGCGGAACCGTGCGCGACCGGCACATGCGAGGTGGCGGCCGACGCCCTGTTGAACATGGCCAGCGCCTCATCGGTTTCGCTGGATGCCTGTTCGGTTTGGCTCATTGCAACCCCAGGGTGGCTATTCTCACGTCCATGGATCGTCGGGAGACACCGAACATCTCGGCCAGCTCGTCGCGGGTGCGCCCTTCACCCCAATGGCGTCTGACTATCGCGGCAGGCATCAGGAGCGCGGCGGCAAAACGATTCGCCCAGATCTCCTCGGGATCGATTCCCTTGGACGAAGTGTCGTCGCGGCTCTCCACCCTTCCGAGCACGGCATCGTCCGGCGTGTTCTGGTATTTATGGACCCAGTGACCTATCTCATGGGCCGTGGTGAACCGCTGACGCTGCGGCGAAGCATACGCATCGGAGACCGCCTTGAACGGCTCGCCGGACTTGTCTTTGACGAGCAGGCCGTCAACGTTTGGATCCAGAATGAGCTTCTGCGGCTGGATGCCCAGTAGCTCTGCCACGCGTGACGGATCCACGGGAAGGTTGAGGTAACCGTTAGGCGCGACTGTCTTCAGTAGCGTCTCCGTCGCCGCCGCGGCCGGCGTGGACAGATTATCGATGGTAATCTTCGACATCGGCACCTCCTCGCTTCAGTCTTCAATCTACCGGCGAGCGCGGGGCGTGTCAATACTCTTTCGTGTTGCGGAAAAGCCGTCATCGTCCGTCACTGGCCGTCGCGGAGGTCTGGCAGGGCGGCGTCAAGCGTCTTGGCGAGACGCCGTTCCCTCCAATGCGTGTAGACGCTGGTGGTGTGGATGTCGGTGTGGCCCATGATGGCGGTGCGCTCCTCGTCACTCGCGCCGGCGGCGGCGAGTTCGGTGGCGAGCCAGTGCCGCGCGCTGTAGATGTCGACGTACGGCAGTCCCGCCATCTTCAGGGCGCGGCGCCAACGCTTCTCCTCGTTGTCCCGCCTGATCGGATGGCCGTAAAGATTGGTGAACACCAGTCCATGCGATGGCACGCCCCATTTGACGATATGCGCCCAAAGCCGGTCCCAAAGCCCCTGCGGAATGGGAACCGTCCGCACGCCTTTGGCGGTCTTCGGTTTGGTCAGCCAGATCGCCCCATCCAGATGCTCGGCTTCCATCCAATCCGGGATCGTGGCGCCGGCTGGTATCGGCTTGGCCTGCTGGCACACGTTGATGACGGGAATCCCATGATGCAGTTCCAGCTGGTAGGGCATCAGGCCATACCTCTCCCCCGGCCGCATGCCCGTGGTGAAGGCGAGTTCGAACATGAGTGCCCACTTCTCACGCTCGTCCGGGCTGTCGAACACGGCGACCGCCGGATCGGGCTCGGCGAGCGCGGCCTCGATGACCTTCGCTGGGTCGGCGACGTCGAGGATGGGGCGTTCGTACCGGTCCTCCGGCATTCGTCCGACGTCTTCCATGGGGTCGCATGCGATGAGCCCGTCTCGTTTCGCGGTTCGGAGCATGGCGCCGAGGACTGCGAGATAGGTGTTGACGGTCTTGCTTTTGCGTGTGCGGCGCAGTCTCCTGCACATTCCGTTGATGTCGTTGGCGGTGAGCCGGTTGAGGCGTATGTCGCCGATGATGGCGTTCATGGTGCGCATCCAGCTGGATTCGTTGCGCCAGGTGGTGGGATTGATGGCCGCGCGGTGCTCCTCCATCCACCGTTCGAAGTAGTCAGCGGTCTTGGGGCCGTCCTTGCTGGGGAGTCTTCCGTCCCGTTCCCATTCCGCTATCTTCGCCTGGAAGCGGGCGCGTGCCTCGCTTTTCACCATGCCCGTGGCTTCGATCGGCGGACGTCTGCGTCCGGTCGCCGGGTCGGTTCCCATGTCCTTGCGGAAGTGCCATCGTCCTTTGGAGTCCTGGAACACGCTTCCGGATCCACCGGTCCTTCTGTTTTTCGTCTTGCCCGCCATGACTGTCCTCCCGTGTCAGGGAGTCCACTCTAAATCACACTCTAAGTGGGCGTAAAACGACGTTTCCAGCCGGAAAACTAGTATCAGCGTTACGCCTGTACGACACCATGAAAACCATTCCGCCATCTACGTTTCCGTAGTATTCCAACGGTTCAGCGCCACTCCTGCGCAAGGTGGCGCGTATTAACGGCGGTTATAGCACAAGCCGGCCGTCACCGTTCGCGAGAGGGACCGGCCGGCAAAAAGGCGTCATCCCTAGTCGAAGTCCTTGGGACTGAGCACGGCGAGCAGCTCGGCGTCGTGTACCTGCCAGCGGCTGAACGGCTGATCGGAGCCGAACACCACCACGGAGGCGGTGGACATGCCCAGGTTGAGCAGATCCAGCTTGACCATGTCCGAATCCGAGGAGGCGAGCCACTGGCAGCTCACCGAAACGGTCGGCTCATGGCCGAGGACCATCAGGACCCGGGTCTTGTCCTTGGCGTTGGCGAGCTCGTCGAACACGGCCTGCATGCCGCCGTCGTACAGGGCCTGGCGGTATTCGACCTTGGGATGGTCGCCGAACACCTTGAGCATTCTCTCCAGCGTCTGCCGGGCGCGGACCGCGCCGGAGCACGCGACGCGGTCGGGCAGCAGTTTCATGCCGACGAGCCCCTTGGCGACGATCTTCGCCTGCTTCTCGCCCTTGTCGGTTATCTCGCGGTCATGGTCGCCCTTGTCGTTGAACGGTTCCGCCTTCGCGTGCCGCATGACCAGCAGCACGTGGGAATAGTTCTTCGTCTTTTTTTCGACCTTGCTGAGATTCACGCCCATTCTTCAGGACCTTTCCGTACGACGTCACTGCCTCCATTGTGGCAGACGAGGGGCGCTCGACTTCCCGTCATCACCAAATCATTGCCTGCCGTTAAGATTCACCGCGCCTGATTGGGCTGTCAGATCGCCGTCGCCTCGCCTTGCTCGCAGGCCTGGTCGTCCTGCGACAGTCGGGACGTCTGCAGGTCGAGGTCGCGCAGCACCTTGCGCAGCTTGTGGTCCGAAATGTCGCGCAGCTCCAGATCGTCCAGCTGGGCCTCGCGCTGTTCGGGGGTGAGCGAATCGATGTCAGTGGTCGTATCCTTGGTGGCGCGGTCGCGTTTGCGCAGAGCCGCGAACCCCTCCGCCATCGCGCGGGAGACCACAAGGAAGCCGGTGTGGCCGATCATCGCATGGTCTGGCCGCACGGCGAGCCCCTGCGCCTTCCACGTGCGTTCCAGCGTCTCCTGGATGGCGGGATCGGTCCAATGGCCGGCTTCGCGCAGAGCCTCGACGAGTCGGCTCATCTGCGTGGTGGTGGTGATGTAGGCGATGAGGACGCCGCCGGGCGCGATGACCCGGTACGCCTGTTCGAGCCTGTTCCACGGGTCGAGCATGTCGAGCACGATGCGGTCGAAGGAGTGCTCCGGCAGGCCGGCCGCGACCGAGTCGAAGTCGCCGGTCTTGAGGTCCCACCACTGCGGGCGTTCGCCGTAATACAGCGTGGCGTTCGCGTCGGCCACACGGGCGAATTCGGGTCGTAGCTCGATGGTGGTCAGGTGGCCGGACTCCCCCACCGCATCCAGCAGGTTGACGCTCATCGCGCCCGATCCGGCACCAGATTCGAGCACGTTGAGGCCGCTTCGGATGTCGCCGAGCTGGATGACCTGCGCGATGTCCTTCGGGTACATGATCTGGGCGCCGCGCGGCATGGAGAGCACGTAGTCGGCGAGACGGGGGCGCATGACCGCATACTGCCAGCCGCCGATCGCACGGGTCGCCTTCCACGGCTTGTTCCGGTCGCGTTCGGGATGGTCCGCATTGACCTGAGCCTCGCGCTTGGCGGTGACGGTGGTGACGACCACGCCCTCGGTGCGGCCTATCACGTCGTCGTGCAGAATGATCCCGTGCTCGGTCTGGGTGACGCCACCGGCGGTCAGCTGGTCGGTGATCTTCTTGCCCTTGCGGTCGGTGAATTGGATCTTCTCGCCTGCGACGATCGGCCCGCGCCTCGGGTTCATGGCATCTCCTTGGGGTGAGTTTCTGAGCTGTACACAGTTTAGCGTACCCGCGCGCTGCGTTCCGGATGTAGCAGCGAATCGTTCTCAATAAGAAAAGTGCGAGGATTCCGAACATTTCCGCACAATCGAACATTTCAGAGACCGGCAAAATACCGGGCTTATGAAGTAATCCGTGTTCGTTTCCTCACATAACGGACTCGCACCTTTCTTATTGAGAACCATTCGCTGTAACATTGCCTCATGCCGAATATCACGCCGTCAGAAGACCGAACCGTCGAAACCGTCCACGTACCGAATAATCCCACGCTCACCGGCCTGGCCCGGCTCACCCGCAACGTGGCGTATCGCACCGGGGCCGATGATCTGGTGATGGACATCATCGCGCCGCAATCCACCGGCGACGATGATGACCGCCGCTACCCCACCGTGGTGTTCGTGCAGGGCAGCGCGTGGACCACACCGGACCGTGATTACGAGATCCCGCAGCTATCCGAACTGGCGCGAGAGGGATTCGTGGTGGCGACGGTGAACCATCGCAACGCCTCGCGTGACGCCAGTGCCGTGTTCCCTGCCTATCTGAAGGATGTCAAGGCGGCGATCCGGTACCTGCGGGCGAACGCGCGGCAGTGGCACATCGACCCTGAGCGGCTGGGCATCTGGGGCACGTCGTCCGGCGGCAACACGTCTCTGCTGGTGGGGCTCACTGCCGACGACCCGCGGTATGAAGACGGCAGTTATGCCACCGAAAGCGACGCGGTGAGCTTCGTGGTCAGCTGCTTCCCGCCCACCGACATGATGGAGGCGATCGACGCGTTCGGCAACGAAGATGACCCGTTCCGGCTGTACTATTTCGGCCCGTTCGCCGCAGTGGTCGGGGCGACCCATGAAACCGGATTGAGCGACGACGTGCGCCGCCGGGCGGCCGACATGAGCCCGTACCTGCAGGTGCGTGACGGGGTGGCCTATCCGCCGACGATGCTGCTGCACGGCACCGCCGACACCGTGGTCCCCTACCGGCAGTCGGTCAAGATGCACAAGAGGCTTCTCGAACACGGCGTGGACTCGCGGCTGGTGCTGGTCGACGGCGCAGAACACGAGCGCGACTTCTGGAGCCCGCAGGTGTTCGATATGATCTTCGATTTCATTCGGGAGCGGTGCTGAGATAATCAGACCGTATTGGGTCGGGGATAACTTGTATTCGATTCCCGGAAAAGCTTCTAACAAATGCCGTGTGAGCACACGCACGGCAGTGACATAATCAGGCACTATGGTGGCGGGTATGACTTCGGTTCGTGCTGTCGAGCAGACGCGGATGGGGATTGCCGCGCTGCTCGTTTCCAATATCGGCTGGGGCGTGCTGCCGCTGTACTGGCACGCGCTGTCCGGCATGAATGCCATCAGCGTGCTGGCGTATCGGCTGATCGCCACGCTGGTGGTCATGGTTGCGATGCTGATGGCGTTCCGCCGCTATCGTGCATATCACGCGATCGCCGCGCTTTGGTGCGCAGCGGAGCAAAAGGCTGTTCGCGCTGGAACTTGCCGCCACCACGGCTATCAGCGTGAATTGGTTGCTGTACATATATCTGGTGGTCAACGGCCAGGCGCTGCAGACCTCAATCGCGTACCTGACTACGCCTCTGCTCAACGTGGCGCTGGGCGTGGGCATGTTCACTGCGCAGTCACCGACGTTCCCGTGGATGGCAATCGTGCTCGCCACCAGTTTCTCCGCCTACGGTCTGCTCAAACGCTACGTGCCGTTGGACGCCGCACAGGCCACCACGTTCGAGACCGAAGCCGTGGCGCCCTGGCTCTGCTTCGGCTCGCGTTCCAGCCGCGGCTCGGACTGCCCTCGCCGTTGACGTGGCCAGTCGCACTGCTGGTGGCGCTCTCCGGCTTGGCCACCGCGATACCGCTGGTCACATTCGCGTACGGCGTGCAGCACAGCCACTATCTGACTGTGAGCTTCATCCAGTATCTCACCCGCTGATTCAGTTCTGCATGGCCGTGTTCCTGCTGCACGAGCCGATGCTCGCGCAGGGGTATGCGGCGTTCGGCGTAATCTGGGTCACGATTGCGGCGTATTCGTTCGGCGCGGTGAGGGAGTATTGGGAGCGGTTGAAGCCGCATGCTCGGTGAGTTTCTCTGATTCTCCTCTGAGAAGGGCAGCTATACAGCACCGCAGTGCCCGACGCTGGTATATTCCTTAGATTACCGACCCGTTGTCTATTTAGAAGTGCAACATCCTTGTTTGTCTTGCAAGTTTAGCAGCTCGTCGGCGAATGCCTCGGCGGGCGTGCGGTAGCCGAGCACGCGCATGGGCCGGTTGTCGGTCTCGTCGACGATCTCCTGGAGCTCCCTTGCCATACCGGGTTCGATGATCGTGCGTTTGGGCAGGCAACGGCGGATGATGCCATTGCGGTTCTCGTTGCTGCCCCGATGCCAGGAACTGTAGGGGTCGGCGAAGTACGTGTCCATGCCCAGCTCGTCGCGCAGCCGGATGCGGCGGGCGAACTCGGTGCCGTTGCCGTGCGTGACGCCGATCCTGGCGGCCGCCGGCAGCGGGGAGAACATCGCCAGCTGCGTCCCGACTCTCTCGCCTGCGGTTTTGTCTGGGACGACGCTGGCCATGAGGCAACGGGTCTTGCGTTCGACCTCGGTGTGCAGGTCGCATCCGACGCCGATCACGCCGTCGGCCTCCCAATGGCCGAACCCGCTCCTGTCGTCCGCCTCCGGCGGGCGCCGCGAGATGGAGACCCATCCGGGGATCGGGAACCGCGATGCCTTGCGCCCCATGCGTTTGCGGTGCCGCCTGTGGCCGCGCGGCAGGCAGCGGGCCCGGCGTGCGCGCCTCGGCTTGCTGGAATAGAT
>ERZ1034913.1106-NODE-1106-length-17522-cov-26.319002_pt1 | contig 17522 bp, 13 predicted proteins | sample MGYA00520697_ERZ1034913 | MGnify/ENA primary metagenome ERZ1034913 (study PRJEB33766, sample SAMN09781786) | gut metagenome | biome: gut microbiome | host: Homo sapiens | place: Madagascar | study: EMG produced TPA metagenomics assembly of the PRJNA485056 data...
TCGTTGCCGTGCTGAAGAAGGAGTATAACCAGAAGACCAAGCAGTATAGCTACAGTGCCTTCGGCTACTGGTTCCTGCACGAGAACAAGGCGTTCGACAAGAGCGACCTTCTGGGCAACTACGTGGTGAACATCAAGACGCTGGAAGACAAGACCGGCATCGACTTCTTCTGCAATCTGCCAGATGATATCGAGAAGAAGGTAGAAACCCAGGATGTGGAGGCCATCAAGAACCTCTGGGGATTCAAGTCATCGAAATAACAGCATAAGAAAAAAAGGGTGTGTCTTGTACTTCATGACACACCCTCTTTTTTAATACTTCATCGCATCATGCGGGAGCTAGAGAACGATGTGCTCGTTGTCACCCTCCGAACCCGTGTCCTTGCCGCCGCCCTCGGAACCGGAACCGGTGGTGCCGGAGTCAGAGCCCGTGGTGCCGCCCGTGGTGCCGCTGCTAGAACTTCCGCCAGCGTTAGATCCGCCCGATGGAGAACCGCCCCCGGAATCGTTCAAGCCCTTGTACTCCACAAGCTCCTCCACCTTCACATCCTTGAGCAGAGTCTTCACACGCTTGCCCTGCTGCATCTCGATGGCCGACTGGAAGATGACGTGCATGCCCACGATATTGGCTGAGGTAAACTTCTTGGCGGTGTCGGCAGGCGAAGTGTTGAGACCCACCTTGAACGACCCGAAACCATCCAGCACCACGCGGTTGCCCAAAGCAAGCTGGGCAGTCACCTCGGTGACCAGGGCGCTGACCACAGCCACCACATCAGGCTCGGTAAGAGTACAGCGGTCGCGGATGTTCTGACACAGCTTCTTGGTGTAGATGGTGTCACTCACTACGGCACGGCCATAGATCTTACCCTGGGTCTTGGAACCCTTACGATTGTTCACTACTTTTCTGTATTTTACACTCATAATAAATAAAAATTAAAGGTTAAACAAAAAATTAAAAACTAAAAACTAAAACTAAACAATTCATTCTTAGTTTCCCACGCTCATGCAGGAGCTAACCCCCATCGAGGTCAAAACCGCCGTGAGCACAGAAATCAAAACCTGAATCAAAGCTTTCCATGTCTCTTTTTTCATCGTATTATATAATTGGTTAAACAAATTCACATCAGAATCTGATGCCGGTTCCTGCGCCGCAGCGTATAGCTCACATGCAGCCACCGTCGGTGCTGCGAGCCCTGGGGCTCCAGAATCATCTGGTCGAACTCGCAATGGTCGCGGATAAAGGAAGAGAACTTCTCCAGCTGCTCCTTGCTGGAGATGAAGATGTCGGCAGCCTCGCCCAGCGTGTGCTGACTGCCCGGCACGCCGTGAACAGCGAGGTTCAACTGCGGACAGCGATATCCACTGGTAATCACCACCACGCCGCAATGCTGGCGCAGGGGTTCAAGTACGCACTCGCAGAGCAGCATCAATCGAGAAATCACGATGGCGTGCTGCGGCGTGTTGTCGATGCCATACTTGATGGCGGTGCCCGAACGTAAAAACTCCCCAAGGGCAAAATGGGGGGAGAGGAGCATCTGATGCATCCTCTCCACTTCCAAACTGGTGTATTCCATAGACATTAAATTTTGCAGGTTCTCAAAGTCTGTTACCCAAACACTGATTCCTACTATTACTAACTTATCTTTAAAAACAGATTTACTTCTGAATTCTGGTGCAAAGATACAAAAAAAATCGCTTCCTGTCAAGAGTTTGAGGGCAGCTTTGAGGGCAGCTTTTAGGGCAGCCTCGCCAAACAAGCCTATTCCAAGGGCAAAGAAGCGTTACGTAATCTTTACGCAACGCTCCTGCCAATCCCAACTAAGCCTCAATCCGATTTTGAAAGATGCATCATCCGGCTCCAAACAAGCCTTACACCATAGATAAGGAGTGTCATTATTCATCGGATTACATGTTTTTATTCATCGGATTACACGGAATTAACGGAACCTTAACCACCTTCCTCGGATTACGCACGGATTTTAAACGGAAACTCGACCTGACGGTCGTGGCGATACCCCCTAAAGCTGGAACGCTACGGCGCCAGCCCAATGGCCGCAAGGCCAAATCCGTTTAAATTCCGTGCGTAATCCGTGGAGCAAGAATGTTCCGTTTACTCCGCGTAATCCGATGAAGAAAATCCGATGAAGAAAATCCGATGAAGAAAATCCGATGAAGGAAATCTATCTCCGCCTAATCAATCGCTCGATAATCCGGATATCCTCCACCCCATCCAGAAGATTCATGTAAAACAGCGTGATGGTATCAGGCTTGATACCCTGACGCTGCTCCCTGGCACGCAACTTGCTCAGCGCCGACGAAGGATGAAGAGGAGCCTCCATCCCCAACGCCTCGAAACACTCCTGGTAAAGCCTCAAAAACGTCTTGGGCTGCATCAACTCATCATACATCCCCTGATGCTGATGAAGCCCGTCACCCTCCATCATCGGTGCTATATAATAGCCCACATCGTTCACCCACTCCAGCAGCAGACACTTGCTCCTCGCCCACTTATACAGACCCTTCTGCGAAAGCAACCACTCGTAATCCGAAAGCATCAGTGCCTGAGCCCTCGACTTACGCTCATTATATACTTTCCTATCCATCTAATCTTAGTTTATAGTTTATAGTTTAAAGTTTACAGGGCGGTTTTCAGCCACGAACCCATGTCGTGTTCGGGGAATACCTCCTTGCGGCACTCCGCCTCGCACTCCTGCTGCGACGCACGCTCCTCGTATCTGCCACACTCGCGGCGCGTGTAATACACCTCGCCCAGACTGCTCAGCTGCTGGTCTCTCACCTTCATCATCTTCATCACCGTGTAGTTCACCGCCAACGGCGAATTCGGATTCGGATCAATCACACGCCTCACCGAGAAGAGGAAGTCAGCCAGGTTCACCCAGTTGGCACTGCCCGCAATCTCGTAGAAATCCAGGTCGCCCTGCGTGCCGTCCTTGTGCTGGATTCTAGGGTGCGCCACCACAAACGTCCACACGCCGTGCTTGCGGCTCCACGACTGCACCTTGGTCAGGAACTCCTTCACCTGCTGCGTCTCCGTGAGCCGCTCCTTGCCCTCGTCTATCGCCACGAACATGTAGGGGTCAATCACCAGGAAATCCAACCCGTGCTTGCGGCGCAGGCGCTCGCCCATCCTCACGATATACGAAGGCGTAGGCAGCTCGCTCTGAGCCGTGAAATCCACCATGTGGTCGCCCAGATAGGAAATCAGAGGGTCCAGACGGGTGCGCTCCAGCTCGGGATCCAACTCTCGGGTGCGCACGTTCTGCACCCATTTCTGCAAACTGGTAACCCCCACACCCACCTGGGCCACGTTGGTGAAATGCTTCGCCTTGTCGGGCAACTCGAACGAGAAGAAGCCAACGCGCTTGTGGCAGTGGAAGATGAGATGCGCCATCATGCAGTTCAGGAAATCCGTCTTTCCCGAGTTCGGGATGCCCGTCACCACCACCAGTCCGCCAGAGGAAGTGAGATGGAACACGCGGTCGGTCAGCGGACCCATGCCGATGCTGTAGCCGTGGTCATACTGTCCCAGCATCACGCGCTTGATGTCGTCGGCATGCTGTTCGGCGGCATACACATCCTCCATGCCCAGCTCCTTGGCACCGAGGATAATCTTCCTCACGGTTTCGGCGCCATAGCGGGCATACACCTCGCTGATGTCCTTGCAGCGGCCGGGCAGTTCGGCAAGGGTAGCCTGGTCGGCGTAGAACTTAAGCAGACGCTTCACCAGTCCCCTGCCCGGGCGGTCGGAGTCGCCGCACACCACTATTTCCTCCGCCTGAGCAATCCATTCGGCAAATGCCTCGTGGCTCTTTCTGATATCCGTCTTGCATCCGCTAGCCACGCTGATAACGTAGGGGAATCCGCACTGCATCAGGGTGAGCCGGTCTTTTTCGCCCTCGGTGATGATGAGCCGGTCGATGGGTTCAGCATTGATTCTCAGCGGGTTGATGCAGTCGATGCCATAAGGGGCGCAGGGCTGCGTGGGCGATTTCTGCCAGAAATCCTTGATGTATCCTCCGTGGGGATCCTTGGCCACGCTTCTCATCTTCACGTTCACGATGCGTCCGCACACGCGGTTGCAGTAGGCGATGGCTGCCACCTGCTCGTATCCCTGGGGGTCGTGGGTCTGGGCATCATCCACCTTGTGCGACATGTATCCGCAGCATACGCCCGCCTTCATCGCCGTCTCCACCGAAATGCCCATATCCTTGAGATACTGCTTCACCATGTATCGGGCGGAGATGACATACTGAGAAACGGGGTTAACCTCTTCTTCGTCTTCGAGTGGGAAAATCATGCTTCGGGTTTTCTCATCAATTTCCTCATAGTCATCGTCAACCATAGGCGTGTAGTCAGGCTCGGCCTTGTGCTTGGCGTCGGCGTTGGCACGCAGGTAATATCCGGCATCGATGCTGCTGCCCTCGGAGTGCTTCAGTTTGGCGAGTTCATGCAGCTGTCCCTTGAACTGTGCCCCCTGGTCGCAGCTCCAGCATAGGAAGAGTCCGTTCTCCACCTTGATGCAGCATGCATTCTTGCCGCATTTAGGGCAGCGCACCTTAATGTTCTGTTCCGTTCTGTGCTGCAGTTGCTTGAGCAGTGTGATGGTGAGCGAACGCATTTTCTGCATATCCTTACCCTCCTTGTAAATCTCCATTTCCTCAGGAGTCATCTTGTCGCGCAAGGCTTCAAAGTCATAGGCGGTGTACCAAGGTTTCTCCTGGAATTCATAGTCTGATTGAACTCCATCCGATGATTGGAATTCATTTTCTGATTGTTTATTCATAATTTGCTTTATTTAGATAAAATACTCTCTGTTGTTCGGTTGTGTGTTTTCACGGCACAATCTATTCCTCCACCCATTGCTGGTAGTCGTTGTCCCACTCAGCATGAGCCGAAGGTCTTGGCGGTGCATCCTTCGGGATATACTTGCCCACGCTCTCCTTCGAGGCATCGGGCAGGATGTTTCCCTGGGCATCCAGCGCCTCGAAGGAATCGTAGAGGCGCTGGCCCGAAGTGGGATGCTGATACTCAAACGGGCAGAGGGGGCGGTTCTCTCGGATGATATTAAAGCCATCGGCAGCCACCTCTCTTCGAATATCCAGCGCCGCTTTCCTGACATTATCTTTCATGAAGGGGAAATTCCTCACACGGAAGAGCCAGATTTTATTCCCCTCATCGCTATTTCTTAAAAACGTTTCCTTCTTGCCCGCCATGTAATTCTTAACATATACCTCAAGGTATCTCATGGTGGCAAGGCTTACGGAATGCTCTCCGAAAGGAACCTTCATCATCAGCAGGTCCTGGTCCTCATTCTCCTTCTTGTCCTTGTCTTCCAGATAACTCATACACTTCTCATCCAAATCCTTGATGATACTCTCCCATGTGCCCGAATCCGACTTGAGGAAGAACATGAAGTTGGTGAAAGCCTGGTCGTAAGAGGTGGATTTTGCATCGCACTCCTCAAATTGCGATTTCTGGCGATATTTATTATTAATATTATTATTAACATCGCCTAAAACCTCGATTTGAGGAGTATCGGAAAATACTACATCGTTTTCTGCCGCATCAGCCTGATGCCACAACTCAGAAAAGAAGAATTTCAGATGCTGCACATCCTGAACCTTTCCGTAATAAATGAATCCGAATCCTGCACTATGGCGGATGCATTTATAGAGCGAAGGCACGGAATCAAACTTCATCCCCTTGGCTATCTGATAGAGATTGCTGTTAGGATATCTGCCGCCGGCATCCATCCAGTCGCTCTCTCCCAGATAGAGTCGCAGCAACTTGTAAAGCTGAGAGGGTGTAACTCCTGCCTGCTTCCAGCTACCCATCAGTTTGCGTAAGTCATAGATATTCACGCAGTTGCTGATGGGTTGCAGCTTCTTTCTTTTTGCGGAAAGGTTCCCATTGGGGACACCGTTTCCACCCATCATCTGGTTCCCATTGGGGAAACCATTCATTAAATTATTACTTTCCATTTTGATTATATTTTGTTACTTTTCATTACTTTTCTTTTTATTATCCGGTAATTCTCTTGATAATTTCTTCATATATTGATTTCTCTCTGGTTTTTCAGCGAGACGTTTAAGTTTCGCCAGGATATAGGGACTGATGTCCTCACCGATATCCTTCTTTCTGCTGAAGAGCTTCATCAAATCCTGTCCGGGCTTAGCGAAGAAATTTACCATCATCTCTCGTAATTCCGATTCAACCCTCATTTGAAGAGTGTGAGATTTCTGTTCCTGCAGTCTCTGTTCATCATTTAGCTCCTTCATCGCATTTTGATAATACACCAGGAAGAGTTCTTCCCAGAAATACCCAATACCATAGGCGATGCGCTCGATGGCATACAGGGTCAGTGGTGTGCCGCGATTGAGGTAGCCCATCAGCGTATCATAGCGTATAAGGGAAACAGCAGCAAACTCTTTCGGCGTAACCGGTTGGTAACTGCCCACCAGTTTCTTCAGCAAGTCGATGATATTCTTCTGTCGTTCGGCATCGTAACCATCCAGAATTTTCTGCATTTCAGTTTCATAATCAACTGATTGTGTACCCATTTCGGCTTCATTTTTAAACTTAATTTCTTTGCTAATCATTTTATTGTATATTAAAATTGAGCAAAGTAAGAAATAATTTTCGATATAGCAAGGGAAATACTGCCTCCAAGAGACCGTATTTTTTCTAAAAGCTTTACAAAACGGGAATTAGGGGGACTATTTTTCTCACACGCCCAGAAATGTAAACGAAGATTAAATAAGCAAAATCACTTGGTAGTTTCAAAGAAAAAGCGTAACTTTGCAATATAATATAAACAATTATAAAATAGGAGGTATAACATGATGCTAGGAATGAATGCGCCAAAGGCAGTAGCCAGAGGTGAATACGCAAAAGCTATCCGTAAAGCCGTCCATGACTCTATCGAAGCTATCAAGAACGGAAAGGTTCCTGAGAAAAAAAATCAAAAGTTCAATTTTGAGTGGAGGGTATAGTTATGGCTTGTAAACAAAGTTTAGTAGTTGAACTCCTTGAAGATTTCAAAGAACTGGCAAACTTTTCTTGCGGAGAAAAACAGATGGATGATTTCATCCATAGTCATTTGGAAGATTGTAGCATCAATCATTATTGTACAACTTATTGCGTTCGCAATGAAGCCACAAATGAAATAGCTGCAATCTTCTCTCTTTCTTTTGACTCTGTCGATATAGATCACGACGATTTTGATGACATGAGAATAGGAGCAGCTGGTACCGACAAACCTTACGTCACAGAATCTTTTCGTGAACGATTTGAGGAGAAATACACATACCCTGCTTTAGAAATCACTTATTTGGCAGTAAACAAGAAATACCAACACATGAATATTGGTGCTGAGATTGTTGAAGATGTTTGTGCCATGGCTAGAAAACAATCTTTGGCAGGTTGTATATTTGTCACAGTTCTGGCATTACACAAAGAGGGCTATAGTGCCGTTCCCTTTTACGAAAAATGTAATTTTGCCAAGCAAAGTCCATTGCCAAAGGCTGATGTTTGGCCGATGTATAAAACCATATGGGTGGAATAAACAAAAACAGAAAGGGCTAACAGGGCGTGTGGGGCTAACTTGCGGCGGAACAATTCATAGATTAGAGATATTTAATTGAATTTTAACACATTATTTGTTGACCCTATTGCTTTTTTTTGTATCTTTGCAGCAGAAATGACTAAGAAATCATTCTATAACATTATTAACAATTAAAAAATTAGCTTATGAAAAAGTTACTACGCTATTCATTAACTCTGGTTTTCGCGCTCGTTGCGAGCGTAAGCTTCGCAGCAACCTACACCTACAGTTTTACTGAAAAGGCTTTTGGAAAATCTGGTGAAACCGCAGATTTGGGCGGTATTGAGTGGACTGCTACTTCAGATGCAGGTTACTTCGGATTCGATACCACAGACGCAAAAAAGGGTCAGCAGTTTGGTAGCAAGAAAAAACCTGCTACTACTTTGACTCTCTCAACTGCTGCTTTCAAGGACAAAATCACTTCTATTACAGTTGAAACTGCAGGTGCCAGCGGCATCCAGGCTACACTCGATGTTACTGTAGGAGGAAAGGCTTTCGGTAAGCAATATACCGTAACTACAACAAAGACTGAGGCAGAATTCAAGGGCGAGGAAACAGGTGAAATCGTTTTGTCATACAAGAACTCAGCTCAGGCTGCTCTCTACATCTCTGCTATCACAGTAACAACTCTCGGCGAAGGTGAAACTCCAGAGCCACCAGTAGTAATCACCTACACCGACGTGGCAAGCGTGAAGGATCTCTTGGCTAACTACGCAAAGGATACCAAGAACCTCAACCTTACTCTTACCAACGCTAAGGTTACTTTCGTTAACGAATACAAGGGAACCATCAATACTTATGTTCGCGAGGGCGATACAGCCATTGAGCTTCGTACCCTGGGCTTCAACATGCCAGTGAACAGCATCCTTACAGGTAAGGTAAAGGTAGATTTGAAGTACAACTATGGCGTTCCTTACCTCACAGCCAATGCAGGTACAGACGATGAGAGCATCACCGTTACCGAGAGCGACGAGGCTGCTCAGCCTATCGAGGCTACCATCGCCGACCTCATCGCCAACAAGTACTTGAACGACCTCGTTACCATCAAGAACTTCACATTCAGCAAGGAAGAATACCAGGCTGGCAAGTTCAACTACTACGCTAACGACGGCGAGCAGAAGATCATGATCTTCGATAAGTTCAGCAAGGTGGGTGGCGTTGCAGAACTCACTGAGGGTGAGGTTTATAACGTAACTGGTCTCTATGGTGCTATCTTCAAGGGTCTCCCAGAGATTCTCCCTACCCAGAAAGTTACAGCTGGCACTCCTACCGGCATCAACAACATCACAACATCTGCTGCTGACAATGCTCCTATCTTCAACCTCGCAGGTCAGAAGGTTGGCAAGAGCTACAAGGGTGTAGTGATCAAGGCTGGCAAGAAGATGATTCAGTAAGATTACAGATGATTCAGTAAGATTACAGATGATTCAGTAAGATTCAGAAACATTCCGGTTATCAAAGGATAACCAATAAAAAATCCGCTTCCACGACTATCATGCCGTGAAAGCGGATTTCTTTTTATCTTCTATCATTCAATCTCTTTTCTGCTCCCGTCATTTTCTTGATGCCCAAAGCCTTGCCGAAGGTACTGGCAGAACCACCTGCCGAACGGGTTTGCTTCTTTGCCAATCCCGTATACTGCTCCTCGAAATTGAAGGTGATGACGTCGCCCTTGGCTGAACCCACACCTATCATATAACCATAGAAGGTGTAGCGGTCTCTGCCCTGCTCTTCGCCCAGATGGAAACCCGTCTGGCTGGCACCGGCATCCAATACGAAGGTGGCTCCACTCTTGGCATACCTTATATAGATATCACCATTGTTGTCGATATACCAGGTGAACTCCAGAGTCTGCGAATCCTCTACCTCGCCCTTCTCATCATACACCTCGTCAATCTCAACACCACTTCCGCTCAACGCATTCTTCCTGTTGCCACTCTGGTAGAATATCATGGTGGCATAGAATTCATCCTTGCCGCGGGATACGCCATCCTCGTTGATGTAACTGTACGTCACCGGACCATACCATTTGCCCACCAGCGTCTGAGCCTCTTCTATCAGCTGGCTGTTCTGCGAGCCATTCGACCCCTGGTTCCAGTCGCCCTGGTTCCAGCCCCAGCCGCCCTGGTTGTAATCCTCATACCATCCGTAGTCGTCGTGCCAATAGCGGTCGTCGTCCCATGGATCGTCGTCACAACTCGTAAATGTGAATGATGCCGCAGCTATCGCCATCAGCATCAAGATTGATTTCATCTTCTTCATATCTTATATCCTTTCTTATATACTTATATGTTCTTTCTTGAATTCTGATGCAAAGATATACCAAAATTTACACCCTGCAAAGGGAAAAGTGGAATATTTTAAGGGAAATTCCCTATTTTCAAACAGTTTTTCCCTATCAATGCTTGTTTTTCTCAAAAAAATACACTACCTTTGCACGTAAGATAGACTGTTTTCCTACACCCGGATGGCACTGTCCGGATTAAGAATTCACGATTAATTGGATTATTAAGTATGAATAAAAGATATATCATCCCCCTGCTCCTGGCATTCATGGCCCACTTCACGGTCATGGCTGTGCCTTATTGCGACATCAGAAAATTCTCCATCACCGATGGACTCGCCGCTAACACCATCTCAGACATCAAGCAGTCGCCCGACAAACTGATGTGGTTTGCCACCTGGAACGGACTCTCCTACTACGACGGATACTCCTTCCATACCTTCCGCGATGAAGCCGATGATGTAGACGTGCTCTCCACCAACCGCATCATCAGCATCTACCCTACTTTAAGAAACAATATCTGGTGCGTTACAGCAGATAGCAAACTCTATCTCTATAATACGCACCTGTGCAAATTCGTGAACAGGGGAAAGGAAATAAACGAGCAGTTAGGCATCGACCTGAGGGTGGACAAGATCTATCCTCTGAAAACAGGTAACACCTGGATTACCGCTAAGAGCGCAAACTACCTTATCAGAAACTACATGCTGCCCGACCAAAGCTTCGAGAAGGAAATCATCAAGGTGGGACAGCACGGACTGAGAAGCGGAAACGTATGGCATGTATGGGCCGACAAGAAAAGACGCGAGTGGATTCTCACCGACAAGGGAACCATCATCTATAACCATCACTTCAGCACCCAACTCCCATTCAAATGGATCAGAGAGGTGGGCGATGCCATCTTCCTCGCCACGCCAAACGGAAAACTCGCCGTATACGACGAGAAAGAACATCTCGTGATGATTCCGATGCCGGCTGGCGTGACACGCATCAACCAGCTGAAGAACACCGGATACCAGCTGCTCATAGCCACCAACATAGGTCTGGTGATATACAATCCGCGCACCTTCAAGACCGAGGTGATCAACGTGCAGAGCCCGAGCCAGCCGATGGCGGAGGTGAAGAACATCTACACCGACGCCTACGGCATGGTATGGGTGTTCACCGATGGCATGGGCGTAACCATGGTGAACCCGAAGACAGGACAGAAGACATGGCTCTTTGCCGACCAGCCCGACCCAGCCGACCGCACCACGAGCGACAAATACTTCATCACCCAGGACGAAAACAAGACGCTGTGGCTCATCCCCAACGGCGGCACCTTCAGCTATTTCGACCGGAAGGCAGGCAAACTGGTGCCTTATCTGCTGCGCAGCAACTCATCGGGCAACTTCCGTGTACCCAACATCAAGAAATTCTGCCTCTCAGACCAGGGCATCCTCTGGATAAGCGGCATGCACGACCTTACGCAGGTGGCATTCAAAAAACACCTTTACCACCTTACCCAGCTTGACGAAGGCGAATCGCCGGCGTTCGCCATCTGCAATACCCCCGAGGGATACCACTGGACGGGCTACTACAACGGCGTAATCAAGATTACGGACAGCCGATACGAGAAGGTGGGCTATCTTGCCCCAAACGGACAGGTGGTTCCGCAGCAGGTGGCATTCTGCCCATCCGCCATCTTCTCCATCTTCTACGACACGGAGGGAAAGATATGGATAGGTACCCGCGAGCACGGACTCTTCGTGAGAACCAGGGAGGGAATGACCCAATTCATGCACAACCCTGCCGACAAATATTCGCTACCACATAATAAGGTATACGACATCGTGGCCGACCGCCACGGCAGAATATGGGTAGGCACCTACGGAGGCGGACTCAGTCTGGCGCAGATGTCGACCACGGGAAAGCTGAACTTCATCAGCCGCCAGAACATCCTGCCATGGCCTAAGAAGGAATTCAGCAAGGTGAGACGCATCTTCTGCACCCCTACGGGAGAAATTCTGGCGGGCACCACCGACGGACTGATTACCTTCAGCGACAACGTGAGCAACCCGGCGAAGATCAAATTCTACACCACCACCCACGTGGATGGCGACACCACAAGGCTGGCGGCTAGCGACGTGAACTTCATCATGCAGCACAGCAACGGAAAGACCTACGTATCCCAGATGGGCGGCGTATTGCAGAACGTAATCAGCAAGAACCTGCTGCAGGACAGCCTCCAGTTTTCGTACAACAAAAAAATCAGCTCCGATGAGGGAACCGTGCAGAGCATGGTGGAAGACAACTCGGGCAACATCTGGGTGGTGCGCGAATCGAGTATCGACAAGTATAACCTGAAGACGAAAAATCTGGTGGTGTTCGGACCTAACGACTTCGACTTCAACATGTCGTTTACCGAGGCACGCCCTGCCCACGACCCAGCCACCGACGACATCACGGTGGGCACGCCTACGGGCAGCCTTACCTTCAACCCGGCTAAGATGAAGAAGAGCCCTTACCAGGCACGCATCATCTTCACCTCGCTGCACTATATGGGCGAAGACGGCACGGAACCTATCCTTCACAAGGATAAAGTGGTGATTCCTGCCAACAAGCGAAACCTGACCATCAGCTTCGCCGCCCTCGACTTCACGAGAAAATACAGAATGAAATACCGCTATCGCCTGGACGGCTTCACCCCTGAAGGCCAGTGGATAGAACTGGGAACCAGCAACTACATCGCCTTCAACCGCATCTCCAACGGCAACTACGTGCTCAAGGTGATGGGCACCAACTCTCACGGCATATGGAGCAAATACGTGGCTGAGCTGCCTATCGAGGTAAGACCTACCTTCTGGGAGAGCATCTGGGGAAAAATTCTGATGGTAATCCTGCTGATGTGCATCGTGGGCAGCATCTTCTACATCTACAACCGCAACCAGCACGAGAAGATGAGCCACGAGCTGAGCCTGATGAAGAACGACTTCTTCAGCGACGCCAGCCACAAGCTGCGCACGCCGCTCACCCTGATAGGAGGTCCGCTGAAGGAGGTGCTCGACACGGAACACGACATCACCCGAAAGGGAAGGGAGATGCTTACCATCGCCCTGAAGAATTCGTACGAGATGCTCGACATGCTCAACAAGATACTGAGATACGACAACTCTACCCTGACGAACTACGAAGGCATGCCGAAGAATCCCGAGGGCACCCTGGTGAACACCGGCGGCATAGACAAGATGGACTCTACCGAGAATGAAGAGGACGAGATTCCAGGACAGATCAGCGACGAGAACGTGGCAAGATACCTGGCAGAAGCCGAAAAGGCTGAGAAGGAACTGGAAGAGAACATGACCGAAGAGGAAAAGGTGGCAAGGGAAGAGCAGCGCAAGGAGTACACCGTATTGGTGGTGGAAGACAACAAAGACCTGCACAAGTACCTCTACACCATCCTCTCTGAACACTACAACGTGCTGCTTGCCGAAAACGGAAAGGCGGGACTACTGATGACGCGCACCGAACTGCCAGACTTCATCATCACCGACGTCACCATGCCGGTGATGGACGGCATCACCATGGTTCACGAAATCAAGGAGGATCACGACCTCTCGCAGATTCCTATCATCATCCTCTCGGCAAAGGCGAGCGTGCAGGACCGACTCAAGGGATTCGAGATGGGTGTGGATGCCTACATGACCAAGCCATTCAGCACCGAATATCTGCTGGGTAGAATCAGCGCCGTGCTCAAGCAGCGCCACAACCTGCAGAAGGATTTGATCCAGAAACTGGAGCATACGGGCAATCTGATAGGTCAGACCATGAGCAATGGTTTGAACGATGGCCAGAACGATGATCAGAACGATGGCATGATTGCTTCTTCTGCCGATGAACCGGAGAAGACGCTGAGCCAGATAACCAGAGAAATCACGGAGAAGGAACGTGAGAAGGAGGAGATGGCAAGGCTGAAGCGCGAACAGAGCGACTTTGCCTTCATGGCAAGTCAGATTAACGACGCTACGACGGCAAGGATTCTGAAGTACGTGACGGAGCACATTGACACGCCAGACCTGAAGATTGACAACATCGCTGATGCGATGGGCATGAGCCGAAGCGTGCTCTACCTCAAGATCAAGCAGCAGTTGGGCATGACGCCTATCGATTTCGTAAGGCATGTGAGAATCATGAGAGCCTGCGAGCTGCTGAAGAATACCGACGAGTCGCTCTCGTCTGTGGCATTCGCCGTGGGCTTCAGCGACCCGAAGTACTTCTCCAAGGTGTTCAAGCGGGAAACGGGCATTGTTCCTACGGAATATCGTGAACGTACCAAATAACGGATAAGGAAGTCTGTACTTTGGAGTTTTAAGGCACGGATTACACGGATTACACGGATTTTTTATGAGAAGACAATCGCTTAACTTACATGAGCGCCCTCAATCCGTGTAATCCGTGAAATCCGTGCCTTATCTATATATTTTCAAGTTTCGCAAGTAGCATTCTACCGTCCCCGAAGGAGGCGAATGTGAATAACCGCAGGTGGAATGACCGAAGGGAATGGAACCTGCGGATAATGACAGATTCTCTCTTATCGTCCCCGAAGGGGGCGAACAGGAGCAAGACTGGATGTGGTTCGCCCCCTTTGGGGACGCTTTCTCCCTACTATTGGTTGTCCGCAGGTTCCATGACCTTCGGTCATTCCACCAGCGGTTATTGAAAGTTGGCCCCCTTCGGGGACCGGAGGTTACTTGCGAAACTTGAATCTATATATTGTTTATGTGGTCGCAAACAGGGTTTAAACGGTTTGAAATCGGGTTTAGAAATACGAAAAAAGGGTATAAAAGAGCCTGAAAAGGGCCTAAAGTGCATACAAAAAGGGTAATTAAGGCTTTTTAACTACGATTTTTGAAAAATTTATGTTGTAAATGATACATTATTCAAAAAAAGTTTATACCTTTGCATCAAGTTCTTAGAAAAGTTAAATGATAGATTAATCGTAACCTCCCCTTAACAGGTGTTTTTTTCGTAAGGGGGGGGGAAGGGTTCCGGGGATTGTGAAATTACCGGAACCTTTTTTGTTTCTCTTTTTTAGAAATTTTATACCAATGTATGATGATTTCTGAAAGAAAAGTAGTACCTTTGCACTTAGTTAGTAAAACTACCCTGCAAATGGGCTTTAAGAAGTAACATAAAATTAGATATATAAATAAGAAATGAGAACCGTTTACGAATTCTCCGTTAAGGACAGAAAGGGAAAGGATGTTTCCCTGAAAGAGTACGCCAACGAAGTGCTGCTCATCGTTAACACAGCTACCAAGTGTGGCTTCACCCCTCAGTATGAGGAGTTGGAAAAGCTCTATGAGACATACCACCAGCAGGGTTTCGAGATTCTCGACTTCCCTTGCAACCAGTTTGGACAGCAGGCGCCAGGTACTGACGAAAGCATTCATCAGTTCTGCAAGCTTACATACGGCACGGAGTTCCAGCGCTACAAGAAGATTAAGGTGAATGGCGACGACGCTGCTCCCCTCTTCAAGTTCCTCAAGGAATGCAAAGGTTTCGCTGGATGGGACGAGAGCCATCCGCTCTACCCTGTGCTCGACAAGATGCTCTCTGAAGAAGACCCTAACTATAAGGAGAGTGCTGACATTAAGTGGAACTTCACCAAGTTCCTGGTCAACAAGAAGGGTCAGGTTGTAGCCCGCTTCGAGCCAACAACCAGTTTCGACGTAATTGCCAAGGCCATCGAAGAGTGGCTGAATGCATAAAAGTATTATACATTGCTTAAAAGGTTTTTATATTTTTAGATAACAAGAAGAGGGTGTGGCTTATGACACACCCTCTTTTTGTTATCTAATCTACCTGAGGAACATTCTTGAGATACTTCTCAATCTCCTCGTCACTAACCTTGTAATTCTGCAAATCTCCATTGAGATAGCTCTCGTAGGAAGGCATATCAATCAAGCCATGACCTGAGAGACAGAACAGGAGAACCGGAGCGGTTCCCTCCTCCGTCGCCTTCTTCGCCTCGCGGATGGTAGCTGCGATGGCATGGCAACTCTCTGGAGCCGGAATGATGCCCTCGGCACGAGAGAAAAGCATACCTGCCTCGAACGCCTCAATCTGAGGGATATCTACACCATGCATGTAGCCATCCTTGATAAGCTGCGAAATGATCATGCCCGCACCATGATAGCGCAAACCGCCGGCATGGATGTTGGCTGGCTTGAAGTCATGACCCAGGGTAAACATAGGCAGCAATGGGGTATATCCCGCTTCATCTCCGAAATCATACTCAAACTTACCACGTGTCAGCTTAGGACAGCTCTCCGGTTCGGCAGCGATAAACTCGGTGTGCTTCTTGCCACTCAGGTTATGACGCATGAATGGGAAAGCCAATCCGCCAAAGTTACTACCTCCACCGAAGCAGGCAATCACCTTATCAGGATATTCGCCAGCCATCGCCATCTGCTTCTCTGCCTCCAGTCCGATGATGGTCTGGTGCAAAGCCACATGGTTCAGAACGGAACCCAGGGTATACTTACAGCCCGGAGTGGTTGTAGCCAGCTCCACTGCCTCGGAAATAGCCGTACCCAGAGAACCTGGATGATGTGGGTCACGGGTGATGATGTTCTTGCCCGCACGGGTACTCATGGATGGAGAACCCTCGACGGTGGCTCCGAAGGTGCGCATGATGCTGGAGCGGTATGGCTTCTGCTGCATGGTAATCTTCACCTGGTAAACGGCTGCCTCCAAACCGTAGAGCTTGGCTGCGTAAGAAAGGGCACAGCCCCACTGTCCGGCACCGGTCTCGGTGGTAACGTTGGTATCACCCTCCTGCTTGCAGTAGTAGCACTGAGGCAGTGCCGAATTGATTTTATGTGAACCTAATGGGGTAGCACTCTCGTTCTTGAAGTAGATGTGTGCCGAGGTACCCAGCGCCGCTTCCAGTCCGTAGGCACGAACCAGCGGTGTGGAACGGTAGTAGGCATACTTCTCTCGCACATCCTCTGGGATGTCGATCCATGCATGCTCCGTATCGAGCTCCTGCTTGGAGCACTCTTTATTAAAGATGTGTGACAAGTCGTCGGCTGTGAGCGGCTTGTGGGTCTGTGGATTCAACGGTGGCAATGGCTTGTTAGGCATGTCAGCTTGAATGTTGTACCACTGAGTAGGAAGTTCCTGCTCCTGAAGGATAAACTTTTTCTGTCTCATGATTGTTATTATTTGATATATTTCTATAATTCTACCTACATTCATTTACAGATTGCACAGATTTACGAAAGATTCCCTTTCAATCTGTCAGAACTTGGGCGCAAAGATACAAAGAATTTTCGATATAGGCAAAAGAAATGCTGATTTTATTTATAAAATATTTTAGAAAGTACTCCAAAGGGGTGAACAATAGGGGAAATTTGTCCAAATCAGGGCTATTTTAATCCAAAAACTACAAATAAAACAGTTTTTACTCCTATAAACAACAAAATTTACCCCATCATTTACAGAAAACTTCGTATCTTTGCATCAGTTAAAACAAACGGCGTTGGGAAACGCTAAATCATCATCTTTTACTTATACAAATAGAGTAGATGTAGGGGATTACTCCCCTAGCACCTCTCATTGCACCGTACGT
>ERZ1034913.1107-NODE-1107-length-17510-cov-4.974907_pt1 | contig 17510 bp, 32 predicted proteins | sample MGYA00520697_ERZ1034913 | MGnify/ENA primary metagenome ERZ1034913 (study PRJEB33766, sample SAMN09781786) | gut metagenome | biome: gut microbiome | host: Homo sapiens | place: Madagascar | study: EMG produced TPA metagenomics assembly of the PRJNA485056 data...
CCACCGGGACCGGCGCTCACTCCCTCTGTTTCTTCGTTTTTTCACGCTGCGCCTCCTTTGCCGGTGCCTTGTAGCGTATGTAATTCGCGCCGTTCACGGCGTCCCATCTGTTTTCCATCACCACCGCCCCGGCCGGCGCACGCAGCTGGCGGCCTGTCAGCGCCAGGGTCTCGGTGACGATGGGCTTTTTAAGGTTCCGGCTGGGGTTATATGCCTTTTTTCCGTCCCTGTCCGCCTGGCGCAGCAGGTACAGGGCCAGGGGTGTGTAGTCTGGCTGCCGGTGCAGCGGCTCCGCCCACACGCCTCCCATGCCCCAGATGTCCTCCAGGGCCTTGTCTCCCAGCATCCACCGGCCGTTTTCAAAACGCACGCCATCCAAGCGGATCACATAGTGGACATGCAGGCGCTTCTCCGCGCCGGTTTCCGCGTCCTTGTGGCTCACCACCTCGTAGCAGGCGATCTGTCCGCCTCCCAGCTTTTTAACGGCCCTCTGCATCCGGGCCCGGAAATTCTTTAGGGGCTTCTCCGGCTCTGCGCCAAAGGCCTCCAGATGTGCATCGTCCAGATTGCACACCATGTGCAGCCACTTGTGATCGCAGTTGCAGTTCATACTGCGGGCCAGCACGCGCACGGCCTGCATGGCATTCCGGTCCCGCTTGGCCGCAGATGTGTTGCCCTTCACCCGGCCGGCACGGACCTTGGCCTGGCTGGGAACCCAGACCTTGCTTTTTTCCACCATCTGCCCGGCCCTGTAAGTGCGGATCACGTAATAGCCCCCCATTCTTTTTCCGTCCTTTCCCGGCTGCGCTCTCAAAGTTAGCCCTTTAAGGACCAACAAAAGAACGCGTGCGCGCGTACATATATAGGTGCGTCTGTCTTTTGTTCTCTTTTGGCGGCAGGATCTTTCCCGCCGGGCCCCTCCGGAGGTCGCATGCCCTGCGGCCCCCGGAGCGACCGCCGGCCCACGGCCGGCAGCTGCTTGGTTTTTATTACGGTATCCGCCACATGGCGATCTGTTTTTTGCCCGTGTACCGGGCCAGCGACATCTCAATGGCCGCCCCGTCACTGCGCGTCCAGCTGAGCAGCGGTGCAATGGCGTCGGCGCTGTCCAGCATAGCAAGGCATATGCGCATATAGTCCGCCTTTTCCAGGCCCTCCGGCAGCACTGCCGGATTCAGGGGGATGTGCCCCAGCTCCCGCAGCTTCTCCTCCGCCTCGGCAAATTCCGCCCTGTAGTTCTCGTTCCCGGTGATCTTTCCGGCTATGTAGACCTTCATTTGCCCACTTCCTTGTTCAAAAAGATCCCCTGCACACTTTCGTCCACGTCCCAGACGGGGCTCTCCGGCTCCGTCAGCACCTGGAAGGCCGCGCGCAGACCCGGCAACAGATCCGGCGAACTTTTACTCATCGCAGAATAATATTGGTTGATTAGTATGCCGAATTCGGCCACAACTTCAGCTCCGTTGCCCACTATGTCCAGGCGATGCATGCCATTTTCGTCAATAAGCGCGTTAATCATCAGGTGTCCTCCTCCACATAGCACCAGGTTTGCGGTGCTTTAGTAATCGCCGCTGGAATCATGCAATTTTCATCATAGATACAGGCTGTGCTTTCGTACCCGCTTTTGCTGCATGATTTGCATTTTTTCCAAGTGCGAAATTCTATCAGTTCCTTCGGCGTATCGTAGATTTCCAACTTAGAAATGTGCCATCCATAGCCCTTTCCCGCTTGCAGATACTCGTGCATGTCCCTGAGGGTCAGGCACGAATGCCGCGCAACATCGTTTGTTGTTGGCTGATCCTCACCTTTGACATAGTAGCTGCCGACGGGCGAGCGCGTTTCCAGCTCGTAGATCCGGTCACAGGTAAACTCGCCAATAACACGCCCTCCGAGTCTGAATGCCATGATGCCGTCCTTCTCCCCCCAGCCCTGTGTTTCATAAATGTAGCACTTAAACGGTGTTTCCAGCTTCGGACGATTTTTACGCACCTCAATGGTTTTCTCGCCGCTGATAATTTTTTCGCACCACTTCGGGCGGATGCTCAGCATGACAGCCTTGCTCATTTCTTCATCGCCTCCAATGCTTTCTCCGTTTCCTCGCTTACCGCAGTAATTCTCCCGTGTTCCACAAGATCACAGAACACATTGTAACCCATGTGAAACACAATTCCGCAACTGCTACAATAGCGAATTGCAAGCTCTACATCCTTCATAAGTCGCGGACTGTCGATGTTTTCCTCCGATAGCAAAGTGCGCCCACTGGTAAATGGCAGCACCACCAGCCGCCCGGCCTTGTCGGCTTTCAACAGCTCCAGAATCCGTTCTGCCTTTGATGTGTCATTACTAAAGGCTGATTCGATGATAACCTTCGCATTTTCACACTGTTCCGGCGTAAGCCCCGTGTCCTCGTAGGCGGCGAGGCGGCTCCACGCCGCTTCTTCCCATGTGCAGCCTCTGGAGCAGTTGCCGTTACACGCAAAACACTCCATGCCGCCAAAATGCGTACAACATACGCCGTTTTCATGCGTGGTTTCCTTGCTGTACTTAGTCAACCGATCCATCACTCCACCTCCGCTATTCTTCTGGCGGCCATTTCTACATACGAGGGATTGATCTCACATCCCACAAAACCGCGCCCCATGCGTTTGGCCACCACGCCCGCTGTGCCGCTGCCCGCAAATGGGTCAAGTACAACGCCGCCCTCTGGGCAACCCGCTAAAATACACGGCTCGATCAACTTTTCCGGGAACACGGCGAAGTGTGCGCCGCGAAATCCGTTTGTGCTTACGTTCCAGACACTCCGCTTGTTCCTGCGCCCCGTCTTGTTTTCAACGTTCCCGTAGCTCTCACGCTCCACCTGTGCGCTGTTGTCGTGAGATCGACCGCCGGTATAGGCTCCGCCGCCGCGAAACGTCCTTGCGTTTCCCTTGGCCGATGTGACTGATTCGCTGATTGCCGCCGCGTTGAAATAATAGTGCGCTGACTTTGACAGCAGAAAGATGTACTCATGTGACTTCGTGCATCGGTCATTTACGCTCTCCGGCATACAGTTCGGCTTCTGCCAAATGATGTCTTGCCGCAAATACCAACCGTCTGCACGGAGGGCAAATGCCAACTGCCAAGGTATGCCGATCAGGTCTTTTTTCTTGTACCCCTGCGGTACACACTTTGCGGTGTGTCCGCAGGAATTGCGGGTGTTCGTCGGCGGCTGGTTCCCCGAATTAGTAGCATAGCTATCGCCAATGTTCACCCACAGTGTTCCATTCGGATGCAGCACCCGCCGGGCTTCACGGAATACAGCAACCAGCGCCTGTAGGTATTCCTCCACGCTGGCCTCGTTCCCGATCTGCCCCTCCACTCCATAATCTCGTAAATTATAGTAGGGTGGGGAAGTCACGCAGGTATGTATGCTTTCTGGCGGTAGCGTCCGCAGCAGCTCCAGCGCGTCGCCTTGCAGAATAGTGTGTTCCATCACTCGACCTCCTATCTCTTGTGATTCTTCCCCCGTTGGGTGCTCCGCCACCCGCGCCGGAACATGGACTTCCTCCCGGCTGTAAGTGCGCCTACAGTAGTCCCATAGTCCCGCTCCAGCCGCTGGGCCTCATACGCCCGGAACGCCTCGCAGCTCTTCCGGCAGGCCCCGCAGGAAAGCCTGTCCGGGCAGTCTTTTACGCAGGGGCTTTTCATTCTGTCCATTGCTTCACCAGTGCCTGCACGGCATTCTGCAGCTTTTTTGCGCTCTCCGGATCCTTCCCCTGTATCCGCCGGATGGCATCCGTCATCAGCCCAAAGTCCTCCTGTACCCGCCGGAAAAGCTCCTTGAATACCGCCATGTCTCCGTCCGCCAGGGCCAGGTCCTTCCGGGCCTGCTCCAAGGCCGCCTTTGCCTCCTGTGCTTCCTTTTGTGCCTTTTCCACGGGGGCCGAAGTGGCTTCCTCCACCTCGGCACGGAGCTTCTGCAAAACCTCCTCCGGCACCTCGGGGTTGTTCCGTGCCAGCTTCAGCTCCCGCCGGAGCTGGTCCTCCCGCTCCTTGGCCTTTTTCTTTTCCTTGTCCAGGCGGTCCTGGGCGGCGGCCACCTTCTCCTCCATCTGATGGAGGGCCGCCCGGCCCTCCCCGGCCATCTGCTCCTGGGTCTCCACCTTATTGCGGAGCGCTTCCAGCTCTGCCAGGGCATCCGCCTGCGCCAGCTCCCGCTCCTCGGATTCCTCCGCCCGTCGCACCGCCGCATCCCGCTCCTTGATGAGCCTGTCCAGCTCCCGGCTGGATAGGTCCTCCACATGGTGCTCCTCCACGAATTCCTCCCGCTCCTCTGCCGGCACAGCCAGCAGCTTCAGGGCGTGGGTATAGGGCAAATTACCAAGCGTTTGGGAATTTGCATCCCCGAAAAGGGACACCTGCTTAGCCCCGTATTCCTCAAAAATTTTCATGAAATTGTTGGCCGTGGAGCGGCTGAAATCCACCTCGTTTTCCAGCCATTCGCCCCATTCGCCGTGCTCCAGCAGGCTCTTGGCCTCCTTCAGCCGCCGTCCGTTTTCGATGGCGTAGTTCAGGATCATTCCCTGGGCCTGCCTGTGCAGGGTCCGTATCTCCGTTGTCACCGTCTGGATGTCTCTCTGTGCCGTCATGGGTACACTGATGGTCTCGCTCATGCCGTTTTCCTCACTTTCCGTTTTTTGATGATGGGCCGCCCGGCCTTGTCCCGCTTGCTGCCGCCCTCCAGCCATCTCTGCCACTCGTCCAAAAATGCCGCATAGATCTCCCTGGGATCCTCCCGATCCGGGTTGTCCTTGCAGGCGGACCGCTCGTCGTCCCAGCCGTGTATCTGCCGGATGGTTCTGTCGTAAATCTCAATGGTACACAGCGGCTTTCCCGGCGCGCTCCGCCTCCGCAGGAACAGGATCGTGGTGGCGCCGCTGATGTGCCGGTCAGCATAGCCGCCCACGCAGTGGTTCAGCAGATTCCCCTCCCGCACGATTTCCTCCGCATTCACCGCCGGACGCACCAGCAGCTCTCCGTCCGTGTAGGTGTACTTCCGGGCAAGGCTTTTTACCCGCCCGGCGAATGCCGCCCGGCGCTCCGCCTCCGCCTTTCGGCGCCGTTCGGCCAGCACAGCGGACCAGGCCGCAGTCACCTGGTCATGCTTTTCCTCAAAGTCCCTCGGCATCAGGAATATGGGGTTGTTCATGTCCAGCCCCACACCCTCCGCCGCCACAAGGTAGTCCACATAGGCATCCAGGGCGCTACGGATGGTCCGTTTTTCCAAGCAGTGCTTGTCCATGTACCGCAGCAGCTTCCCGATGCTCACGCCGTGCTCCCGCATCCGCTTCAGCAGCATTTTCTGTTTGTTCCCGTCCATCCGGATCTGCGTAAAGCGCAGGCAATCCTCCAGCGTGCTTTTCCCCTTTAGCCTGCGGTAGATCCCCAGGGCCTCTATCCGCATCCAGGAGTATATATCGGCCTCCTGCAGCATCCGCAGCTCCCTGGGCTTCACACCCAAAAATTCCGCCGGCGTCTCCGCATTCCAGTGGATGGCGGCTGCGTTTTTCCTGCCATTTGCCACAAGGTCCCTCACAGCATCCTCCATGCCGCACTTCATCAAGAATTCGATTTGTCGGGGATAGAAGCAGCAGGCCGTCAGCGTCCGGGTCACCTCGTCACTCAGCCTCACCTTTTCCACGCCGCAGTAGCGGAATTCGCCCTTTCCGATCTCCTCCATGCCGATGATCTCATAGCCCAGGCCATACTCTTGGCACCAGCCGAAGGGACGCTCCGTTTTCCACGGCGTCTTGCCTTTTCCCGGTTCCGTCTGGCATTGGTAGTTCTTTATTGGGCCACTGTCGTACCATCCACCATTTCGTCCGGCGCACTCCGCCTTCCCCGGCCGGAATCGGTAGATCCGCAGCAGCTTTATGTTGGGTCCTTCCGTGGACCGCTCTACACATCCGTAGTCCTTGGTGCAGTCGTAGGCGCAGGCCCATAGGGCGCCCCGCCACTGCCGCAGCGTCAGCACCCGCCGGAATTCCCACAGGTTTTTCCGCCCTCCGGTGTATCGGATTTCCTTCACTGCCGCCCGGGCACCGCACCAGGGGCAGTCTACCCGCGCCCGGCTGTTGGGTGCATTCTTGTCCTCGCCCCAGCAAATGTCCGGGGCTGGTGTGTGGGGTGCCGTCAGCAGGGTAAGCTCCCGGTCCGTCACCGCGCCGTCCAGCTTTTTGTGTACGCCGCAGCAGGTGGTCCACACCTCTCCTGTCTTGCTCCGCCGGAAGATATACGCCTGGAATCTGGCGTTAATCCGCTTCCTTTCGCTCTCCGTCAGCTTCGGTGCCAGCCGCACCAGCTTCTCCGCATTGGATTCCATGCCGGCCACCTCACAAAAAGTCCGCCAGGTCCAGCATCTTCCGGCTGTGGGGCTCCTCCGTCACCCGGTTGGGGCAAAGATCGATCTCCATCACCATGCGGATCTCCGCGCCCTTGAAGTAGTACTGTACCGCCTTGCGGTAGGCATCCATATCGGAGATGGACGTCCCCACGCCCTTCTCCACCGCCGCCATGCAGTCCCCGAAGCTCCCGCCCTGGGCCACCGCCTGGGCAAATTCATCGTCCTGGCGGATAAAGGATTCCAGCGCCTCCCGCACGGCCTTCTTCATGGCCCCGGCTTTGGTGCCCATCACACTGCCATATTCTTTTTTCAGCCGCTCCAGCGCCCGGTCGGTAAATTCATTCATAGTTTTCCTTGCCTTTCCCTCCGCGCTGTGCTATACTGTCAGCGTAGAGATTTGATTTCTGCTTATCTCTTTGCCCCGGTGGAGTGGTGTTCCGCCGGGGCTTTTTCTTATTGCCGCATTAGGCTCTCGATCTCATCCCGGATGGGGCATCCGGCGCAGATGTCGTCCAGCTGCTCCTGCTCCCCCACCTCCAGTGGGTAGCGGCACCTGTCGCAGATGTCCTCCATCAGCTCATCCAGCTCGTTGGTATATCCCATGGCTTATGCCTCCGTTCCTTTCTCCAGCAGGTTCCGGATCTCCTCCAGGGTTCTCCGGCGCAGATCCACATACTTTTCATTCGTTCTTTGCAGCTCCTCCCGGAGCTTGGCCACCATCACCCTGTGTCCCTCATTGGCTCTGCGCTGCGCCTCGATCTCCGCCCGCTGCACCTGCAGCCCCCTGGCGATGCTGCACAAAAACACGGCGTCCTGCAGCACGCATGGCTGCTCCGCACAGTGCTCGGCGCAATGGTCGTCATCCACGCACAGCGCCATCTGGTCCAGGATCTCCTGCACCGTCCACTCCCGCTTCAGCGCCGAGCGTCCTTCCTGTCTCTCTGCCATTTTGTCTTCTCCTCATCATGCTTTCTATGTCCGCCTTGGCCTGGCGGATCTCCGCCGCCGCAATGCCCATGTACCGCACGCACATCTCGTGGCACACGGCCCGGTCCGTGCAGTTCAGGCAGCAATCTCTCTTTTTCAGCCCGCCCACGTCACTGTGGCCTCCCGTCTGCCAAACCGCAGGGCCTCCTCGTGGGAATCCATATAGATGTCAATGATGTTCCCGGTAAATGCACCCGTGTCCTCCGCCCGGTAGGCTTGTCCGTCTATGTATACCGTTGTTCCCAGGGGGATCACCTCCGGATCTACGCCCACCGTCCGCCCGGCCGTGGGCACAGTGCCGGAGGCGGTGTTTCCCCCGGCCCATTGGCCGCAGCATTTTTCGCACGGGCAGTAGGCTGTCAGCTCGCACACCAGGGAGATCATCTGCACGGCCGGCTTCTCCGGCTCCTCCCGGATGAGCACACATTCCATGGGCTCGGCGTCTTTCTCATCGGCGCATCGCAGCCCTGCGGCCAGGATCACCCCCAGGGCCGCCGCCAGCAGCAGCGCCGCCACCCCGATCCTTCTGTCCATCCCACAGCCCTCCGTCAGCTGGTCTGCAGGCTCAGTTCCACGTCGGCCACGCCGCCGGCGTCATAGCGCACCTGCACCAGCGCGTTGTCCACCGTCTCGCCGTCGCCGATGACGCGGATCTCCACCTTGCTGCCGTCGTAGCCCTCGCACACGCACCGCAGCACCTCCAGCAGGGCGCTTGCGTCCATGGGACTGCGTTTTTCTGCCGGCTTCTCGCACACCGGCTCCTTCTCCCGCTCCTGGCTCTCCGCCGGAGCGGGTTCCGTTTTATTGGGCTTCAATTTCATTCTCCGTCTCCAATCCTTTACTCTGTTTTGTGTCTCACCCAGGGCCTCCGCTATGGCCAGGTCGTCCAGGCCGTCCTGGTACAGATCCATAGCCCGCAGCTCGTCCATGGGCGGCTTCTTCGGCGCGCCGCCTCCGGTTTTGGCCATCCGCACGCCCCGCAGGTCGCACTGCAGCTCCCGGAGCTTGTCCAGCACCTCCGCCTTTGTCTTTATGTTCAGGTCCGCCAGGATGCGCACCTGCGCATTCCGGTCCTTACAGGTCCTCCACATGGACTCTATCTCACTGTCCGTCATGGTCCAGCTCATGGCCCACACTCCCTTCCGTTTTTTTAAGCAGCCGCATAAAGAGGTGCGTCATGGTCCCGGCGCCCAGCACCGAGCAGATGATCCCAAATAGTTCCATAGCCCGCCCTCCTCACGCCAGTGTTACCTGCTCCAGCAGGTTACGCACAACCTCAGCCATCACGCCCTCCGCCGGATAGATGACCGCCAGGCCGCCGCCATCGTCACAGAGCATCAGCCCGTCCGCGATCTCGATCCCATCGGGTTCCGCATAGATAATGTCCGCCAGGCCCTCGTCAAAGGTATGCACCGTGCCGGTGCCCTCCTCCTGCCACACGCCCCGGTGCTTCCAACTCATGGGCGTCCGCCGGAGGGTGCGCCGCTCCGCTCCGTCCACCCGGTTGCGCACGCCGTCCCAGTGGCTCATGGCCACGTCCAGCATTTCCTGCTGCACGTCGTCCTTCCGCACGCTGTAGGCCGTGCCGTCGGGAATTTCCCCCAGGTGCAGCGCCAGCAGCGACAGCACCTTTCGGCTCACGTTCCTGCGGCTCATTTCCACGCCCATCTCGTCTGTAGTGATCACCAGTGTGTCCTCGGCCGCGTACACCTCATAGCCCGCCCCTCTCCAGGCCGCCTTCATGGCGGCACACAGGGCTTTTTCTTCGATCATGGCTTGTCCTCCTTACTTATGTCCCGAAGGGGGCCTCCTTCGCCCCCATATACCAGGTCTTTTTCAGCCGCAGCGCGGTCTGCTCCCGCTCGGTCTCCAGAGTCTTTTTGCAGGCCTCGCACAGCAGTCCCTCACTATTAAAGATCCGTCCGCACCGCTGGCAGATGTTTCTCGGCGCCCGCCAGCTGCGCTCGCAGCGCATCTCGGCCACCAGCTTGCCCCAGGGCAGGCCCCATACCTTGGCAGCCTCCACCGTGGCCAGCTCCCAGCTTTCCGCCGCTACCCACACCTTGCCCAGGTCCGGGTGCGATACCTCCCAGCAGCGCATCTCCTTCTTGGCCATGCCTATCACCTCCTCACAGATAGCTCCGGCCGAAGATCCGCCGGAACTCCTCCACCGTCCAGCCCTGCTGCTCCATGGCCAGCCTCTGCCCTATAACGTGGAGCTTGTCCATGGATTCCCGGCAGTTGTGTGCGGCCTTTTCGCCAAATATGTGGCACTCGTAGTGGTGCAGCGGCACCACCAGGCCGTACCTCTCGCTGTTGCGGCGATTGCTCCCGCCAAAGATGTGGTGCTTGTCCAGCGGGTCCAGGCCGGTTCCGGGCTTTCCGCACAGGGCGCAGTATCCACTTGTCATCTTTTCGCCCCCTCATCTCTATCGCAGAGCTTGTATCCGTACCGGGCCAGCACCCGGTTTAGCTCCGCCCGGTTCCGGGCGGCTCGTTCCGGGTCGTGCGGTGGAATGTATACCCGCACTCGGGTGGTCCCGCCCTTCCCGTAGTCCCATGTAACGATGTACCCGTCCTCCGTGTCCGTGGTCGTCTTACTGATCAGCTCCGGCATTTTGCTCATACACTCCACCTCCTTCTCCTGTTTATGCGGTCTCCGGGTTGTCCTATGCCGTCCCCGGCCTGTCTTATCCGGCCTTTTCGCCGCTCTGTGCGCTCCTGGCCCCGTCGGCCAGGCCGTTGCCGTATGCCAGCCAGGCGGTCCTCGCCTCTGCCGACATTTTCTCGGCCAGCTCCGCCAGCGTCTTCAACATGGTCTTTTCCTGCTCGCTCATGCTCTCACCTCCTCGTCCATTTCCACCCATTCCATGTCGGTGTAGTGGTCCTTCCACCGGGCCGGGTTCTGCATGGCCATGGCGCTGTCACCAGCCCGCCACCACAGCTTCCGGCTCTCCGGGTCTCTCTCATCCCGGAAGAAGTAGCCCACAATGTACTGCACTCTCCCGCTGTCCCCGAATCCCTTCACCCTCCGCCGGATCACGCACAGCTGCCTTACCTCCGGGTGCCCGTCTGCCTTGCTCAGGTTCAGTTCTCGCCATTTCACGGTCGTTTCCCTCCTCGCTTGCGTATATCTATTTCGTGTGATAATAAGAACTCCCGTCAGACTTCCTCCGCCGAATAAGCGCCTTGCGCATCCTGTGGTTCTCCCGCCGGCTCTTCTTGCTTCGGGAGAACCACCGCACCACCTCCCGCCGGCCGTCCGGGCCGGTGATTTCTCTCGTCCGAATCTTCATCCCCTCACCTTCTCCCGGCTGTTGCTTTCTCGCTCTTTTTGTGGCATGATGGAGATAACTCAATAAAGGAGGCCGCTCTTATGTTCAATTACCGTTTCAGCGAATTCCCCGTCGTTGTGAATTGCCCCAAGTACTCGGCCCAGCAAAAGGTTTGGGTCAGCAAGCTTGTCACAGACACAGGTGTTCTTGTCGATATCAACGGCTGTGACAACTGCTGCGGCGACCGTTACTGCCAAGATTGCTTCTCCTCTATCCGCAGCAGTCTCACTCAATCCCATGAACTTCCTTGATGCATCGGATTGCTTCCCGCAGCGCTTCTGCATAGCCTGTGAACAATGTCCCACTTTGGATTGTCATCGATGTGCCGTCCGGCTTCATCATGCTGACCTCGCCCATTGTCATCCGCTCGTGGTAGTGCAGCAGGCAGGTCAGAATATGTACAGCGAACTTGGCCTTGTCTTTTGCTCTGTTCTCTGTTCCGTACCCATCGTTTATGAGCTGAATTTCAACCCTCGGTGCATCGCCGCAGTCCGTTCGGTTGAGATTCCTGCTCAATACCTCGTTTGCTTTGTCCATCCCCTTCGCCTCCTCTCTTGCGCTCCCTCCCGCCGCCATGCTATACTGGTGACGGAAAGGAGGTGAAAAATATGGATTATACTTCTTCTGAAAAGATCATTCACTCCGTTGTCCAAATCAGCACTTTGGACAACAACCTTAACACAACCGGTTTGGCCACGGGCTTTGTCCTTGCATTCATGGAATCCGACACATCCTCTGCCCCCGTACTTGTCACCAATCGGCACGTGCTGGAAGATGCCTCTTACGTGAATGTAGTTTTCACGACCGCAAAGTCTGACGGAAGCCCCGATATTGGGCGCACGGTAAGTGCTACTATTGATGCAAGTAATTCGATCATGCATCCTGACGAAACCGTGGATCTTGCTGTACTCCCTATCGCCGCAGCCCTTTCATCACTGATAGATTCCGGAAGCAGGCCCTTCTACGCTTATCTGAAAACGGAGTTGATTCCCTCTGCCGACGAATGGAATCGTATGGACGCTGTGGAGCGGGTCATCATGGCTGGCTACCCGAAGGGGATTCGTGATACCGTGAATAACCTACCGATTGTCAGAAGGGGAATCACTGCAACCCCGCCCAAGTATGACTTCATGGGTACCCCAGAATTCCTTGTAGATATGCCGTGCTTTGAGGGGTGTAGCGGCTCTCCGGTATTTCTCCTCGATGAAAGTGTCCACGTCAGCAATCACGACGGCAGGGTAACCATCGGTTCCCCACGGGTGTTCCTGCTCGGTATCCAACACGCTATTCCACTGGCTCAGGCAACAGGTACATTGGAAATTCTTCCATCTGACGCCCAGGTGGACGTTAAACCGGTTGTCCCGCTCTACTTGAATATCGGATACATCATCAAATCCTCAGCACTCCTTGATTTTGATCCGATCTTGAGGTCTCTCGCCGGCGGCTGATTTTCCGCCCTGTCCCAGCAAAATACAGCTGCCCTCCCGCCGCCCTTGTAATTGCAGTACAAGGGCGGCGATTTCTTCCGCTGTACCGGTGAGCTTTACTTCCATCCCTTCACCCCCCATAAGTAGTCACATGGTCTCTCATGTTTGGCGCTCCCTTAAATGTAAGTAGGTTTCAAATCAGCTAACTTTTTATTAGCTTAGCTACATAATACATTCTCTTAGCTAACTTGTCAAGCATTTATTTGTTCACTCGGCTAACTTTTTCCTTGACATCGAATTAAAACCGTGGTTTAATTCAGTCTAAGGAGGTGATTGACCTGTGAATGAGCGAATTCGTGCTTTAATAAAGGCATTGAAAATCAAGCAAGCGGAGTTTGCGCAAAGACTCGGAGTTTCCCGTCCTTTTGTTTCAGAGCTGTGTTCCGGGGCCAAGAACCCCAGCGACCGGACTATAACGGATATTTGCCGGGAGTTCGGCGTCAGCGAACACTGGCTCCGTACCGGCGAGGGCGAAATGTTTTCCCGTCTCTCCAGAGAAGAAGAAATTGCCAAGTTTATGACGACTGTCATTCGAGACCCGGACAGCGAATTCCAACGCCGTTTCCTGGAGACCATGTCCAAGCTGGATCCCGCCCAATGGAAGCTCATGGAGCAGATGGCCCACCAGCTTCTCGGCGGAGACGAAAAAAAAGAAGGAACCTGATCGGTTCCTTCTTTTTCGTCTGTGATTCCTCATAAGATTCAGTGTGAAAAAAGCTTGACAATGGGTAGGGTTTCCGCATATAATAATAACAACAGGACCTCCCGCACCTCTATGCCGCAAGGCGTATGTGTCCCAGGGAGGACATTTTTTTAGGAGGGAGAAACATGAATATTAAGGAGCCGACCACTTATGAGGAGCAACTGGATATTCTCTCCAAGAGGGGCATAGCAATTGATAATTTTGACCGTTGCAAGAAGGCGCTTGAAGATGTCAACTATTACAGGCTGACTGCGTATTTTCTCCCGTTCAAATTGAGCTCCGGCAACTACATACCGGGGACAAGTTTTGTTCGAGTGTATCGAATTTATGAGTTCGACCGGAAGCTTCGTATGATTTTATTCTCCGCACTTGAAGATGTGGAAATCTCTCTCCGTGCAAAGTTTTCTTACTATCACGCCCACAAATACGGAGCAACAGGATATCTTGACCCTGCCGCTTTCTCCAAAGAGCACAACCACGAAAAATTCCTTGAGAATTTTAACCGGGAAGTCAAATACAATCAAAAGGCTCTTTTCGTTAAACACCACATTGAAAAATACGCTGGCGTTTTCCCTGTTTGGGCTGCATGTGAGCTTTTTACATTCGGAATGTTATCGTTCTTCTTTGCCGATATGCACCTGCAAGACCAAAAATATCTTTCTCGCCGAGTGTATAATACAACACCAAAAAACATTGTAAGCTGGCTTCGTTGTTGCTCCGATTTGCGAAATATATGCGCACATTATGGACGCTTATATTTTCGCACTTTTACCGCCGCTCCTGCCGGATTCAGCAACGAGTATCCTGCTAAGTCTCTCTTCAGACTCTGGGGATCAACGCTTGCGCTAAAGGGCCTGTATCCAGATCCTGCCAAATGGAACAGCGAAGTGCTGCCATCTCTTGCGGCACTGTTTGATGAATACTCCGACGCAATCTCGTTGCAGCATATTGCATTTCCGGATGACTGGGAGTATGTGCTGAAAAGATAACACGAGGAAATACAATCTTCACTAAAATGACACTCCCGGACGGCAATTCCGTCCGGGAGTCTTTTTTACAATAAGTGCAGCGCCGCTATGTACAGGATCCGCAGCTGCTCCTCTGTGGCTTTTTCCAGCATCCTTTCCAGGTAAGATAATAATGTCTCTCTATTCTCCATCTCCCCATATCTCCTCTACTGTCGTTTCCAGCGCCCGGGCGATCCGGATGGCCGTTAGCACGTTTGGCAGCCTGTCCCCCCTCTCTATCTCGCTGATGGTTGTTTTTCCCACCCCAATCCGCCGGGCCAGTTCTCTCTGTGAAATGCCGTGGTAGTCTCTCAAGTCCTTTAATTTTTCGTTCATCTGCGCACATCCTATCATATAAGCGTTCCCTTGTGTTAAAAACGGACTATATCCAGTCCGCTTTTACATATTCTGCCATTAATCAGCCCAATGAGTGGTTGACAAGGCAAGAATTTATATCTATTATGGGGATGTGGGCTAACTTTATGCGCATAGTTTTATGTATTATGGAGGAGATTTGGTATGAAAGAGAAGCTGTCCGCTACCCTTGGCACTTTCGGTGAGATTATATATTTTATTTTGCGTATGTTTGTCTCCGTTCTGCCGTTGGTTATGATCGATGTCGGATGGTTTCTGCGCCTGGTTATATTTACCATTATGTACTTTATTCCCGTCTCCGGTGTCATTTTCTGGGTATGGGGGCTTATCTGCGCCATCGGCGGCGTACAGGATTGGGTCGCCATCGTCTATTATATCTGCTTCGCTGTCATCTTTCTGCCGTTTTTTATTTCCTGCGTCCCTCCGCTTACCTCCCTTGTAAAAAGCATTTGGAAGTCTCCCAAGGGCAAATCCGCCTACATACTTCTTGCGCTTACCATTGTTCTGATCTCAGCAGGCGGCGCATATGCCGCCGGGCATCACTTCGGTTATAACTCCGGCTATGACTATGCCTATAACTGCGGCTTCAACGATGGTTACAAGGACGGCCATACCCACGGCGAGAAAACTGGGCACAGCTCCGGTTACTCCCAGGGTTACATGGAGGCTAAACGCGAGTATGGCCCGCGTGAGGAGCCACCCAATGTGCGCTATGTCGGCGGCGCCCAGGGCAATTAAATCGTTTTCGCCATAAGAGGTAGGAGTATGAAAGACAAGTATGCGCTGTACCTGCGCAAATCCCAGGCCGACCAGCCCGACGAGAGCATCGCCGAGGTGTTGGCCAAACACAGAACCATGCTCATGGAGCTGGCTGACAAAATGGGGGTGGACGTTGCCCAGGCGGACATCTTTGAGGAAGTCGTTTCCGGCGAATCTCTCTACGCCCGGCCGGAGATGCTGCGCCTGCTGGAGCAGGTGGAGGCCGGTGCCTATGCCGGCGTGTTCTGCATGGATATTGACCGTCTGGGCCGTGGCTCCATGTCTGAGCAGGGCATCATCCTGGAGACCTTCCGCCTGGCCGAAACGAAGATCATTTGTCCCGGCAAGACCTACGACCTCACCAACGATGCCGACGAGGAGCTGACGGAGATGAAGGCCCTTTTCGCCCGGTTTGAGCTGAAGATGATCCGCAAGCGTATGCGCCGTGGCCTGATGCAGACCATCCAGGCCGGAGGCTATGTGGCTAACCAGCCCTACGGCTACCGCAAGTGTACCGTTGGCAAGCTGCCCTCCCTGGAGATTAACGAGGAGCAGGCCAAATTCATCCGCCATATTTACAAGCGCTACCTGGAGGGGGTGGGCGCTCATATCATCTCCGATGAGCTGAACGCCATGGGCAGCGTACCCAATCGATCCGGTAAGTGGAGCCGGAACACCGTCCGCCATGTACTGCGGAACCCCACCTATGCCGGTAAAGTCGCCTGGAACCGGGTAAAACGCTATAAGCCCACCAAGAACAACCCCCGTCCCCGGGCGGAGCATCAAAAGATGGAGGACTGGATCCTGGTGGATGGTCTCCACCCCGCCATTATTCCCTGGGAGGAATGGCAGCAGGTGCAGGAGATTCGCAAGGGTCGCTATATTCCCTCGCAGAATCACGGTCAGGTGGCCAACGTCCTGGCCGGGCTGATCCGCTGCGGTAACTGTGGCCATAATATGCAGCGCATGGGGCAAAACAAGTGTGATCCGAGGATCCTCTGCACAGAAAAGGGCTGCATCCCCTCCACGAAATACGACCTTGTCGTGGAGCGGTTCATGGAGAGCTTGGAGCGCATCCGGGATGATCTGCAGATCGAGGTCCAGCAGGCCAAGACTCCGGACATCAGCGGCCTGACCTCGGAGCAGCGCGCCGTTGCCGCCAAGCTGAAGAAAACAGCCTCTAAAATCGACACGCTGCACGATTTGCTGGAGGACGGCACCTATGACCGGGCCACCTATAAAGAGCGCATGTCCAAAGCAGAGGCCGAGCAGGAGTCCCTGCTGCTGCAGCAGGCCGATGTGGAGCAGCGCATCCAGCGCGCCATGAGCCGTGATAAGGCCAACATGCTGAGCAAACTCACTTCCGTTTTGCAGCTCTACCCCACCCTGGACAACGAGGGGAAAAATCAGATCCTGAAGTCCATTGTCAACTACGCAGTTTACCGTAAAAGCCCGAAATCCAAGCCCGGAGACTTTACACTTGAAATTATCCTTAAAGACATCTAAGGTTGTCAATCTTATGATAAAGACTGACAACCTTAGATATAATCGCATGTGTGGCTTATATAAAAGCTTTTGAAAAAAGCAGTGGGAGTGCAACCTCCCACTGCTTGATTTTTCCTTACCGGATATACCCCTCAAAGCCGGCAGCCTTGAGCTTGGCCAGCATCTTCTCCGCGTTGGCGCGGACGGCAAATGCACCCACCTGCACCCGGTAGAGCTTATCGGTGGTGGCGGCGGGCTTGGGCTGCTCCTTCTCCTTGAAGGTCACGCCGAAGTAGTCGCAGATGCCCCGGGCGATGGTCTCGCCGATAAGCCCGGTGTTCTCCACGATCCACTTGGCGGTGGTGGCGTTGTCGTGGAACTCGCATTCGATATAGGCCGTGGGGGCGCTGGGCACCCGCACTTCGTACAGGGAGGCATCCACCCGGATATTCTCGCTGGTGCCGGGGGTCACCGGGGCCAGGCGATTAAAAATAGCCTTGCAGGCTTTCATGCCCTCGCCGCTGCTGTTAAAGCAGAACATGCGGGTGCCGGTGACCGTGCCGTTAAAGGCGTTGGTGTGGATGGGCACATGGAGGTCTGCGCCGAAGGCGTTGGATTCCTTGCACTTATCCTGCATGGAGGGCATGTGCCCCACCTGCACGGTCACGCCGCTGCGCTCCAGGGCGGCGCGGCAGGCATCGGCAATTTTACCGCACTGGACAGCCTCGGTGGTGTTGCCGTAGGCATAGCGGTTGTCGGTCTGATTGCTGGGAGACAGATATACTTTAGCCATTTTCGATTTCCTCCTTGTTATAGGTGGCGGTGGAGATGCACAGCACCGCGCCCAGGAACGTGTCCGCGGCGGTGATGGTGGTGACGATCTCCTCCGAGTAGGGCCAAGCCCACACGGCGGACAGGGCCGCGTACAGCGTGGCAATGGCCGGCAGGACGATGATGACCACCCACTTGAGAATGTCATACAGCTTGTCA
>ERZ1034913.1122-NODE-1122-length-17363-cov-9.749942_pt1 | contig 17363 bp, 14 predicted proteins | sample MGYA00520697_ERZ1034913 | MGnify/ENA primary metagenome ERZ1034913 (study PRJEB33766, sample SAMN09781786) | gut metagenome | biome: gut microbiome | host: Homo sapiens | place: Madagascar | study: EMG produced TPA metagenomics assembly of the PRJNA485056 data...
GGCCATTTGTGGATTGGCAAACAGAACATTGCCGACGAACGACCCACGGCAGGCGTGTGCGATGAACATCGCATAGCGATACAGGTTCATGGCATCTCCTTGATGGGTCTTCGTACGGCAGACATCGAGAAGCCTACCATCATTCAGATCGACGGCGAAACCCACGCATGCCCGACAATACACAAAATCTTTACAAAAGGATTGGGCTTACCGCATACGATCCGCCTGGGTAGCGGCCCGAGGATGAATCAGGGGCGAGCCAAGGGTTGCGTCTCATGTTTCCGTCATGATGTCTGGCAAAAAAGTGAAGCCGGACATGCGAGGCATCGACCGGAATCGGAAAGGGACAAATCATGCGAGTTCTCGGCAATATCCTGTGGATCATTCTTGGCGGGTTGGCCATCGCAATCGGATGGGCATTGGTGGGACTGATTCTATGCATCTCCATCATCGGCATCCCGCTCGGCATTCAAGCGTTCAAGATGGCGGGACTCACCCTGACGCCATTTGGCACAACCGTGCAATACGGCGGCGGAGTCGGCTCTGTCTTGGCCAACATCCTGTGGGTGGTGCTGGTCGGCTGGTGGATGGCGCTCGGCTATCTGGGAGCCGGCGTGCTCAACTGCATCACCATTATCGGTATTCCGTTCGGATTGCAATCGTTCAAGATGGCCAAGCTTGCGCTCTGGCCGTTCGGCGCGGAAATCGTCAACCTGTAGATTCCAAATACTACAAAGCCGCCAAGGCCGAATAATAAAACACACATTATGCTGCTGCAGCAGCCAGTCCTTGCAGAACAATGTCATGACAAAGGCCCGAGAAGACGACTTCTCAGGCCTTATCCGTGCCGCTCCTCAGTCGCTTGTAGCGACAGCTCCCCTCAAAGAGGGGAGCCAGAGAAACACTTACTTCGAGATGTTGAACTTGAACTCGGCGTCTTACCGGTCTTCTTCGTCCTGCCTTGCCGCGGATATTCAATCGCATCGCAGGGGTGACTTCCTCGATCATTTGACAGACCGACCGACGGTCTGTATGCTTGACAGGGACATGAACGAAAGGCAGGCCATCCGCATGGCGCACGATATGCATTCCGGAGACACCGAACGACGAATCCTCGATTCTGCCCGCAGGCTCTTCGCTGAAAAGGGCTACGAGAAGACGTCCGTCCAGGACATCCTGGACGACCTGGGACTGTCCAAGGGCGGGCTCTACCACCACTTCAAATCGAAGGAGGCGATTCTCGACCGGCTGAACGCCGACGAGTGGGCCGTCACCGCGCGTCTTCTCGACAAACTCATCGAACGCAAGGACATGAGTGCGCTTGAGAAGCTGCGCGTGCTCATCGTTTCCGCCGTGGACGCCCCCGATCATCTGGACCTAGTCCGTTCCCAGCTGGCGCTGCTCAAGGATCCTGCGTTCTTTACGGCGAACATGCGCTTCTGGTCGACGAGACTGCCGGAGTCCTTCCGCTCGCTCATCGGTATGGGCGTGCAGGACGGCTCCATTCCCACGGCATACCCCGAGGAGGCGGCGCAACTGCTCTCGCTCCTCGGCAACTACTGGCTCATGCCCTGCTTCTACCCCGCCGATCGTGCCGGCATGGAACACCGCATCCGCTGCCTCGCCACGATGCTCGACGCCATCGGCGTGCCAGTGTTCGACGAGACGCTCATCCTGCGGACGACCGAAGGGCTCACGGCCCTGACGCCGGAAGAGGATACAGCGTCCGCATAGGAGACGCGCCCGGGTGCGCCGCATCTTGCACATCCTGACGTCACAGATGTCGAAGCGCTTCCGCGCCTTTTCCCTTGGGCGTATTGTTATCACAACAACAGACCGACGGTCGGTTTGTATAAATGGCCGTGGCCAATCACAAGAAAGGAATCCACGATGACGAACGCATACGAATGCACGACCCAACCACAAAGAAGCCAAGCCGCTGATCCTCTTCGCACACGCGACTTCCGCCTGCTCGTCGCGGGTCTCGGCATATCGCTCTTCGCCAACCTTATGCTGCGGTTTGCCATGTCCATGTGGGTGCTTGACGAGACCGGCTCGGCGGCGGCGTTCGCCTCCATTCTTACTGCAAGCATCCTGCCCACGATTCTGCTCTCGCCCCTTGGCGGCGTGATGGCGGATCGTACGAACCGTCGGACCGTCATGGTGGCGCTTGACGCGCTTTCCGCCGTGACGGTGCTCGTCTGCGCGGCGATCTTTTCGTCCGCCGGTTTCAATCTGGCGGCGATAGCCGTGATGCAGGTGGTGCTCGCCGTGCTTGACGCGATGGAGACGCCTACGGTGCAGGCGGCGCTGCCGCAGATGTTCCGCTCCCATGGCGAGGATGTGATGCGTCGCGCGATGGCCGTGGTGAACGTAGTGAACCAGACGAGCACGCTCGTTCCCGCCGTGCTCGGCGGCGTGCTGTACGCGGCGGTTGGTGCGATGCCCATGATGGGAATCACGATCGTGGGGTTCGGTGCGGCCGCCGTCGTGGAGTGTTTCATCCGGCTCGGCGCTCCCGACCGCGGCGACGCCGGCCGCGTCACCGCGGTCGACGACCTGCGCGCGGCCGGACGTTTCCTCACCCGCGAACATCCTCATGTGCTGCATCTGGTGTTGATCTGCGCCGCGCTCAACTTCCTGGTGACGGGGTATGCGGAGGTCGGCTTCCCTTACATGGTGCGGACCGTACTGGGGTTCGGCTCCACGGCGTACGGCCTTGCATATGGTCTCGTGGGAGCATCCGGACTGCTCGGCGCGCTCGTCGGTGGGCGGGTCGCGAGGTCGCTGTCCATGCGGCGATTCCCGATGGCGATCGCCGCCTTCTCGCTCACCATCCTGCCCCAAGCGCTCGCCATGACGATTCCCGCAGGTGGAGTGATGCGACTCGCGGTGCTCACGGCGAGCACCTGCGGAACCATGATCGTCATCACCCTCGCGAACCTCATCGCCGTGCCGGCGATCCAGATGGGCTGCCCCGAGAACATGACCGGCAAGGTAATGTCGCTCGCGCTCTCCGCGAGCATGTGCGCCCAGCCCCTCGGACAGATCGCATACGGCTGGGCGTACAGCGTCTACCCGGCGGGCGCGGTCCTGGCGGTGACGTTCGTCCTGGCCACCGCGATGCTGCCGCCAGCCGCGCACGTAACGCGGCGGTTCTAGGACGGGATTCCATCACCTTCGCTCTGGACAGCTGAGACATCAAAGCCATGTGTGGATATGCAAACGGCCGCCATCAATCATGGTGATGTTGGCCGTTCACGTCACCCCGTTAAATATACTTTCGCACCGTATTTGGCTTATATACGGCAGATTCGGGAAACTTGGATTCACAGCTGGGTCATTAGGCCAGAACGTACATCCGGCTCTCGCAGCCATTTCCTGACGAAGCCGACTACTTGCAGCACGCTATTTCCCAATCGCCACTTACCGAACCTAATTGCCAGGCTGCGCCGCATCCACCATGACGCACCATCGCAAACACTCCCGTCCGACGCGCTTTACTGGCCTTGTGCGCGGTAGCGGGCTTCGGTGGCGGCTTTGGCGGGCTCCCACCAGGCGCGGTTGGCAGCATACCAAGCAATGGTCGCCTGCAAACCGGCTTCGAAATCGGTGTGCATGGGCTTCCATCCAAGTTCGGCACGCAGCTTGCTAGAGTCAATCGCGTAACGCCGATCATGCCCGGGACGGTCACGCACCCAGTCGAACGCATCTTCGGTACATCCCATAAGCCGCAGAATCATACGCATCACGGCAATATTGCTCATTTCGCCATCCGCGCCGATCAGGTATGTTTCGCCGATCCGCCCGCGTGTAAGAATCTCCCACACCGCAGAAGAGTGGTCTTCCGTATGGATCCAGTCGCGCACGTTCTTGCCTGTGCCGTATAGTTTCGGCCGCACGCCCTCCATGATGGATGTGATCTGGCGTGGAATGAATTTTTCCACATGCTGGTACGGTCCGTAATTGTTGGAACAGTTAGAGATCGTGGCGCGAAGCCCGTACGTGCGCACCCACGCGCGCACCAGCTGGTCAGATGCCGCTTTCGATGCACTGTATGGGCTTGACGGCTTATACGGCGTACTTTCGGTGAATTTGCATGGATCGTCGAGCGCGAGGTCGCCGTACACTTCGTCGGTGCTGATGTGGTGGAATCGCACGTCATACTTGCGGGCGGCTTCAAGCAGATGGAACGTGCCTTCCACGTTTGTCGTGATGAAGGGTTCAGGATTGGCGATGGAATTGTCGTTGTGCGATTCGGCTGCGAAATGCACGATCGCGTCATGACCAGGCACGATACGTTCCAGTAATGCAACATCGCAAATATCGCCTTGCACGAGTTCGACTTGCGATTGCGGAAGACCGGCGATATTCTGCGGATTTCCGGCATAGGTCAGTTTGTCGAGCACGGTTATGCGCACGTCAGGATGGTTACGTGCCACATAGCGCACGAGATTGGCTCCGATAAACCCACATCCGCCGGTCACGATGATGTTGCGCGGCTTGAAAATATCACTACTCACGATTTCAGGGTACCGGCAGGGTTGCATAGTTAAACAGCATTATGATTACGCACCGATATTCTTCCGTGTTCGTTCACTGATTCGAACGCCGAAGGCACTCATCTACCAAACACGTCGGTACAATCGAAATTGTGAGCTTTTTATCTCAGAAAGAACCAGTCATCATGGACCAGCGCCCTTATGCCACCATGGTGACGAACTTCGATTCAACGGAACAGAAACGCAGCTGGGAACGGCTTCTCCAGAAAGCCCAAAGCCAGGAAGATGAACAGTCATCAGCTCAAAACATCTCCAGCGCCACGCTTCCATCTATCGAAGAGCTATGGCTCAAGAACAGCAATACACGAACCTGTGAAAGCCTACTTAACGCCCACACTTCGTTCGCCACGTATTTCGCCGGCATAATTCGCACCGCATATCTGTATTGCCCGCAGATCATGCTGTCTGACGCAGAGGTTTGCGACGGCCTCTTCTTCCTCGCTCTCGGTCCCAATACCGTCAATTCGCTGCTTGGAAAATCATATAAAGATGGCCCGTCCATCATTATTTCTGGCCGATGTGATTCGTTTGAGGAATGCCTGTTCAATTTCACGCTCAGCACAGTTGGGGCTGTTCAAGCGAAGGCTCAGAAGGCGGCAAAACGAGACGATTATTTACATAATGCAATTGAAAAATGTCCCGCAATGCCTGACCAATACACTATTCGTCCGTTGGAGTATTGCGCGCTAGATTGCACAATCAGTTATACTGACGCGCTTTCGCAGCCCGCGGAGTTTTACCAAAATCTTACCGAGAAAATCAACCTTTGGAAGCAACAACAAATCGGAAACTTACCTGAAATTATCTCCTTTGCTTTTTCTTCTTTTTTCGAAAAGCCCGAAGATACTTACGCTTATCTTGCCCAACGGTGGCGGGACTGGCTGAATGCGGTTGCCTGCGGATTAGTGTTATACGAGAATCAGAATGCTGAAGACGTGCGTAACCGTATCAACAAGGGACGTGAAGAACAGATTAAAAACATGGACTTCGATAAGCTGTTTGCGAGATACTCTCGTCAGAACAACCTGATTTTGGAAACGCACCTGAAAACCAAGAAACCTTTTGGGACAAAAACAGCAGATGCAATCGAAACACTTCATCAAGTTGCTGAGATGTCACAACGTTCAGAAGCTTTTGCCTATATCGATAAGAAATATCCAGACAAGTTAGGCATAGTCGAAGCTCACACAGGAAAAACACCAACTGAAAAGATTCCCGACGGCACGGACGGTACGGATAGTACGCCGAATCAGTTGCTGAAATCTTGGTATCAGTTCGTTTATCAGCGGACTCTTGCCACTCATCTTGGTGCATGTCTTATCGCTGTCGCAGCCACGCCAAATGCATATGAGCAGATTGCCGGTAGGAGTATGGCAGATTTCATTGAAGAGGAAGCTGGTATATTCCGCAAAATGGTACGTTCTTTCAAACATCTCACCACTGCAAATCCTTCATCTTCCCTCACTTTGTCTGGATCCATAACGAAAATTCTGGGTGGCATGCCATATCATGTTTTCTCTTGCTTCTGCTACGAGGCGCGCACGACCATTGATAATTGGAGGAACTGTTCTCCTACAACTCCGCTAAGAACGCAGAAGCTGCACACCAGGAACACCGCTTATCTTATTCAGAAGGCAAGCGAGGAAGTCAGCCTTCTTGACGACGCCAAGGGTATGCGGAACAAGACAGCACTTACATTTGTGCTTGCTCTTATTTCGGTGTTTTGCGATCAAATTTGGTTTAACGATGGCACAGTCCCACTTTGGCTGGTTGTTATTGTTACTTGGTTTGTTTCTGTGGTGCCCGATTTTGGAGAGTTGTTCGCCTGGATCAGAGGTGTGCATTCGAGCGCCAAGACTGTTGTGTTTATGGGGGATTGATACATGGCTACTGATTCAATCCAACACGTTGTTCCTGTAGAAGATGGAATTCCTCCACTTGATATTCAGTCTGAAACTGAAGTGTTCCGCGAGCAGGGTGGGGCAGGTTTCACTGTAACTAAAAATATTGCGATTGTACGTTCAACTGGAGAGCACCTGCAATTTCATGTCGCTTCGGTTCGAGACGGTAAGACGGGTGCTGTTTGCGTTGCAGAGCAGATTTTGCCAGATGGAACATCCGCTTTTCTTCTTGCACGACACTGGAGGGTGTCTACCAGCCAATGGGCTTGGGAGTTTCCACGAGGCATGGGTGCCGATGATGAGGATTCTCGAGATACTGCTGTCCGTGAGTTATCTGAGGAAACAGGAATCACGGTTTCACGGGATCAGGTTAAGATTCTGCAGCATATTCATGCCGACACAGGCGTTCTTCGTGATGATATTGCCGTTGCGAGGGTCTTGCTTTCGGAAGAAGATTCGCAATCTTGCAATCCTACCGACTGGGAACTTTCGAATTCACTCTATATTCCTGCCAGCACCGTGTGTCAGATGATTGCAGGTGGAGAAATCACTGATGGAATTACGCTTGCTGCCTGGTCCGTGTACTGCGCTCATTTTCTGTTTGGCACAAACGCATGAAGGATTCCTAACATAAGGTGATGCTAGAGATCCTTCATGCGTGGAAAGCGGGTGCGGCCTACTTCTTGAGGAGTGGTTCGACCTGTTCCTCGTACGCGGTCAACGCGGTGTCGATCACCTGGTGCATGTCGTAGTACTTGTACGTGCCCAGACGGCCGCCGAACACCGTGAGCGGCTCGGCCTTCGCGAGCTCCTCGTACCTTGCGTACAGCGCCTTGTCGGCCTCCGTGTTGATCGGATAGTACGGTTCGTCGACGCGCTCCGCGAAACGGCTGTACTCCTCCCACACCACCGTTTTGTCCGGGTTCTGCGAGTCCCTGCGCTCCGGGTTGAAGTTCTTGAACTCGATCGCGCGGGTGTACGGCACGTCCGCGTCGGAGAAGTTCATCACCGGGCAGCCGAAATGGTCGCCCTCGTCGTAGCGCACCTCCCTGAAGTCGACCGTACGCCACTTGAGCTCGCCCAGGGAGTAATCGAAATAGCGGTCCACCGGACCCGTGTACACCACCGGCACGCCCGCCGCGGCCAGCGCGGCCTTGTTGAACGGCTGGGAACCGTCGAAGAAGTCGGTCTTCAGGGTCACGTGGATGCGCGGGTCGTCGATCATGCGCTCCATCCAGGCGGTGTAGCCGTCCGTGGGCAGGCCCTCCCACGTGTCGCGGAAGTAGCGGTTGTCGTAGTTGAAGCGCACCGGCAGACGGCTGATGATGCCCGCCGGCAGGTCCTTCGGATCGGTCTGCCACTGCTTGCCCGTGTAGTTCTTGATGAACGCCTCGTACAGCGGACGGCCGATCAGCGAAATGCCCTTGTCGTTGAGGTTCTGCGGATCCGTGCCCGCCAGCTCGCCGGCCTGCCCGTCGATCAGGGCCTTCGCCTCGGCCGGCGTGTAACGCGCGTGGAAGAACTGGTTGATGGTCCCGAGGTTGATCGGCAGGGGATACACCTCGCCGTCGTGCGTGGCGTACACGCGGTGCACGTAGCCGGTGAAGCTCGTGAAACGGTTCACGTAATCCCACACGCGCCTGTTGGACGTGTGGAACAGGTGCGCGCCGTACTTGTGGATCTCCGCGCCGGTCTCCTCGTCCATGTAGCTGTACGCGTTGCCGCCGATATGGTCGCGCACGTCAATGATCTCCACCCTGACGCCCAAACGCTCGACGGCCTGCTGCGCCACGGTCAGGCCGAACAGGCCCGCGCCCACGACCACCAGATCGGGATACTCCACCGCATCAGTCATAAGAAAATAACCTTCCAAACAGTAATCACACAAAAACAATGTGCATTCACACGATCATATTACCCGCATACGGGCATGTAAGCCAGAAGAACTTACTTGTCTCCGAAGATATGCGCCCAAGTCTCCATGGAAGTAATCCCATAGGACTGGTATTGGGCAGCCAAACGCTTCCAATTCTTCAGAATCTTGCGTGTAAGCCGATATCCTTCCATCATGCTCTTACGGAAACGTTTGTTGTCTCGCTTTAGCCATGCCACACCATTGCCATCTGCCGTAGTGACCAACGCAGAATTGACATGGTCAAAGGCAAGCCAAGTCCAGGCAGCATCGCGTGCGGGGATGGCCGCATCCGGACGAGTGGCTTTATCGGGATTGGCCTTCTTGATAAAGCTCTTCGCGATAAGGCCGACAGCCGCCTTGTACTGGCTTTTCATAGTCGATGGATGGTTCTTTGGCGGTTCAACCTCGCCAGCTGGCTCAGGGAACTCCTCAAAACTCTCCTTGGCCTGAGCATCGGGATATTTTGCTCGCAGTTCACGCACTTCGCCAAGTTTCGTCGGCAAGCAATCTACAAGGTACTGTGGGCCTCGAAGAATATCCCTTAGCGCCATATGATGCAATGCCATGGCGGAGTACACAAACCGAAGCCCGAGACTGGCATCACCATACAAGGTCTCCACCAACATGCGAGGCGGCCTATCCGGATACGTCAACAATGCCGCGAGCCAACGGTTACGCTCAGTAAAGTATTCCTCCCACGAACGTGCTGGATCCTTGTCATGCCATGCCTGATGCCATACGGCAACGCCCGGCAGACAAACCGTCGGGAAACCGGCTTTCTTGGCGCGCAATCCATATTCGATGTCGTCGAACTTGATGAACACCGGCATTGAAAGACCGATTTTCTTGACCACAGCAATAGGGATCAGACACATCCACCAACCATTGAAGTCTTCATCGATGCGCTGATGACGATCCGGAGAGTCACGGAGCGGTTCCACAGAGAAATCATGGTTGTATCCCATGCTCTTGGACGGGTACATCCACATTCGCTGCGGGTTGATGCGCTCGCCCTGCGTGTACAGCATGGTGCGATTATCCAGATGGAACATACCTCCACCGACGAGGACCGGTCGAACCGTGTAATCAGAGAATTGGATTGCACGCAGAATCGATTCCGGTTCGCTGATAGCATCGTCATCCAAGAGCAATACGAAGTCGCTATTGCCAGCTTTGATCGTCTCATACATTCCACGGGAAAAACCGCCGGAACCGCCTAGGTTCATTTGTTGAATGTAGGTCAGCTGCGAACCAAGATCCGCTGATATTTCAGCGAAACCCTCCTGGTTTTTTACCAAGTCATCGCCTTGGTCGGTGCAATACAATGTATCCAAGCGTTCGCGCAATGCGTGATCCCCGGCAATGGCACGTAACTGATTCATGCAGCATGAAGCACGATTGAACGTTGTAATGGCTATGGACATAGAAGTGTCATGCCGAGTGGTACGGGCTTCACTTGGAACAGCCCATGTGGCGTCAGCGATTGTTACCGATCCACCGAGCGATTCCGCATCGAACCAGAAATATCCTCCATCCATCAGCCCTGTCATCGGAATATGCACAGCAACGGAAGACACCGAACCCGAGGTTTTCACGATTCGTTCCGCAACTGGGTAGATCAAGCCACGGCCAATCGAACGGAAAATACTGATTTTGGCGTTCCCTTGGACATGCGCCTCGAACAGTACGGTTTTCACGCCCGTCCAACGACGCCAATACGCTGCCGGAAACGCATTGAAGAAAGTGCAGCCAGATATATGTCCATGGTCTTTCAAAGTAATCGAGGCGCGTCCCGTAACCTCAAACTCATCGCAGGAGACTTCATTAGAGGAACCTGCATTCCGAATCATCCACTGCAATGCGGACTGATTCATGGATCCGAATGCCACGCAATGAGTGTCAATGCGCGCATCCAAAGTTGTTTTCGCAATATGCGGACGAGTCCAATCGATCGCATACAGAGGGAGAGTCTGCTCAGCGTCGCTGATTGGATATACGACTCGCATGACGGTTTCCCATGCTTGTTCCGAATTAGTATCTTCCGAAGAGGTTCTTCGCACCATACATCGTCTCCCGTTGTCGTTTTATCCGTTTGCCGATAACAACAGTTCTATCTGCAGCGATTTACTGTATCTGAAAATAATCGAATACCACCGTTTAGACAATTGCTCAATAATATTGATCTAAATACTGCCAACGTTAGATGGTTTCTGCAAAAGGGAAAATGATAACGCTAATTTCATTACCATTTTCCCTCACCAAATACAATATAGTATTTTATTTAATTTGAGTTTCCTCAGAATTCTTCGATTCCGAAGCAAGATCCGCGCATTGCTCATCATCAACAAGATGGATCGTCATTGCCGTATCGTTCAGCAATGCATATTGCCGATTCTTCAAATCGCGAATGGCAAATGAACATGAATTATCATCATTGGTAAAGGCGATCATATCAGACGGCAACTTAGGATTGCTGCTCGGAGTACGCAAAGAAGCCACCAATTTGAAATCACCATTATTGAATATGTTCAGAGGCATCTCAAAGTGTGCGACGCGGTGACCGGGATTCGTCAGCTTAATCGTGTTCGCACCCGTATCGTACGAAATACCGCCACGTTTAATATCATGCAGCGCAATAGCCAGATAAAACTCAGTCGGCTCATTGAACTCGTACTCAATATCAAACGTAAATTTGTCCGAGCTCGTGCAGATCAATGGGCAAGTCGGAATGATACGCAATTTCGGCACACGCTTGTTGAGCCCAACAGGAAAACGACTTTCGTTTTTCTTTTCCTTTTCCTTGCTTTCCAGATTCTCCAAAGTGTAACGATCCGCAACATCATCTTTATTGCCGGAAGCGATGATAACGCCGTCTTTAATAAGGATTGCCTTGTTGCAGTACTTCTTGACTGCAGCCATATCATGAGTCACCAAGATGACGGTCTTAGTGGGATCATGCTTAACATGCGCGAAGAAATCATCACATTTACGTTGGAACGCCTCATCGCCAACAGCGAGCACCTCATCAAGCACGAGAACATCGCCCTTGGCCTGGATGGCCACGGAGAACGCCAAACGCACCTGCATACCTGAAGAGTAATTCTTCAATTTCTGATCCATGAACTCTTCAAGTTCGGCGAATTCCACGATATCGTCGTACATGGCATCAATCTCATCACGAGTGAAGCCAAGTAGGGCACCGTTAAGATACACATTTTCGCGCCCGGTAAGCTCAGGATTGAATCCCACGCCAAGCTCAATGAACGGCACCAGCTTCCCCTTGACCTGAATATTTCCAGAATCGGGAACATAGATACCGGAAATAAGCTTCAGCAAAGTCGATTTGCCCGAACCGTTACGACCAACGATGCCAAAGAAATCACCCTGATGCACTTCGAAATTAATATCACGAAGCACATGCTGTTCTTTATAGCCTTTGATACCTCTGGCCAAATTAATCACCAATTGCTTGAGGCCTGTAGCCTGTTCTGTAGGCAATCTAAAATATTTTCCTACATGATTAACTGACAATACAACAGGCGATTCAGTCTTATCAGTAATTTCCGTAGCCGCAAAATTATCAGTCATAGAATTACCCATTACATAACCTCCGCGAATTTGCGGTTATTCTTTCGGAATACATGGATACCCAGCCAGAAAATAAACAGCGCCAAGATGAGAGGAATCAGTCCTACTGCCTTATGTGAACTGAGCGTCCAAATAGTCGGCTGCGTCTCAGGCGCAATAAGATTGTGACGGATGTCCTGCACTGTTTGTGCAATCGGGTTCAATAGCTGGATTTGGGCAATGCGCTGTCCATAAGGCTGCAACGACTGGTTGTCCATCACCATGCTGAGCGGGTAAATAACCGGCATGGCATAGAACAGCACCTGCTTAAGTACATCCCACAGATGAGCGATGTCACGGAAATACACGTACATGGATCCCAGCAACAGAGCGATACCCAAAGAGAGCACATACAATTCAATGAAGTTCAGCGGCAATAAAATCACTCGCCAGGTGAACTGCACACGATTAATCAGCGCGAAAACAAGTACCACCACTAAGTTGATGGCATAGCTGATAAGCGCGCCGATAGTCGATGACACCACCACTATATAGTTCGGAAAGTGAATTTTGCGGAGCAGGTCGCCGCGGTCCACCACTGAGCGCAAACCGACAGAGGTGGCTTCCTCTATGAATTGCCAAGTACTGATGCCCAACAACAGCACTACAGGATATGTGGGGGTGCCGTCTGACATGCGCAGGAACTTGGCAAACACTACATACATCACGCAAAACAGCATCAACGGTTTAAGAACCGACCATGCAATTCCTAGGAATGAGCCCTGGTAACGCAGTTTGAAATCAGTACGTACTAATTCTCGAAGTACCACTAACGAGTAGTGGTAGCGTTCTTTGAGTTTTTCAATCATACTTGCCACGAAGTTATTATCCTTACAAATTGATAGCAAAACGCATACGTCAATTCATCAACGTGCAGTTGAGTCAACCGGCGTCTGGGGGAAGTCAACTTTTGGATTAAATTCACGCGCCTCCAGCAACTTTCCATACACCTGTCGCTGAAGTTTCTTGTCTACGTTTCCTCGACGCATATTATTGCGGACCATAGCGCAGAAACGCAGATACTGGTACAGGCCTTCATGGTGCAGATGATAAGAAGCCTCATTACGGGCGCCATAGAGGAATTTCCATACGTTCTTCTCATTGATCATGCCGAAGTTCACGCCTCTATTCACACCCATGTCATGCAGCACCACGCTATCGAGCACCTGCACGCCGGGGCATGCTTTGGTGATACGCAATGTGTATTCGGCATCATCGAACCAGATGAAATATTCCTTGTATGGCAGGCCGAATGCCTCCATGACCCAGCGCGGGATCAGCACCGAGACGAAGGAGCAACGACTGACCAGAACGATATCCAAGCCCTTGGCCTTAAGACGACCCCAATCCCAAGTCGGGATAGGGTTATTCATCTCGGAAATGGTGCCATCAATGAACTTGACCAGCGAGCATGCGAAGGGCACATCCGGGCCAAGCTCGGCAACCGCATCTTTGTATCCCTTGTAAAGCTTATCGAGAGCATCTGGTTCTGGGTAACCATCGTCGTCGAAAATCCAAGCGTAATCGCAACCGATTTCATATGCCCGGCGCATACCGGCGGAGAATCCGCCAGCGCCACCCTCGTTCTTTTCAAGGGTCACAATATCAAGCTGCATCGAATCCGAATACTGGAAATTGGCCTCGTATTCCTCTAAGAAGGTATCCGTGCCATCGGTTGCCGCGTTGTTCACGATGACCAACTGATCCGGCATGCGGGTCTGGGTTTCCAGAGAAGCCAAAACCTTCTTAAGTTTTTCAAGACGGTTATACGTCACGACAACCGCCGCGATTTTTGCGCTCTGCATCAACGACTCCATTTCGTCAACATATCGCGGAAATATTCGTTAGCCGACTTCAATTCAGAGAATTTTTCCAATCGATTCTTTTCCACTTCCCAAAGTTTTTTTCTATTTTCTTCGCTCTCGAGAATTCTTCCCACTATGGCTGTGACATCACGCATGAACCTAGCGGATTCTCTCCGACACAAGCCCTGCGGCGGAATAAGCGTATCCTGTGATCCCACATTCGCCGAAATCACCGGAATGCCAGCACTAAGCGCCTCGATAGTAGTCAGGGTGATGCCTTCATTCATAGAGGAAACCAACAATACATCCGTCTGGTCATAGGTCTGGCTCACCGGAGTCGTCATGGAACGACGCTGAATTACCGTTTCAAGGTCATATCGCTTGATAAGCTGATCAACGAATTCATCCATATCGCCATTACCCTGCATGATAAAGCGAAGTTTGCCAGGGAATTTCTTGTTCAGCTCACGCACCGCAAGGATAAAAGTCTCTGGGCGCTTCTGTCGAACATTACGTCCCACAAAACTAATGGTCAAGGGTTTGGCGACATCCCTGGACTTAAATGCCAACGTTCCGCTATCCGCAGTAAGCCCGACAAGCGGAGCATCCACCACTTTCTTCGGATCAATATGATGGACATCCTCCAACCAATGCTCAAGCTGAGGAGAGATGACATGGTGCAAATCAATCCATTCATCACGGGCCACTGATTCGCTGGGATAACCACCATGGAAAATATATTCCACGATATGAAGCGAATCCACCACATGGGTTTCAGGGAAATAATGTTTCACCCACCATGCATTGTCATACATCCACTGGCAATGGTGGATAAGCACACCCACGATATTGAACTGTTCGAACAGAGCCCTCAATAACGGAGCATCCCCCACACGATCCTGCAGAGGCATAGTAAGAGGCAACAGCACGGTATCATCAAATTCATGACGCGTAATCCACGGTTGATGACCATCAGAATCCGTAATTACGATCGGCAACAATCCCGCCTGCCGAGCCAAAGCGACCGTTTCCATCGCCCAACGCTCAGCTCCGCCTGATTGCAGCCAATGCATGGCAATGATCACGGCCTTAGGCGCATCCGAAGCAGCCTTTCCAGGAGCAATCTCCATCCAAGGATGATGACTAAATTCAGAACTGTTAATCCTTGCAACCGTAGGCGGTTCAAATGGCTTAATCTCCATCTTGCCGATTCGCTCACGCCGACGTCGCTTCACCTCACGCAACGCATCAAAAAACACCGGAGCCGCAGATTCAATCTCACGATACAAATGAGTGTATCGACCAGCAGGACGATTCTGTTCTACGTCATCATCAGTAGCATCATCGGGAGTCAGCAGCAAATAGCGAATATTACGGTCTACGATCTGCTCATCACCGGCAAAATAATGCGGAGAGAAAAGCGACTTCGCCTTAACCGTGGAAGTTGCCTGGAACGTTGCAAAAGAATCCAAACCGGCCTGTTCCGTCAGTACACCATTTAACGTCGAGGTATCAGTCAAGCGAGGATACTGCCACTTCTCCCCCATGTACAACTTATAAGTAAGCACCCGGCCTGGCTGGATCAGAGCGTTATAGTCCACCGCGCTAAGTACCAACCGGCGCAGGCGCTCACTAAGCTTCCCAATCAGGCGCTCGCCTTCTTCATCAAGCTGAAAAAAATGTTGCATAGTCTGTATGTTAGTAAAAGGTGTAGGCATGGACGTATTGCCATATTTAAAGGACCGAACCCGTCGTCCTGGTCTTGGAACTCCACCTTCGCAATCGACATTTCAAGCTATTTCACATTCGCAGCACAGCAAAACTCAATGCATGATCTTTGCGAGCAACCCATAGGTTCAGTATAATCGGGCCGCCTCATTCTTCTTCTTTCGAGCAATGCGCAGAGCTTCAGCTTGGAAGTCAGCATTAACCATAGCAGAAACAGGAACAGGCGATTCTGCCGACATATCCAAGCTAGACCAACCCGTGCCGAGCTTCATCAACGACCCATGCTTGATGTCGTAGTATTCGTTTCCGAAGCCCATAGCAATTCCTCTGGCTCCAGCGCATGCGCCCAGTAGGTGCATGTGGAAACGACTAGAAATCCAAACCGCATTATCGATGCCCGGGAAACCACGATTCCACAAATGGCTAAAAGGCAATAGCCATACATCGCCATCCCATTGTTCTTTGAACAAATCTAATGACCACGAGTCTTCCGGAGGAATTGCCTCTACAAGGAAAACAGGCTCTTTCTTTTTCACTCCCGATAGCAGAAGCGAAGAAACAGCGGCATCAACCGCTTGCGTATTTCTGCCTACAACATCCTGCTGGAGGCAAACAAAGGCACGAGCCGACAAGTCCCGTTCCAGCCAATCGAATTTCGTATTCGCAACCTCCAAGAACGCATCATCAAAGCCGCAATCCACACCGGCTATGTCTGCGCTCTTGTCATCTCTGACACTCAAGTGGTCGAAAGCGGGGAAGCTCATTCTGGCGAGAACAAGATCCACTCCCTCCAAAGGTGCAAGTCCCAGACCCGTTCCATAAATCAGAATTTGAGGATCCAGCTCCTTGAGCTGAGCCAATGCCACCAGCAACAGCGCATTGGCTTTCCAAAGCTGATTGATGTAACCACCACCCAGCAGGTGAACAGTGTCCATCTCCCGCAAAAGATCAATGCCGAAATCTTCCCGAGGCGTTCCCCCATTACGAATCCAGCCGCGTATTTTTTTCGCGGCCGCCTCAGAGTCATTCAATAAATCGGAGGTATTCCAAACCAGCTGCCACAATGTATTCACAACATGCAGATGTGGGTGCTCATTTCTGAATAAAAGGCTAGCGTGGCTTGGGTTAGGACAATCCAACCAAATTTCGCTATCAGGCTCAGTCTTTGCCAGCCATCGAATCCAGGCACGAGTGATGAATTCGTCCCCCCAATTCGGCTGCCCCGCCGTGGAAACTAGATAACGACGTTTCGTCGGCGCCTTTTTCAAACCTGCGTTAAACCACTTCATATCTTTAAATTTAAACATATCTTCTAGAAATAATAACGTCACTTTTGGCTTGATTCGACGTTACGCTCTTATAGATAGAGTACAAATCGCACGACAGGAAAACACTTATTTGGACAGGTCAACTACAATATCGGCAAAGCCGAAAAGAGACGCATCTCCAATTCCTCAAAAACACCCGGGTTCTAGATAGAAGTGCAACACCTTGTCTAGGGTTGGAAGTGTTCAGTTTCTAACTTAAGAAGGTGTTGCACTCATGGGCCAACAGTATTCGCACCTGTCGTCCGGGGAAAGGATCCTGGTCGAGAAGCTGCATTGCGAGCAGCGTCTGAGCATGCGCGAGACCGCCAGGAGGATCGGCCGGGCCGCGTCGACCGTCAGTCGGGAGATCGGTCGGGGCAAATGGTTCGCGTCCAACGAAAGCGAGGCGTACCGCCCCTACCGGCCCAAACGCCTCAAGACGGGCGCGTGGACCGCGGTGCCGTGTCTTTCGTCAAATAAATCTGCGTGTCGTCACCAGTTAATCTGAACACCATCGG
>ERZ1034913.1125-NODE-1125-length-17348-cov-10.424160_pt1 | contig 17348 bp, 14 predicted proteins | sample MGYA00520697_ERZ1034913 | MGnify/ENA primary metagenome ERZ1034913 (study PRJEB33766, sample SAMN09781786) | gut metagenome | biome: gut microbiome | host: Homo sapiens | place: Madagascar | study: EMG produced TPA metagenomics assembly of the PRJNA485056 data...
TTTTTTATAATCGTTGTCGATGTCGCCGCACCAACCGGCGTCGATAGGCATTGCACAGCGGAGATTTTCGACGGCACTGCACGTTGCATCATATATAAGACTTGTGCCCTGCTCGTCGGGAATATAATTAACGGCTCTGTCTCTGTCGATACCATATGACGAGGCTGTTTTAACGGCGTCGATATTTGCGCCGATGAAAAGAAACTCCCAGCCCTGCTCTTTGTGGCGGCTGATCATTGCCTTAACTTCGTTTGAAGTGTAAATATGCGATGCGTTTTCCATTCCGTCGGTAATGATGACAAACATTGTGTTGCTCGGCACATCTTCGGGGCGGATATATTTGTGGATGTTTTCGATATGCTCAACACCGTAGCCGATTGCGTCGATGAGCGCAGTGCATCCGCAGGGGCAATAGTCTTTTTCGTTCATCGGCTTGATTTGCAGGAGCGGCACCCTGTCATGGAGCGTTTGAAGTCGGTGGTCAAACAAAATTGTTGTGACAAGACATTCGCCGTCGATTTTCTTTTGTTTTGAAATCATCGAATTGAATCCGCCGATTGTGTCGCTTGTCAAATTGCTCATTGAACCTGAGCGGTCGATGATAAATACAAGCTCTGTAATATTGTTTTTCTTCATAATAAAAATTCCTCCGTAATGTTATTGGCTTTCGCCTTACAATTCGCATTATAGAGGAATTTTTTTGCAATATGGTCGCATTCAAAGCGACATTTTTTATTTCAGATTATTTCGTGCCCAGTAGAACAGATACTGCTGTGCGATTCCCTCGATACCCGAAAAACATTCGGGCAGTCCGTCAGGATAATATTCCATAACGCGTTTCATCCAAACATCAATCGGAAAAGCGTCGTAGAATTTAAAGCCGAAAAGCAGTGCGCAGTTTGCAACCTTTACGCCGACGCCGTAGATTTTGAGAAGTTCGCGCCGAGCCTCGTCAAGCGGAAGTGATTTGATTTTATCAAAATCAATTTCGCCCGAGGCGACAGCTTTTGCGAGCCGCTCAAGATATTTTGCGCGATAGCCGGTTCCGAGTGCCTCAAAATCCTCAACCGAAAGCTCGGCAAGGCGTTCAGCCGACGGAAATGTGAAATTGCCGCCGCCCAAATCGTTGCCGTAGGCTGTGCAAAGTCGATTGATTATTAATTTTATCCTTTTAATATTGTTTTGCTGACTTATTACAAAGGAGCAAAGCGCCTCCCAACTTTCCTGATTGAGTATTCTGATGCCGTAATACTCGTCTATCGTTGAGGCAAGCAGGCTGTCCTGCTTCAATTTTTCGCAAATCGCGGTGTAATCTCTGTTCAAATCAAAATAGTCAACCCAAAAGGAATCGAAACTTTCGAGCGTGGTGTTTTTGAAAACAATATCGTCGCCCGATTTTGAAATGTTTAGAAAATATCCGCCGGCAACGCCGCTGTACGAAGAATCCGCCTGTTTTTTCCAACGGAATGCCTGACCGCAGTCAAGAGTCAAATCCAAATCGAGGCACTCAACGCCACTGACAATAATATCATTGCCGTTTTGTATAACATTCATAAAAATATGCTCCCTTTTTCGTCAAATGCACCTATTGCACATACTATTTGTATAGTAAAAATTATCGCCGTCTTTGTCAAGAGCAAAAGTTAAAAATAGCAAATTATACAAAATTTTTGTTACTTTTTGTAATGTTGAAAACTATGTGTAAAGTGGGGAAAAAGGGGCAAAAAAGCCTGTCTAAATGTTTTCAACACCCAAAAAAGGCTATATTATAGCGGTTTTGGGCTAAGTTTTTAACATTTTCCACCGAGTTTTCCACATTTTCAACATTTAAGCGGATAATACAATTTGTTATAGATTTTCGCTGTCAAGTAAAAATCGGTACTCATTTTTAACAAAAATCGACAACTTAATGTTGAATAAAAAGGCAAAAGTTTTCAAACACTATTTGTATAATTGAGAAAGGTTTTGAAAAAATGATAAAAGGAATAAACAAGCAAATTTTAGAAGTGACAAACACAGACAATCCGTATTTTGAAAGAGTGATATTTTTTGTGCGACCGCAGTCGGCAAAGACAGACGAGCGACTGCTGAAAAAGGAGGCTGAAAAAATAGCCGCGACGGCACAGCGACCGCCAAAAACACGAAAAACATTTAAGCAAAAGCTGACATCGGCTTTTTTTCTTCTGCTCGGCGCAGGGGCGGCGCTCGCAATGACCTATGTAGTGAATAATTTGATAAATTAGGCAAATAATATCAGCGGTGATTAATTATGGTAAAGAAAATTAAAAAATTTCTCGGCATTTTGGGTGTTTTTCTCTTGATTGCGGCGATAATCGGAGCATCATACACCGTTTACGATTCGTATTTTAAAGAAGAAAGCGTTTTTGTTGTGTCAAAGCTCGGCTCAACGGGCGACGAAGTCAAAAAAATTCAAAAGAAACTTAAAGAACTCGGATACTACAACGGCAACACAGACGGAATATACGGCAGTGCGACAAAAACAGCCGTCACAAAATTTCAAAAAAACTGCGGTTTGACCGCCGACGGAATTTGCGGCTCAAAAACACTGCTCTATCTCGGACTCGGCGGCTCGTTGTCATCAGATTCAAACAACACAACATATTCAAACGAAGATGTCGAGTTGCTTGCTAAGGTGATTTCGGCAGAGGCACGCGGCGAAAGCTACGAGGGTCAGGTTGCCGTCGGTGCGGTTATTTTAAACAGAATAGCACACCCTGATTTTCCCGACTCGCTGAGTGGTGTTGTCTATCAAAAGGGCGCGTTTTCCTGCGTCAACGATTCAAACTGGTATCAGCCGGTGGCTGAATCATCGAAAAAGGCGGCACGCGACGCACTCAACGGATGGGACCCAACGGGCGGAGCGGTGTATTATTTCAACGCGTCAAAAACAAGCGACGCATTTATGCATTCGCGCAAGGTAATCAAAGTTATCGGCAACCATAAATTCTGCGTGTAAAACAACAAACTCAAAAGAAAGGCATTGTTTGACAAAAACAGTGCCTTTATAAATTTAAGAATTTTTAAGTTGTCATTATATATATTATGTGTTAAAATACTAATGCAAAAAATTAGGGAAAGAGGTTGTTATATGTTTTTGCTGATGGGCAGTATTGCCTCAATCATAGTCAGCGTGTTTCAGATTTCATTTTTCAGCAGCACGCGCAAGGTGGGAGCAAGCATTCACACCGTTATCAAAAATTTGTTTTTGGTTGATCTTACATCGCTTGCAATTCAAAAATATGTGCTTCACTACAAGCATTTTTTGAATACAAGCAGTTACAAACCGATTGCGTTTGTTAAATTTTTCATCATCGCACTTTTGGTTGCGCTTGTTTACCTCGGAATAAACGCACTTGTAAACAGATACATATCATTTGAAGAGGAAACGCCGAAAAAGACAAAGGGCACAAAGGCGCTCAAAATCATTTCTGCAATTTTGTTTTTCCTTGGCATACTTTTTGTTTTCGCAACAATTTGGGGCGGAAAATCATTCGGCAATGTCGGAGCGGACCAGCTCATCATAAACATGATGTCGCCTGCCGGTGACGGTGACGATGCGGTTTATGTTGATTTTATCGAATCCGCATTTATGCCGTGCCTGCTTTTGGAGTCGCTGTTTTGCGTTTTTGTTTTCTCGAATTTCAAACTCCTTTATCACAAAGAGGAAAAGACTTCCGTTTTATTCAGCGATTTTAGCCACAGGATAATCAGCCTTGTTTTGGCGCTTGCAATGTTTGCATCGGGCACTGTTTACGGCGTTGAAAAGTTCCATTTGACACAGCTTTACAACGCATATGTTTCAAAATCAACATTTATTGAAGATAACTATAAAGACCCGAAAACGACAAAACTTGTTTTTCCCGAGAAGAAAAGAAACATTATTCATATTTATCTCGAATCCATGGAAAACAGCTATATGTCAAAGGACCTCGGCGGAAATATGAAGGAAAACCTTATTCCCGACCTTACAAAGCTTGGCTATGAGGGATACACCTTCTCCGACACCGACAGAAAATTCGGCGGACCGAAAAAGGCAACCGGCACACAGTGGTCCGTTGCGTCAATGGTTAACCAAATGACCGGCTTGCCGATGAAAGTCCCAACCGGAAAGAACACATACGGCACACCGGGCAACTTCTTCCCCGGCGCATGGACTTTCGGCGACATTCTCCGCGATGAGGGTTATGAGCAAACCGTTATGTTCGGTGCAAATGCCGATTTCGGCGGCCTCACATATCTTTATGACTCTCACGGTCAATATAAAGTTATGGACCACAAATATGCGCTCGAGCACAACCTTATTCCAAAGGGATACAAGGAATTTTGGGGATATGAGGACGACAAGCTTTATGAATTTGCAAAGGACGAGCTTACCCGTTTGAGCAAAACCGGCAAACCGTTCAACTTCACTATGGAAACGGCGGACACTCACCGCCCGGGCTATGTCAGCAAAAAGGCGCAAAAGAAATATCCCGACAAGTATTCAAACGCAATTTATTACAGCCAGCATCAAACATACAAATTCATCGAATGGATTAAAAAGCAACCGTTCTATGAAAACACAACAATTGTTATGATAGGCGACCATTGCAGTATGGACACAACTTTCTTCAAGAATTTCGGCGATTATGACAGAACGCAGTATAATGTAATTCTCAATCCGTCGCCGGATTTGAAGATTGACAATTCAAAATTCACAAACCGTCAGTGGGCAAACTTTGATATGTTCCCGACAATTTTGGCGGCTATGGGCGTTAAGATTGACGGCGACAGACTCGGAATAGGCACAAACCTTTTCTCCGACAAGAAGACGATTTTTGAGGAATACGGCTTTAAAAAGGCTGACAAACAGCTTGAAAAGAAGAGCGTATTTATAAACGAACACATTCTTAAAAGCCCCGAGCATCAGGAAATCGGCGTAAGAGCCTCAAAAAAGAAAAAATAATATTGCTCCACAACAAACAAAGCGCAGTGAATTACCCCACTGCGCTTTTGGTTTGGGTTGCAATCATGCACCTCATTCGCAGACGGGCGGAGTGCTTGCAAAATTTTTTGTTTTGCATTATAATATGTTATTATTATTTAAGGAGTGCGCTATGGCTGATACTATTGCGGCAATTTCCACGGGCAATGCGCCCGGCGGAATCGGAGTTATACGAATAAGCGGTGATACGGCGATTGAAACGGCGGCAAAGGTTTTTGCACCGGCAGACGAGTCGCAGCTGACCGAGCTTAAGGGATACCGCGCAAAATACGGCAACATTATTATTGACGGCGAAAGGGCAGACAATGCGGTTGCCCTTGTTTTTCGTGCGCCGAGGAGCTACACCGGCGAAAATGTTGTTGAACTTTCCGTTCACGGCGGCTTGCTTATGGTGCAAAAAACGCTTGCGGCGGTATTGAGCGCAGGCGCAAGACCTGCACAGGCAGGCGAATTTACAAAGCGCGCATTTCTAAACGGCAAAATGGACTTGACTCAGGCGGAAAGCGTTGCAACCTTAATATCATCACAAGGCGAAGCAAGCTTAAAAGCATCGTTCAACGCATTGCAGGGCAGTTTGAGCACAAAAATCAACTCCGTTTTGCAAAAACTGCTCGACTGCTCGGCTGTTATGGCGGCGTGGGTTGATTACCCCGACGAAGAAATAGAGGAACTTTCAAACGATGAGCTTATCAAAACGCTTTCGGGTGTTAAGGACGAGCTTTACGATTTGCTCAAGGGATATGACAACGGTCAGACAATCACAAACGGAGTCCGCACGGCAATCGTCGGCAGGGCAAATGTCGGCAAATCAAGCCTGATGAATATGCTCACCGGCACCGACAAAAGCATTGTCACCGACATTGCAGGCACAACGCGCGACATTGTTGAGGAGGATATAAAACTCGGCAACATTGTTTTGCATCTGCGCGACACGGCAGGTCTGCGCGACAGCGACGATGTGGTCGAATCAATCGGTATCAAAAAGGCGTACAAAGCGCTTGATGACGCAGGGCTTATCCTTGCAGTTTTCGACAATGCGCAGACGCTGACCGATTTTGACAGGGATTTGATAGAAAAATGCAAGGGCAAAAAAGCCGTTGCAATAATTAATAAAACAGATTTGGACAAAACCATCGACAGCAAGCCGATTGAAGAAGCGTTTGAAAAAACGGTTTATATTTGTGCGGCGCAGTCGCAGGGCGTTAATGAGCTTGAATACGCAGTGAGCGAGGTGCTCGGCGTTGCCGACTTTGATTCATCGGCACCGATGCTTGCAAACGCAAGACAAAAGGCAAACTGCCAAAGCGCATATGACTGCATTTGCAGGGCACTTGACGATGCTCAAATGGGAATCACATTTGATGCGATTAATGTTATGATAGACAGCGCGGCAGACGAACTGCTTTCGCTGACCGGCAAAAAGGCAACCACGGAGGTTGTCAACAATATTTTCAGTAAATTTTGTGTGGGTAAATAAATGGAGTATTTTGCAGACAATTATGATGTAATAGTTATCGGTGCAGGCCACGCCGGAATTGAAGCGGCGCTTGCATCGGCTCGCCTCGGTGTTAAAACCGCGGTGTTTACAATCAACCTTGACTGGGTTGGAAATATGCCGTGCAATCCGTCAATCGGCGGAACATCAAAGGGTCACCTTGTACGCGAAATTGACGCACTCGGCGGCGAAATGGGCAAGGCGGCAGACAAGTATTGCCTGCAATCGCGTATGCTCAACCTCGGCAAAGGTCCTGCCGTTCACTCATTGAGGGCGCAGATTGACCGCCGTCAGTATTCGTCGGGTATGAAACACACCCTCGAGCTGACCGAAAACCTTGATATTCGTCAGGGCGAAATAGTCGACCTTTATAAAAAGGACTCGCTTTGGTATGTAAAAACAAAACTCGAGGCTGTTTTTTCAGCAAAAGCCGTTATTCTCGCAACGGGAACTTTTCTCTGCGGCAGAGTTTATATCGGCGATGTTTCATACGAGAGCGGTCCCGACGGAATGTTCCCTGCCAAAGCACTTTCATCTGCGCTTTACAAGCTGAACATTCCGCTTCGCAGATTTAAAACAGGCACACCGAGCAGGGTTAACCGGCGTTCCGTCAATTTTGACGGTCTCGGTGTTCAGCACGGCGACGAACACACCGTTCCTTTTTCGTTTGAAACAAAAACGCCGCCCGAAAACAAGGTTGTTTGCCATATTACATACACTAACGAAAAAACAAAAAAAATTATTCTCGACAATTTGCACCGCTCGCCTATGTACAGCGGCAAAATCGAGGGAAAAGGTCCGCGATACTGCCCGAGTTTTGAGGACAAAATCGTGCGCTTTGCCGACAAGGAAAGGCACCAACTTTTCATCGAGCCTTGCGGACTTGACACAGAGGAGCTTTATTTGCAAGGTCTTTCGTCCTCTCTTCCGGAAGATGTTCAGCTTGCGTTTATCCACACCATTCCCGGTTTGGAGCACGCACAGGTTATGCGCACCGCATACGCAATTGAATATGATTGCGTCGACCCGACCGCTTTAAAGGCAACGCTTGAATTTAACGATATTGACGGGCTTTACGGCGCCGGTCAGTTTAACGGCTCAAGCGGTTATGAGGAAGCGGCGGCGCAGGGTCTTGTTGCAGGCATAAACGCAGCGCTCAAAATCAAGGGCGAAGAGCCGATGATTCTCGACCGCGGCGGCTCATATATAGGCACGCTTATTGACGACCTCGTTACAAAAGGCTGCTCCGACCCGTACAGAATGATGACCTCGCGCAGTGAATACCGCCTTGTTTTGAGGCAGGACAACGCCGACATCAGACTTACCCCGACGGGTCACAAAATAGGCTTAATCAGCGACGAACGATACAACGCGTTTTTGAAAAAACAGGAACTTATTAAAGATGAACACGAGAGAGTTTGCGCTCTTTCAATACCTGTCAGCGACGAACTTCAAAAAATGCTTGAAGAACACGGAACAGCTCCGCTTAAAACGGGTTGCAAAATGGTTGAACTTTTGCGCAGACCGCAAATTTCATACAGCGACCTTGCTCCTTTTGACACCGACAGACCCGATTTGCCGTATGAGGTGTTTGAGCAGGTTGAAATTTCGATTAAATACGAGGGATACATTAAAAAGCAAGAGGCGCAGATTAAAGAAATGCGCCGACTTGAGGCTAAAAAAATCCCTGCCGATATTGATTATTCGTCACTTAAAGGCTTAAGGCTCGAGGCGATTGAAAAGCTGTCAAAAATCCGCCCCGAAAATCTCGGTCAGGCGGGCAGAATCAGCGGTGTAAACCCTGCCGATGTAACGGCGCTTAACATTATTTTGGAAAGTATGCAAAATGATAAATAAGGATTTATTAAAAAAATATCAGCCGACACTGTCGGATACCGCGCTTGATAATTTCGACAAATACGCCGCTCACCTCGTTGAGCGCAACAAACAAATGAATCTGACGGGAATTACCGAGCCGGACGAAATTGTTATTAAACACTTTGTCGACAGCCTCAAATTCTTTGAATACGTCGATGTTCCGCAGTGCGCAAGTATTATTGATGTCGGAACGGGCGCAGGCTTTCCCGGCTTGCCGTTGCTTTTAGCGCGAAATGACATTGCGCTCACTCTTATGGATTCGCTCAACAAGCGGCTCGTTTTTCTCGGCGAAGTGCTCGAAAAATGCGATTTGCAGGCGGAACTTGTTCACGCAAGAGCCGAGGACGCAGGTCAAGAAACGTGTTTTCGCGAAACATATGATTTTGCGACAGCGAGAGCGGTTGCGCCGATGAATGTTTTGGCTGAATATTGCCTCCCGTTTGTTAAAGTCGGCGGATATTTTGTTGCGCTGAAAGGCTCAAAGGATGAAGTCGGTGATGCAGAAAGCGCAATTTCGACACTCGGCGGCAAAATTTGCAACAATGTTTCATATAAACTGCCAAAAGGCGACCAAAGAACTATAATTATTATTAAGAAAATATCGCAGACACCGACAAAATACCCTCGAAAGAGCAAGAAAATCACATCCGCACCGCTCTAAAGATAATATAATATGTCGAATGAAAAGGATTTCTCACGATGAGAAATCCTTTATTTTTGTAATTGTTTATGTTAATATATAGTCAGCAAAGGAGATAACCTTATGAATGATATTAATTATATTCAAACGGAAAAACTTTTGCCGAACCCATATCAACCGCGACACAAGTTTGAAAGCGAAGAAATGCTTTCGCTTGCAAACTCAATAAAACAAAACGGAATATTACAGCCGCTGTTGATAAAACGAATTAACAACTCCGATTACTTTGAGGTTGTTGCCGGAGAGCGCAGATTGCGTGCCGCAATTCTTGCAGGGCTTGACGATGTACCATGCATAGAGCTTGAATGTGATTACGAGCAAAGCGCAGTGCTTTCGATTCTCGAAAATGTCCAGAGAGCCGATTTGACCTTTTTTGAAGAGGCAATAGCAATAGGACAACTTACAGAACATTTCGGGATGACACAAAGCGAAATTGCAAAACGGCTCGGCAAAAGTCAGTCCGCGCTTTCAAATAAGGTGCGACTGCTTAATTTGCCCGTCGATGTGCGCTATTTCATCGAAAAAGAGCATTTAACAGAACGCCACGCACGCGCGCTGCTTAAATTGGACAGCGAAAAAGATATTTGGGCGGCGCTTAACATTATTAAGGAAAAACACCTCAATGTTGAACAGACAGAACGCCTGATAGACTCCTTGACCGAAGACAAGCAGGTTAAACCAAAGCGAAATGTTGTTAAAATTTTTAAAGATGTTCGCATATTTGTAAACACAGTCAACAAAGCAATCGAAACAATGCGAGCATCGGGAATTGATGCAACGACAGATAAAACAGAAACCGACGATTATATAGAATTTAGGGTCAAAATACCGAAAAACCCGACTACCGAAAAGACACTAAAGCTTTTCGATGCCAAACAGGCTTAAAACGGGAAACCGTTTTAAACATATTCTCCTCTTTTCATCACGCGAAACGGACAGGCTCACCGCCTGTCTGTTTTGCTTTTTGCGCACTTTATATATGTTTCATGTGAAACATTAGTGGTTAAACAAGCGCAATTGTTTCATGTGAAACACTGTTAAACTACATTTTGATTAAAAGTTAATGCCGTATGCTATATCTTGATTTAAAAGTAAATTCTAAAATGTTTCATGTGAAACTATTGATATAAACACCTATTTATTGTATAATTATATCAATTCAAAAATCGAGGTGATGTTATGGGCAAAACCGTAGCGATATTTAACCAAAAAGGCGGCGTCGGCAAAACAACAACTTGTGTCAATATGGCAGCCGCTTTAGGAGCTAAAGGCAAAAAAACGCTCCTTATTGATGTTGACCCGCAGGGCAACTCAACCTCGGGTGTCGGAATAGACAAAAGCGATGTAAAATACTCAACATACAATGTTTTAATCGGTGAAGTTGCCGCAAGAGCAATTATGATTGAAACAGAGTTTAAAAACCTCTATCTTTTGCCTGCAAATATGAATTTGGCAGGTGCAGAACTTGAACTTGCCGAGCTTGATGACAGAAACAGCGCGCTGAAAAAGGCAATTTCAACGCTTGTTATGGAGTTTGATTATATTATTATTGACTGTCCGCCGTCACTCGGATTGCTTTCAATCAATGCACTTGTAGCCGCAGATACGCTTATCGTGCCGCTTCAATGCGAATATTATGCTTTGGAGGGTTTAAGCCAGCTTGTTGCAACGGTCAGAACGATAAAACAGCATTATAACGAGCATTTACAGCTTGAGGGCGTGCTCTTTACAATGTATGACAGCCGCTTAAAACTTACAAATCAGGTTGTTGACGAGGTTAACAAGTATTTTCCGGGCAAGTCATACAAAACAATGATTCCGCGCTCGGTCAAAATTGCCGAGGCACCGAGTTTCGGCGAGCCGGTTATTTATTACGAAAAATACTCAAAGCCGTCATTTGCGTACAAAAAATTCGTAGATGAGTTCTTAAAACAACAATAATTGGAGGAAAATATGGCAAAAAAACAATCGGGACTCGGCAAGGGACTCGGAGCATTGATGCTCGAAAACAATGTTGACGATATAGTGTCAACAAGCACATTGCCGATTAACGAAATTATCCCGAACAAAGAACAGCCGCGTAAAACCTTTGACGAAGGTGCACTGCAGGAGCTTGCGGACAGTATCACCGTTCACGGTGTGCTTCAGCCGCTCCTTGTCCGTCCGCTGTTGAGCGGCGGCTATCAGCTTATCGCAGGCGAGCGCCGCTGGAGAGCCTCAAGAATGGCAGGATTAAAGGAAGTTCCCGTAATAATCAGGGAGCTGTCCGATTCCGAGGCTATGGAAATCGCCATTATCGAAAACCTGCAAAGAGAAGACCTCAACCCGATTGAAGAGGCAGAGGGGCTTCAAGCACTTATCGACAAATGCGACTATACGCAGGAGCAAGTTGCCGTTTCGGTCGGCAAATCACGCCCGGCAATCGCAAATGCGCTCCGTCTTTTAAAGCTGCCCGAAGGGGTACGCCAAATGACAAAGGACGGCGAAATCAGCGCAGGTCACGCAAGAGCGTTGCTTGCATTTGACAATCAGGCGATTATGTATGAGGTTGCAAAGCAAATTGTTTCAGATAAACTTACAGTCCGTGATGTTGAACGCCTTGCAAAGCGACCGACCAAATCCGCAGATAAAAAACAGACCGCAAAACGCAGAGACAGCTTTTATGACGAAGTTGAGCTTTCGCTCACCGAGGTATTGGGCAGAAGAGTCAAGGTTTATAACGGTCGCTCAAAGGGTACACTTGAAATTGAGTTCTACTCGCTTGACGACCTTAAGGATATTGCAAACGCAATTGCTAAATAAATTTTAGGAGAAAGAAAATGTTAGATATTAAATTTGTCAGAGAAAACCCGGAACTTGTAAAAGAAAATATCAAAAAGAAGTTTCAGGACCACAAACTCTCATATGTTGACGAGGTAATCGAGCTTGACAGCGAGCGCCGTCAGGTTATCGCAAGAGCCGATGAGCTTCGTGCAAACAGAAACAAGATTTCAAAGCAAATCGGCGCACTTATGGCACAGGGCAAAAAGGAAGAGGGCATGGCTCTCAAGGAGCAGGTTACAGCGCAGGCAAAGGAACTTGACGAACTTGCAAAGAAAGAAAGCGAGCTTGGCGAAAGAGTTACAAAGCTTATGATGTCAATCCCGAATATTATCGACGAGTCTGTTCCGATCGGCAAGGACGACAGCGAAAATGTCGAAGTTCAGCGCTACGGCGAGCCGGTTGTGCCTGATTTTGAAATTCCTTATCACACCGATATTATGGAAAAATTCGACGGCATTGATATGGACGCCGCAGGCAGAGTTGCCGGCAACGGATTTTACTATCTCATGGGCGACATTGCCCGTCTTCACTCGGCAGTTCTTGCATACGCGCGTGACTTTATGATTGACAGAGGCTTCACCTACTGCATTCCGCCTTATATGATTCGTTCAAATGTTGTTACCGGCGTTATGAGCTTTGAGGAAATGGACGCCATGATGTATAAAATCGAGGGCGAGGACCTTTACCTTATCGGCACCTCGGAGCACTCGATGATCGGCAAGTTCATTGACACAATCACACCGGAAGAAAAACTTCCGCTCACTCTCACATCGTATTCACCTTGCTTCAGAAAAGAAAAGGGCGCACACGGCATTGAGGAGCGCGGCGTTTATCGTATCCATCAGTTTGAAAAGCAGGAAATGGTTGTTGTCTGCAAACCCGATGAGTCAAAATATTGGTTTGACCAACTTTGGCAGAACACGGTTGACCTTTTCCGCAGCCTTGATATTCCTGTTCGTACACTCGAATGTTGCTCGGGCGACCTCGCAGACCTTAAAGTTAAATCGGTCGATGTTGAGGCATGGTCACCGAGACAGAAAAAATATTTTGAGGTCGGCTCATGCTCAAATCTTACCGACGCACAGGCTCGCCGCCTTAAAATCCGCGTAAAGGGCAAGGACGGCAACTACCTTGCACACACACTCAACAACACCGTTGTTGCTCCGCCGCGTATGCTCATCGCATTCCTTGAAAACAACCTCAATGCCGACGGCTCCGTTTCAATCCCCGAGGCACTCCGTATGTATATGGGCGGCAAGGACAAAATTGTTCCGAAAAATTAAAATATAATCTTTATTTTATGAAACAAAGGCAGTCTTTTGACTGCCTTTTTCTTATGTTCACATACAAATGAGCATCCGTAGGGGCGAACTGCGTTCGCCCGAAATTATCAATAACCAAATTGCAAGAAAACAGGCGAACACAGTTCGCCCCTACGAGGGAATATGTTAAATTTTCAAAAAACCTTCTCCCCGGGGAGAAGGTGGCAACGAAGTTGACGGATGAGGGGTGAATATACAATAACGCTAAATTAAACCGACACGCAATACACAACACCTCATCCGCCTCGTTTCACTCGGCAACTTTTACTAGCGTAGACGCTCCCCTTTTGTCACTTCGTGACATTTCCCCCCTCAAATGGGGGAATTTCCTCAAGGGGAAGGCTTTTGCTTAAAACATCAACGCACTGCTCCGTAGGGGCGAACTGCGTTCGCCTTGTTTTTTATTAATATTATATACTGTAATCCGATGACTGCAATTCACAAATACTGTAAATCGCATACATTTTAAGCACGTTTTTAAAATATTGATAAATTTAAAAAAATGTGATATACTCTAATTGTCACACAAATTAAATATTCACCACTTTTGAGAAGCCTTATTTTATATAAAAATACAGGCTCTGTAATTCTATACTTCTTTAAAAGATGGTGAATTAATTTGTGTGACAACAAACGGAGCTGTGTGTTTTTTGTGCATAGCTTCGGCTGTGCACTTTTTTAATTTAAGGAGAGTAAATTATGAATGTAACAAATCCATATGAAGTGTTGGGGGTAAGCGAAAATGCAAGCCTTGATGATTGCACGGCTGCATATAAAAAGCTTGTAAAAAAATATCATCCGGATTTAAACCCAAACGATGTGATTGCAAGCGAAGCGATGAAAGAAATCAATAAAGCGTATGATTCCATAAAAAGTGGTGATTTTTCACAATATGCAAACTCAAATGCTGAAAATTCAAATTCCAATGACTTTTCAGATGACAAATTTACAAACGAAAGCAATTCACCGATTAAAGATTTCGTCAATGATATGAAATTTTCTGTAACTTTTACTAAATATGACAGACAAAAAAACAAATGGTGTGCAATATGTTCAATAGGTCTTTTTGCTGGGTGTATGTACTTGCTGACGGAATATGTTTTAAAATATTGCAATTATGAACGATTTTATTATTTCTTTACGGATGCTTTTAACAAAGAGGATTTTTTTGCCCCTAACATGAAAAGAGTCGCCGAATATTTGCCTAAAATCAATATTGAATTATATATCAATATTCTTGCAAAAATGTTTTTAGCATGCGCAATTAGTATAACTGCGGTGTTTTTGCTGACAGCCATATATAATGTGTTTTATATTTGTTGTTTTGATAAAATAAAGAAAATTTCAAAATCTATCACTTATAACAAAGATGATTTGGATGAAAACGAGTGTCTGAATTTCTTATCGGGCATGCACAAAACAGGTAAAATAATCAAAGCAGTAAAAACGGTTAACATAATATATGCTGTAGTTACATATTTAACTTTACTTTCAGTTGCGGCAACAATTGCTATGTATGCGGTCTTTCAATCGGCATTGTTCTTCCCGATAAAATTCAAAACATATAAGTTTTTGATGATTGCTATAGCAATTGTAATGTTTGTGGTTGTCGCAATTTTCATATCCGAAAAATGCGACAGAATCAAGGGCAATAAGTGCTTTGAAAACGCAAATTGTATAGAAAATCTCGACACGTTTTTTAAAGGCTTGGGTATTGCACTTGTGCCGATGCTCATAATTTTGTCTTTAGTAATATTGGGAATATATATCGTAGTAAGTCTTTTAGGCGGAGGTAAGAAAAATGACTAAAAAGAAAAAACTCATTGCAATAATTATTGTTTTGGCAATTATACTTGTCGGTGCGCTCACGGCAGTGATTATTGCTTGCAATATTTCAAACGCAAATGAAAAAAGCGTTAATGCGCCTCAAACAGAGGTAAACACAGTTAATGTAACCGAGAAAGGCAGTAATGAAACAACACAATCAACCGTGCAGTCAACAACCGAAAATAACAAAACCGCACAAACCACAGAAAACAAAACGAAAACAACAACACCAAATAAGTCTACTACAACAGCAAAGTCAAGCAATGACAGCAAGTCAAAGAAATCATCAACCACTGCTTCATCAAGTAGCTCAAAAGATAAAATAAAGAGTTCATCATCAAAAAAGTCAACCACATCAAGTAAGTCTACTACAAAATCAGAAACAACAAAAAAGACACCATATTGGTGTGATGAAGGTGGAAGTCATCACGTTATTCGTGAGGGTATTGGTTGGTATAAAACATACGATGAGGCAAGAAAGGCATCTCTGATTGCACCATCGCATCATTTTGAGATACAAGAATGTGATTGTGGTTTATTTACTTGTTATATAAATTACAATGATTAAATATCTTGACATTTTTGATATATACAATGCTTTACTTCGTAGGGGCGAACTGTGTTCGCCCGAATTATCAACAACCAAATTGCAAGAAAACGGGCGAACACAGTTCGCCCCTACGATGGATTGTGTAGAATATTCGATAAAAAAGCCTTCTCCCCGGGGAGAAGGTGGCAACGCAGTTGACGGATGAGGGGTAAATATACAAAATCGCCAAATTAAACCGACACGCAATACATAACACCTCATCCGCCTCGTTTCACTCGGCACCTTCCCCTCAAGGGGAAGGCTTATATCCAAACTTTTAAGAATACTTTATCATAACGCTCCCCTTTTGTCACTTCGTGACATTTCCCCCCTCAAACGGGGGAATTTCCTCAAGGAGAAGGCTTTTGCTCAAAACATCAACACAGTTCGCCCCTACGGTGATATATTACATACATTATTGCAAAACGCAAAAAATAAAAGAGGCAAATGCCTCTTTTATTTTTGCTTAAATATTAATTACTCTTCATCGTCGCTTTTGATTGAGGTTGTTGAAACCTCGCCGTATGCGGTGTTGTCAAGCGTTGCGGTGACAGGGGAGGAGCCTTCGTCATAAAAGCCTTTTTCCTCGCACTTCAAAACATCGACTCTTGTTTTTGCAAGCGTAATGCTCGACTTGCCGTAAAGAACATATTGCAAATAATATGCATCCTGCGGGAAATCGGATTTCCACATCCAAGCGCCGTAGTATGTTCCGCCTGCGCCTTTTTCGTTGATTCTGTAATTCGGCACACTCGTCATTTTGATTGCATAATTCATCCAGTTCTGACTGAACGCATCGCCCGCAATATTTAAAACGGTGTCCATACCGATGTCCATCTTCATATAAGGCAAGAGCTTTTTGACAACTCTTATCATCTCGGTTTTGCTTGAGCCTTTAACCTTGCTGAAAATCTCCATAAGTGTTGTTTTCTGTCTGTCGGCTCTCGCGTTGTCGCTGTCGATATGTCTGATACGGCAGTAAGCAAGTGCCTGCTTGCCGTTGAGTTTCATTTTGCCCTTTGTGCCCTCAAATGTTTTGTCAATAGTAACATTGCCGTATGTACCGGGGTGATTGTTAATCTCGCGAATTTCCTTTGAGGTCAACTCAAGCGTTACACCGCCGAGTTCGTCAATAACGCTTTCAAACGCGTCGAAATTGATGATAACATAATTGTCGATATTGATTTTATACATTCTTTCAACGCAGTTGATGTATGCATCAATATCGCCCTTTGACATTGCGGCATTGATTTTGTCAAAAGTTCCGGTTGATTCGTCACCCGGCTTCGTTTCAAAATATGTATAAGCGTCGCGCAAAACAGAGGTGAGTGTAATCTGCTTTGTGTCAACATTCACGCTTGCGATAATTGCGGAGTCGGCTCTTGTTCCTTTGTCGAGAACATCCTTACCCCTCGTGTCCTCACCTACAAGCAAAACATTGTAAACATGGGTGGAGGAGCAGGGCGTGCCGTTGTAATACCACTTTCTTATCATATCTTGAAGTGATGCGATTTCGCTTGCGTCTGTTTCTTCAATCGGGTCAAAACTTTCAACAAGCTTGTCCTGCGTTGATTTGTATTGCTCGGTCGATTGGGTGTTAACCTTTGCGTTTTGCACCGGCTTTACAAATGAATCATAAACATACCAACCGCCTGCTGCAAGCGCAATTACAAGCAAAATGATAATTGTGACGATTATCATTATTTTCT